>Ga0182743_1000033_pt1 | contig 294948 bp, 291 predicted proteins | sample eDN3rd30CKraftOP_FD_128522 | JGI IMG/M metagenome (GOLD analysis project Ga0182743, IMG submission 128522) | Enriched Organic Plus compost microbial communities from Emeryville, California, USA - eDNA 3rd pass 30_C Kraft OP (version 2) (version 2) ... | reverse complement strand
GGGCGGCTGGCCGCGAAGCTGCCGGACGGGTGGGAGCTGTGGCTCGACGGCGGCCACAATCCCGGCGGCGGGGCGGCGCTGGCCGAGATCCTGGCCACATGGCGCGACCGGCCGGCGCATCTGGTCGTGGGCATGAAGAAGGCCAAGGACACGGCCGAATTCCTGCGCCCGCTGATCCCGCATGCGGCCAGCCTGTGGGCGGTGGCGGAGCCGGGGCAGCATCAGGCATTGCCAGTGGAGGCGATCATCGCCGCGTCAGGCGGCGCCGCGCGGCCGGGGCCGCGCGTGACGGACGCCCTGGACGCCATTGTCCGCGCGGGCGGGCCGCCGGGGCGGGTGCTGATCTGCGGCAGCCTGTATCTGGCGGGCGAGGTGCTGAAGGCGGACGGCTGGAACGGGTAGTCCGCCCTCATATCTGCTATTGCGACGCATTCGCGTTTGGGGGAAACTCCGCGGCGGAGTCCTATCGACCTCGCGAAAAGGTCGCCCATGAACGGTCCCGTCACCATCAGCGTCACGCGCACGGGGTGCCCCGACCCGCTGGATTTCGTGCGCAGCGGTTGCGACGTGGTGGCGGGCCAGAGCTGGACGAGCATCGTTCCGCCAGGCCTCTGCATCGGCCTGGCGACGGATTGCCGGCTGCACCTCGAAGCGGATGGCCGCCCTCTCCAGAGCTTTTCCGCGCCCATGGGTTTCCTGGTGGCCACCGCGCAGCCCATCCCGATGATGCACCAGGCGCAATCCGACGGGGCGCTCTTCTGCGCGCATCTGCACCTGCCGCTCGACTCCGCGCGTGCGCTGTTCGAGACGATGGAGCCGGAGCGCGCGGTCATCGCCTCGCTCTCCGGCCGCAGCGCGCCGGAATGCTGCCTGTGGCGCACGACCCCTGCCCTGCTTTCGCTGATGCGCAGCGTCTGCCATTGCCCCTATGCCGGGGCGACGCGGGAGTTCTATCTGCAGGGCAAGGCCCTCGAATTCCTCGCGCTGTCGCTCGACGCCGCGCGCCGTGGCGACGCACGGCGCACCCAGGCGTTGACCGCGGCGGATCACGAAGGACTGCTTGCCGCGCGCGATATCCTGCTCGCGGAGTATGCGGACCCTCCAAGTCTTGAGGCGCTGGGGCGCCGCGTGGGCATGAGCGTCACGCGGCTGACCGCCGGGTTCCGCCGCCTGTTCGGCAGCAGCATCGTCGCCTTCATCCAGGAACACAGGCTGCGCCTGGCCTACGACGCCCTCGCGAGCGGCCGCGTGACCGTCGCCCAGGCCGCATATGATGCCGGCTATCTTCCGAGTTCGTTCTCCACGCTCTTCCGCCGGAGGTATGGGGTGCCGCCGAGCGCGCTGCGCGCGCGGCACCTGTGACGCACCGGCGCCGATCGCGCATGTCTTGCGGTAGATCGCGAACGCCGCCTTGCTTGAGCGTGGCGCGGGGTGCCGATTGATTTCGGGTCCACGTGAGGAGCCTGGACCTGGATGTCATCGAGAACCCTGCCGCGCCGGTGGGCGGCCATGCCGGCCGCGTTCATGAGCCTGATGATCGCCACCGTGGCGGACGCGCAGGAGCCGCCGACGCCGCTGCCGCCGGTCGATGTGACGGGTTCGCGGCAGCTGCGCCTGCCGCAGGAACCCGCTTCGGTCACCGTCCTGCCGCGCGAGACCATCGAGCAGGCCGGCATCACCGCGCTCGATGACATCGCGCCGCAGGTGCCCAACACGCTCCTCACGAACCAGGGTTCGCCGCGCTTCTCCATCAACACGATGCGGGGCATCGGCAACACCATCCGCAACGACTATTTCAACAGCACCATCGGCGTCTTCGTCGATGGCGTGCCGCTGCCCACGGCGGAGTTCAGCCGCCGCTTCGTCGATATCGACAGCATCGAGGTCGTGCGCGGTCCGAGCGGGACCGCGCATGGCCGCTACAGCCTGGGCGGCAGCATTTACATCCGCACGCGCCAGCCGGACGACGAACTCAGCGGCTTCGTCGAGGGCACTTACGGCAACAAGGGCCAGCGCGGCGCCGCCGTTGCCCTGGGCGGCCCGATCCTGCCCGGTACGCTCTATGGACGCGGCTATTTCGACTACACGCGGCGCGACGGTTTCATCCGGGATTCCACCGGCGGGGATATCGACGGGATCGAGCGGTACAACGGCGGCGCCTCACTGCGCTTCCAGCGTGACTCGTCGCTGCGCATCACCCTTTCGGCGGATATGCAGCAGGACAGGATCGGCGCCTATGCGTTCCTGCCCTACGACCAGTACAGGAGCCGCACCCTCGCGATCGACCCGCCCAATGACGAGCGGCTGCGCGCCCAGGGCGTCAGCGGCACCGTCGAATACGACATGGGCTTCGCGCGGCTGACCGCGATCTCCGCCTTCCGCCGCTACACCGTCTCGGCCCGGCAGGATCTCGCCTACAGCCCCATGGCGGCGCTCTATGGCGGCGGCCGCACCATCAGCGACGAGGATGGATGGCAGGTCAGCCAGGAATTCCGCCTGTCCTCGCCGCGTGACTCGGGCCGGCTGCGCTGGACGGTCGGCGCCTACTACCAGCACGACCGCACGCGCTACGACTACTACTTCGACATGCCCGCCTTCGGCGGGGTCAGCCGCTATCTCTCGCATTACGACCAGGACGAGATCGCGGCCTTCGGCGAGGCGACGCTGGCGCTGCCGCACGGCTTCGAGATCACGGCGGGTCTCCGCGTCGCGCATGACACCAGCAAGATGGACAACAACAACCCCTTCGACGGCTCGACGGATGCGACGCTCGTCACGCCCCGCGTGCAGCTCGCCTGGCGCGCCGATGCCGACAGGATGATCTATGCCTCGGTCACGCGGGGCGCGCGCAGCGGCGGCTTCTCCCGTCTTTCCTCGTCGCCGGCCGCCTACGATCCCGAATACCTGACGCAGTACGAGGTCGGCCTGCGCAGCAACTGGTTCAGCCGCCGCCTCGCGCTGAACGCCACGCTCTTCCGCATCGACTGGACCGACCAGCAGATCACCCAGCTCGTTTCCGCGACCGAGACGCGCACGACCAATGCCGGCAAGTCGCACAGTCAGGGCGTGGAGGTCGAGGCCGTCCTCTATCCCGTCAGGGGGCTTGAGGTCTCCGGGCGTCTCGGCTTCACCGAGGCGCGCTACGACGACTACATCGATTCCAACGGCCGCGACCTGTCGGACCGGCGGATGGTGAACACGCCTTCGATGACGGCCGGTGCGAGCGTGCAGTACCGGACCCCGCTCGGCGACCTGCCGCTCAGCCTCGTCGCGCGCGCGGACTACAACCTGGTCGGCGGCCATTACTTCGACGCGGCCAACAGCCTGCGGCAGGATTCCTACAGCCTGCTCAACCTCCGCCTCGGCCTCGAGCACGAACGCTATGCGCTCTCGCTGTTCGCCACCAACGTGACGAACACGCGCTATCGCGCCTACGGCTTCACCGACAGTTTCGGCCATGACGTCGCGATCGCCGGCGAAGGCCGGCTCGTGGGCGCGACGCTGCGGATGAATTTCTGAACATGGCCGATCGTCGTTCCCCTGCCCGGCTGCTGCCGGCGCTGGCGCTGCTCTATCTCGGCCAGGGCCTGCCCATGGGCCTCGCCTTCGAAGCCCTGCCGGCGCAGATGCGCGCGCAAGGGTTCGGCACGGCGCAGATCGGGCTGGTGGGCCTAGCCATCCTGCCCTGGGCGCTGCGCTTCCTCTGGGCGCCGCTCATCGACCGCTGGAGCGGCGGGCATCGCGCGCGGCTGCTGCTGCCGCTGCAGGTCGCGCTGTTCGCCACCTATCTGCTCGCCGCCGTTCTGCCCGACAGTGGCGGACGCGGCTGGGCCAGCCTCGGGCTGGTGGTGTTCGCGAGCCTGCTGGCCGCGACGCAGAACACCGCGACCGACGGGCTCGCCGTCCTCGCCCTGCCGCGCGAGAGGCTGGGCTGGGCCAACGGTTTCCAGGTCGGCGGCTTCTCGCTCGGCATGCTGCTGGGCGGCGGGCTGGTGCTCGTGGTGCAGGGCATCGCGGGCTGGATGGCCGCCTGGCTCCTGCCGGCGCTGCTCGTCCTCATCGCCATGCCCCTGCTGCGCGGGCTCCATCGCAGCGTGCCGCCGCGCCGGCAGGAAGGAAGGGCGCGCATCAGCCTGCGCGCCTTCCTGGAACGGCCCAGGGCGGCCGTGATGCTCAGCATCGCCGCAAGCTTCTTCTTCGGCCGTTCCTTCGTGGGCGATCTCATCGGTCCGGCCCTGCACGATGCCGGGCTCGACATGGCGCAGATCGGGGTGACGCGCATGGCGGGCACGGCTGCGATGGCAATCAGCGCCACCACGCTCGGCGCGGCCTGCATCGCCCGCTTCGGCGCATCGCGGGCGGGGCCGGCCGGTGGCGTCGCCTGGGCGTTCGCGCTCCTCGGCTGGGTCGCGCTGCTGCGGTCCGGCGCCATGGACCCGATGCTGGCCACCGCGCTCTCCGTCGCCGACGGCCTCGCGGGCGGCGTGACCTATGCCGCCTTCCTCACGCTGTTCATGCGCTGGGCCTCGGCCAATCAGGCGGGGACGGATGTCACCGTGCTGATGTCCACGGAGACGATGAGCAACATCGCGGCGATGCTGCTCGGCGGGATGACGGCGGGCCGCCTCGGCCTGCCCGCGACCTTCGAACTGGGGGCGATGCTGATGCTCGCGGCCATGCTCTGGGCCTTCCTCACCGCCCCGCCGATCGACCGCCCCGCCGACAGCAAGGAGGCGCGCCATGCCCACCCCTGAACGCGTCGGCGACCTTATCCGCTATGTCACCGGGCTGCGTCTGGTCGAGGCACTGGAGGAGTTCTACCACCCGGATTCGACGATGCAGGAGAACATGGCCGCGCCCCGCATCGGCCGCGCCGTGAGCATCGCGCGCCAGAAGCGCAATGCCGCGCTCGCGGCCGACGTGCTGGAACTGCGCGCCGCCTCCTGCCTGATCGACGGGGATCGCGTTGCCATCGAATGGCATGCCGAATGGCGCATGCCCGACGGCACGCAGCAGCGCATCGAGGAAGTGGCGTTGCAGGTCTGGAAGGGCGACCGCATCATCCGGGAACGGTTCTTCTACGATCCCCGTCCGCTCGGCGCCTGGATCGCGTTCGCGTAGCGGAAGAGGTGGCCGCTGCCGGGATGCGTGGCGCGATCAGGCGGGATCGAGCCGGATCAGTTTCCCGTTGCGTTCATCCGTCAGCAGCCACAGCTTGCCGTCCGGCCCCTGCCGCACGTCGCGGATGCGGGCCATGCCCCGCAGCAGCCGTTCCTCCCCGGTCACGCGCTGGCCGTCCAGCGTCAGGCGGATCAGCGCCTGCCCGCTCAGCGCCCCCAGGAACAGCGACCCGCGCCAGCCGGGGAAGGCATCGCCGGTGTAGAACGCCATGCCGGAGGGGCTGACGCTCGGCACCCAGGCATGCACGGCATCGACCAACCCCGGAAGGGACCGTCCTTCCGGCATCGGCGCGCCGTTGTAGTGCACGCCCTGTCCCACGCGCGGCCAGCCATAGTTCGCCCCCGGCCGGATCAGGTTCAGCTCGTCGCCGCCGCGCGGGCCGTGCTCGCCTTCCCACAGCTCTTCGGTGCCGGGGCGGATGGCCAGCGCTTGCGGGTTGCGATGGCCGTAGCTCCAGATCTCGCCGCGGCGTCCGGGCTGGCCCAGGAACGGATTGCCCGGCGCGGGCGCGCCTTCCTGCGTGATGCGCAGCACCTTGCCGCGCAGCCCGTCCAGATGCTGGGCGGATTCGCGCGTCGCCGCGTCCGACCGTTCGCCGGTGGTGACGAACAGCATCCCGTCGGCCGCGAAGGCGAGCCGGCAGCCGAAATGCATCTGGTTGTCCCAGGCGGGCAGGGCGTCGAGGATCGCGCGCGTCTCCACGAACCCGTCGCCGTCCAGCCGCGCGCGGCTGACACGGGTGACCGTTCCGCCCGTCACGCGCGCGCTGTGGCAGAAGAACACGTTTCCGGTCGTGGCGAAGTCGGGGTCCGGCGCGATGTCCAGCATCCCGCCCTGCCCGCCGGTGGAGACGGCCGGCACGCCCGGCAGCGGGGCCGAGATGCGGCCCCGCGGATCGACCAGCCGTACCCGTCCGGGCCGCTCCGTGACCAGCATCCGCCGGTCCGGCAGGAAGGCCAGCGCCCAGGGGTGTTCCAGCCCCGCGGCGACGGTGGTGACGGTGAAGCGGGCCCGCGCGCTCGCGATGGGCTGCGCGAGGGCGGGGAGCGTGAACAGCGCCAGCAGAAGGATGCGGAACGGCATGGCCCAGAATTGGGGCGCATACCGTTGCGGTCCATCGTCTATCCCACGACCATCGCCATCGTGATCGCTGCCTGACCCGGCATGATCGCCGCGCGCGCCCGCGATACCGTCGGCCGGTGCGGCTCAGATGACGGGCGCGACCCCGTCCCTGCTCACGATCACGCGGCTTGCCGTGACGCGTCCGTCCGCGCCGCGGGTGGCATTGATGAACACGGTGGCGTCCGGCTTCAGGTCCTCGCGCGACGCCGGGACCGGCATCAGCAGCGGCGTCGTCGCCGGCACCCGGACCAGCACGTCGCGGCCGAGGATGGTCAGCGTCAGGTCGCGGCCGCTGCCGTTCGCCACCGTGGCCTCCACCACGCCGTTGTTCATCGAGGCATTGGCGCCCGTGTCCCAGGGGCTCTGCAACTGCCGGATCTGCGCGCCGGGCGGCAGCACGGTGATGGCGGTGGCGCGCAACGCGCCGTCCGAGTCCGGTTCGGCAACGACGCCCACATTGGTGCCCGGCTTGATATCCGCGAGCGTCACGCGGCGCAGCGCGGCGATGATGGCGTCGCGCGGCAGGGTGACGGTGGTGCGTGCGCCGTCACGGGCCGCCACCTCCAGCGCCTCGCCCGCGAACCGGACGATGGTGCCGCGGATGCGTGCCGGCCCCGCCTGGGTGCCGGCCTGCGCAAGGGCGATCGCGGGCGTTGCGGACAAGGCGAGAGCCAGCGCCGCGCGGCGCGACAGGATCGGCATGGGGGAGCCTCCTCGATCGACGATGGCGATCAGATGGGAGGGCGGCGGTGTCCGGGGAACCTCCCCCTGGAGACCCTGGTAAGATAGTAAGGAAAACGCGGCCGCCCTGCCGGGTCAGCCCTCCACCCTGGCGGCGAATTCCGCCACCAGCTCCCGGATACGCTCCAGGTCGGATTGCTCCATCACGCGGCGGGCGAAGCGGGCGCAGTCGTCGATGCCGACCGCGCGCACCGCCTGCTTCACCCGCGGCACCGAGCCGGCGTTCATCGACAGCGACCGCACGCCGAGCCCGATCAGCAGCGGGACCAGCTGCGGATTGCCCGCCACCTCGCCGCAGACCGAGACCGGCATGCGCAGCCGCAGTGCCGCTTCGGTCGCGAACTGCACCAGCCGCAGCACGGCCGGATGCAACGGGTCGTAGAGCGGTGCGACCGAGGTTTCGCTGCGATCCACGGCCAGCGTGTACATGGTCAGGTCATTGGTGCCGATGGCGAAGAAATCCGCCTCAAGCGCCAGCGCGTCGGCGGCGAGTGCGGCCCCCGGCGTCTCGATCATGATGCCGAGCGGCGGCAGTTTCTCCGGCAGGGGCACGCCGCGCCGGCGCAGCCGCCGGACCACGCGTTCGTAGACCTCGCGTGCCGCGCGGACTTCGGCCGGCGTGGTGACCATGGGCAGCAGGATGCGCACCGGGCCGAGTGTCGCCACGCGCAGGATGGCGGCGAGCTGGGTCTCGAACAGGTCTGTCTGGCGCAGCAGCAGCCGGATGCCGCGCACGCCCAGGGCGGGGTTGGCGTCGGCCACGTAGGGCACCACGCCCGCGCTCGCCAGCGCCTCGATCTCCTTCTCGCCGCCCCAGTCGAGCACGCGGATCGTCACGGAGTCGCCGTTCATGGCCTCGACCGCGGCGGCATAGGCCTCCGCCTGCGCGTCCTCGTCGGGCAGGGTCTCGCGGTTCATGAAGAGGAACTCGGAGCGCAGCAGCCCGATCCCCGCCGCCCCGGACTGGGCGATCAGCGGCAGCTCGGCCGGGATTTCCTGGTTGGCCTGCAGCTCGACCGTTTCGCCATCGACCGTCTCGGCCGGCAGCCGGCGCAGCCGGGCCAGGCGCTGCTTCTCCCGCGCATAGGCCTGCACCCCCCGCCGCGCGGCGGCGAGCGTGGCGGCACTCGGGTTGAGCGTGACGGTGCCCGCGCCGCCATCCACCACCGCCATGTCCCCCGGCTGGGCCGCTTCGGTGAGACCCAGCGCACCCAGAACCGCGGGCAGGCCCAGCGCGCGCAGCATGATCGCGGTGTGCCCGTCCGCGCCGCCCTCATCGGTCGCCACCGCCGCCAGCCGCGCGGGGCTGATCAGCGCGGCATCCGCCGGCGTCAGCGCCTCGCTGACCAGGATCGCGCCCTGCGGCAGGTCGGAGAAGCTGCGGAACGGGGCGCGGGTCAGGTTGCGGTGCAGGCGGCGTGCGATCTCGCGCACTTCCTCGGCGCGGCGCTTCAGCCCGGCCCTGTCGTCGCCGCCGAGCGCCATGATGCCGGCCGCGATCGTCTCGGCTTCCTCCGCGACGGCCGTCTCGGCGGTGACGAGGCCATCGGCGATGCGCTTGCGCGCGCCGCGCATCAGCCGCGAATTGCCGACCATCTGCGCATAGGCGTCCAGCAGCGGGCCCAGCTCCTCCTGCGCCTCCTCGGGCAGCACGGCGAGCCGCGCCTTGAGCTTGGCGAGCTGGCGGCGGGAGGCGTCGGCCGCCTCCTCCAGGCGCGCGGCCTCGGCCTCGGCATCCGCCGCGGCGATCTTGCGATGGAGGGCGGTGGCGGACGGGTCGGCTTCGGCCTCGGTCGTGTCGAAGACCGGGCCGATGGCGATGCCCGGGGAGACCGGGATGCCCGCCAGCACCCGCTCCGGGCGCGCGGCCATGTCAGTCGCTCTCGTCAAAGCCGCGGGCCACCAGCGCGGTGAGCGCGTCGAGCGCCTCCTTCGCGTCCCAGCCCTCGGCGTGCATCTCGATCGTGCTGCCCTGCCCGGCACCCAGCATCATCAGTCCCATGATGGACTGGGCCGGAACTTCCTGGCCGTCCTTACGGACGGTGACGACCGCGGAGAAACGTTCTGCAAGAGTCACGAACTTGGCCGCGGCCCGGGCGTGCAGGCCCCGGCGGTTGACGATGGCGGCGCTGCGCGAAAGATGGGTTCCGGCGCCGCGACCGGTCATGCGGCACGCATCATCCGTGCGTGCCGTCCTTGCAGGGCTTCAGGCTTTTACCGTTCAGCACGTGCGAGGCGGCGGCGATGTACTTGCGGCCCGCCTCCTGCGCGCAGGACACGGCTTCCGACAGGCGCTGGCTGCCGCGCACCTTGGCCAGCTTGACCAGCATGGGCAGGTTCATGCCCGCGATCACCTCGACCCCCGGCCGCACCATCTGCGAGATGGCGAGGTTGGATGGCGTGCCGCCAAACATGTCGGTCAGCAGCACCACGCCGTCGCCGGTATCGACGCGGGAGATGCGCTCCTCGATATCCTTGCGCCGCTGCTCGATGTCGTCCTCGGCACCGATGCAGATCGTCGCCACATTCTTCTGTGGTCCGACCACGTGCTCCATGGCCGTGCGGAATTCCTCCGCAAGGCGTCCATGGGTAACGAGCACAAGCCCGATCATCGTTTTCCAGTCATGATGGAGTCTTCAGGCCTCCTGCGCCTGAACAGGTCGCGACGTCGGTACCGCGCTTGGTGCAGGGATGCCACCCGGGATATCCCGATGTGTCACGTCCACCCGCCAACCTGCCTGAACGAGGTCGCGGGCCAAGCGCTGCACGATATGCACGGAGCGATGTTTCCCTCCAGTGCAGCCGATCGCGACGGTCGCGTATTTTTTGCCCTCCTGGACGAATCGGGGCAAGAGCAGCCGCAACAGATCGGTCATGCGAGTGTAGAACGGCTCGAAGTCCGGGTCTGCTTCCACGTAAGCCGACACGCGCGGATCGAGTCCGGTCAATGGGCGCAACCCTGGGTCGTAGTGCGGGTTCCGCAGGAAGCGCGCATCGAAGACCATGTCGGCATCGCGCGGCAGCCCGCCGCGATAGGCAAAGGACGTGACGCTGACCGTCATGCCGCCACCCGACCCGAAAGCGGCTTCCAGCCGCGCCCGCAGCGCCGGCAAGGGTAGGTCGGACGTGTCGATCAGCATGTTCGCCACTTCACGCAGCGGCGCGAGCATCGCCTCCTCGGTCGCGATGCCATCGGCGACGCGGCCCTGCGGCGCCAGCGGATGGCGGCGGCGGGTCTCGCTGAAGCGGCGGATCAGCACATCGGGAGAGGCGTCGGCGAATACAAGCTCCGCCTGCACGTCGCCGCGGTTGCGCAGCGATTCGAGCGCCGCGAGCACGGCGGCCGCGTCGAAGCCGCGGGTGCGGGTGTCGATGCCGATGGCCAGCGGCGCCTCGGTCCGGGCGACCAGATCGCCCAGCATGGCCATGGGCGGGTTGTCCACAGCCTCATAGCCCAGGTCTTCGAGTACGCGCAGGATGGAGGCCTTGCCGGCGCCGGACAGGCCCGTGACCAGCGCGACCGACCGCGTCATGGCGCGAAGGCCCCGGCCAGCATCGGCGCGCCGGCGGCGCAGGCGAGCGCGCGCTCGACCTTGGCCGGGGCCGAGGCTTCCAGCGGATCCAGCACGATCAGGGGCGCGCCGAGATGCGTGCGCGGTTCGGGCAGCCGGTCCGGCACGCCCGCGCTGATCGCGAGCGCCAGCCGCGCCTCGGCCAGATGCGGTAACCGCAACAGGCCAAGGCCGCGCACTTCCAGCAGACCGGCGAGCGCATCGGGCGGGCGCACCCAGCCATCCTCCACATCCACCTGGTCGTCCGCAACCAGATCGAAGCCGCGGTCGAGCAACCGCAGCACCAGATCCGATTTCCCGGATGCAGGTGGCCCGATCACCAGCACGCCGCGGCCGTCCCGGGCCGCACAACTGCCGTGGATGCGCATGCGCGCCGAATGTGGCCCGGCCGGGCGATCAGGGGAAGCGGCGAAACGCCGGAGGGTTGCCGTGCGCGGGCCCGGATGCCAGCGTCCGCGCCCCATGCCAGACCGTACCGAAATCCTCGCTGCCGCCCGCCGCATCGCCGGGCATGTCCGCCAGACGCCGCTGATCCGCATCGCCGGGCCGGAATTCGGCCTGTCCCATCCGGTCACGCTGAAGCTGGAACTGCTGCAGCATGCGGGCAGCTTCAAGCCGCGGGGCGCCTTCAACCGCATCCTGTCGGCCGGAGCGGTGCCCGAGGCCGGGGTGATCGCGGCCTCCGGCGGCAATCACGGCGCCGCGGTGGCCTATGCCGCGCATCGCCTGGGGTTGAAGGCGGAGATCTTCGTCCCGGAACTGGCCACCGAGGCCAAGCTCGCCCGCATCCGCAGCTTCGGCGCGACCGTCACCCAGACCGGCGCGACCTACGCCGAGGCGCTGGCGGCGAGCGAGGCGCGGGCGGCGGAGACCGGCGCGCTTCAGGTGCATGCCTACGATCATCCGGCCGTCCTTGCCGGCCAGGGCACCACGGCGCTGGAGTTCGAGGCGTCGGCGCCGGATCTGACCCATGTCCTGGTCGCGACCGGCGGCGGCGGGCTGATCGGCGGCATGGCCGCCTGGTATGCCGGCCGCGCCAAGGTCATCTCGGTCGAGCCGCAAGCCTGCCCTGCCCTGCATGATGCCCTGCAGGCGGGCCGGCCGGTCCCCGCCCCCGTGAGCGGCGTTGCCGCGGACAGTCTGGGGGCGCGGCAGGTCGGGGCGTTGATGTTCCCCGTGGCGCAGGCGCACGTGGCCGCTGCCGTGCTGGTATCGGACGATGCGATCCGCGATGCGCAGCGCCGCCTGTGGGACACGTTGCGCCTGATCGCGGAACCCGGCGGCGCCACCGCGCTCGCGGCCTTGATCTCCGGTGCGTTCGTCCCGCCCCCGGGCGCGCGGGTCGGCGTTCTGGTTTGCGGCGGCAACGCCGATCCGGCATCTGTGGTCGCATGAGCAAGGTCCTGCTGACGGTAGATGCGCGCGGCGTGGCGACTGCCACGCTGAACCGGCCCGAAATCGGCAACGCGTATGACGAGGAAATGCTGGATGCCCTGGCCGCGGGCCTCGACGGGCTGGCCGGCGACGGGAATGTGCGCGCCCTGGTGATCCGCGGCGCGGGCAAGCATTTCCAGGCCGGCGCCGATCTCGGCTGGCTGCGCCGCGCCGCGGCCTATGACCCGCAGCGGGCCTTTGCCGCCTCGATGGCGACCACCCGCACCGTGGCGAAGCTGAACGAGTTCCCCAAGCCGACCGTCGCGGTCGTGCACGGGGCCTGCTTCGGTGGCGGCTGCGGCGTGGTCTGCGCGGTGGATGTGGCGCTGGCCACGCCGTCCGCGCTGTTCGGCCTGACCGAGGTGCGGGTCGGCGTCGCGCCCACGCCGATCTCCACGCACATGGTCCATGCGATGGGCCTGCGGCAGACGCGGCGCTATGCCATCACCGGAGAGCGCTTCGACGCCGCCGAGGCCTGCCGCATCGGGCTGGTGCACGAGGTGGTGGCCGAAGCCGGGATGGAGGCGCGGCTGGCGGCGATCCTGGAGGCGATCTTCCTGTCCGCCCCCGGCGCGATCGCGGCGACCAAGACCAGCTTCCTGGGCGCGACCGGTCAGATCCTGGATGAGCGCAGCATGACGCTTCTGGCGCATGAATCCTGGGTGCAGCGTGCCTCCGCCGAGGGGCAGGAAGGCTTGGCCGCCTTCGCGGAGAAGCGCCGCCCGGCCTGGTATCGCGGCAAGCCATGACGCGGCGCTTCATCAGCCAGGGATCGCGGTTCGAGGCGGAGATCGGCTATTCGCGCGCCGTGGTCGATGGGCGCCATGTCTTCGTCGCCGGCACCACGGGCTTCGACTACGCGACGATGACGATCGCGGACGATGCCGTCGCGCAATGCCGCCAGACCCTGACCAACATCGCGGCGGCCCTGGCTGAGGCGGAGAGCGGGTTCGCGGATGTCGTGCGCGTGACCTACTACCTGCGCGACGCGGCCGATTTCCCGCCCTGCTTTCCGCTTCTGCGGGAAGCGTTCGGCGCGGCGCCGCCTGCCGCCACCATGCTGGTCGTGGCGGGGTTCGCCGACCCGCGCATCCGGATCGAGATCGAGGTCACCGCCCTGAAGCGGGTGTGACGCGCCACGTTCCGCGATGCCGACCATGCCGCGTGGCGCAAGGCGGCGGCACAGGCCGCGTGGCAGGCGCACCCTTCACAGAGGTGGTGATGTGCGCATTCTTCGGGCTTCAGCCGAGGATCCGGAATGCCCAGTCTGACCCCGACTAATTCCGCCATCGTCGCCGCCTATATCGAGAAGACGCCCGGTTCCGCCGCACTGCACGCCCGTGCCGCCGGGATGCTGCCGAGCGGGGTCGTGCATGACAGCCGCTATACCGACCCCTATCCGGTCTATACCCGCCGCGCCGCCGGCCCGCGCAAATGGGACGTGGACGGGCGGGAGATGGTGGATTTCTACGGCGGCCACGGCGCGCTGATCCTGGGGCATTGCCATCCGGCGGTGACCGAGGCGGTGCAGCGCCAGCTGGTGCTGGGGACCCATTTCGGAAGCTGCCACGAGCTGGAAGTGGAGTGGGCCGGGCTGATCCAGGAACTCGTGCCCTGCGCGGAGCGGGTGCGCTTCACCTCCTCGGGCACCGAGGCGACGCATATGGCGCTGCGCCTGGCCCGCGCCTTCACGGGGCGGTCGAAGATCATGCGCTTCCAGCGCCACTTCCACGGCTGGCACGATCACATGGCCTTCGGCGTGGACGGGCATTTCGACGGAACGCCGACCCCGGGCGTGCTGCCGGAAGTGGCGGCCGAGGTGGTATTGCTGCCTTCGGGCGATATCGAGGCGGTGGAGAAGGCCTTTGCCCAGGACGACGACATCGCCGCGGTGATCCTGGAGCCGACCGGCGCGTCCACCGGCGCGGTTCCGGTCAGGCCCGATTTCCTGCGCGGGCTGCGCGCGGTGACCGAACGCCATGGCGCGGTGCTGATCTTCGATGAGGTGGTGACCGGCTTCCGCGTGGCCCCGGGTGGGGCGCAGCAGGCCCTCGGTGTCACGCCGGACCTGTGCACACTCGCCAAGATCGTCGCCGGCGGGCTGCCGGGCGGCGCCGTGGCGGGGCGGAAGGACATCATCGACTGGCTCGACTTCGACGTTTCCGCCGCCCGCAAGCGGGAGAAGATCCGCCACCAGGGCACCTACAACGCCAATCCCGTTTCCGCCGCCGCGGGCGGCGAGGCGCTGCGGCTGATCCGCGATACCGATGTCTGCGCCCGTGCCAACGCCGCGGCCTCCGCGCTGCGCGATGCCTTCAACAAGGTGCTCGCGGAGGAAGATATCCCCTGGGCCGTCTATGGCGAGCATTCGGTGCTGCACTTCTTCACCAACCCCAGGGGGGTGGAGATCGACCCGCAGACCTGGGACGCGAACGCGCAGCCGGTGTCGGTTTTCGGCGGCGAGACGCGCAAGGCCATGCTCGCCAAGCTCTATCTGGCGCTGGTGGTGAACGGCATCGACCCGAAGGGCGCGCGCGGCCTGATCCTTTCGGCCACGCACGGGCGGGACGAGATCGCCTGGGCGGCGGAGGCCTGGCGGAAATCGCTGCGCATGCTGAAGGACGAGGGCGAATTGAAGCACTGACGCGCCTGCCCGCCGGGCGCATCCGGATCGGATGTGAACTGCATGCGCTTGGATTCCGGAGGGGGCTCGTCTAGACCGTCTCGATTTTTCACTCGGGGAGAGCGTCCATGGAGCGCCGCCGAATTATCCGCGCGACTGGTATCACCGCCGCCGCTGCCGCCACCGCCGTTCTGTCGAAGCCGGCCATCGCCCAGACGATGCCGGAGGTCCGGTGGCGCTGCGCGAGCAGCTTTCCCCGCTCGCTCGATACGATCTTCGGCGCCGGGGAGCATGTGGCCAAGCGCGTCGCGGCGCTGACCGACAACAAGTTCCAGATCCGCGTCTTCCCGGCAGGCGAGATCGTGCCCGGTCTGCAGGTGCTCGACGCCGTCCAGGCCGGTACGGTGGAGGCCGCGCACACGGCGTCCTACTACTTCGTCGGCAAGGATCCGACCTTCGCCTTCGATGGCACGGTGCCGTTCGGCTTCAATTTCCGCATGATCAACTCCTGGCTGATCGCCGGGGGCGGGCGCGAGGTGCTGGCGGAGCTGTTCGACGACTACAACATCGTCTCGATCCCGGCGGGAAATACCGGCGCGCAGATGGGCGGCTGGTTCCGCAAGGAGATCAAGACCGTCGATGATCTCAAGGGGCTGAAGTTCCGCATCGGCGGCTTCGCCGGGAACGTTCTGCAGAAGCTCGGCGTGGTGCCGCAGCAGATCGCCGGCGGCGACATCTATCCGGCGCTGGAGAAAGGCACGATCGACGCCGCCGAATGGGTCGGCCCGTATGACGACGAGAAGCTCGGCTTCAACAAGGTGGCCGAGTACTATTACTACCCTGGCTGGTGGGAAGGCGGGCTGAACCTGTCCTTCTACATCAACAAGGAAACCTTCGCCGCCCTGCCGAAGATCTATCAGGACGTGCTGGAAAGCGCCTGCCGCGACAGCACGATCGAGACGATCGCCAAGTACGACGTGCAGAACCCGCCCGCGATCCGGAAACTGGTCGGCGGCGGCACCAAGCTGCGCGGGTTCCCGCGCGAGGTGCTGGACGCGTGCTATCGCGCCACGTTCGAACTCTACACCGAGACCGCGGCCGCGAATCCGCGGTTCAAGAAGGTGTACGAGCACTTCATGGAGCACCGCGCCACGCAGTACCAGTGGTTCCGCGTGGCCGAGAACAGCTTCGAGAATTACGCCTTCGCCGCGTTCGCGCGCGAGCAGCAGGCGCGGCCGCGTCGCTGATCCGATGCGGGGATTGCTGCCTTTCGCCCACGGGATCGACCGGCTCAACCTGCTGGTCGGCCGCGTGGTGATGTGGCTGGTGCTGGTCGCGGTGCTGGTCAGCGCCGGCAACGCGATCGTCCGCTATCTGCTGCATACCAGTTCGAACGCCTGGCTCGAATTGCAGTGGTACCTGTTTTCAGCCATCTTCCTGCTCTGCGCGGGCTATACGCTGCTGCGCAACGAACATATCCGCATCGATATCGTCACCGCGCGCTTCTCGAAGCGTACCCGGACCTGGATCGACATCCTGGGCGGAGTCCTGTTCCTGCTGCCGATGGCGGTGCTGATCGGCTGGCTCTCCTGGCCGGTCTTCGTGGAGAGCTGGGTGCGCGACGAAATCTCCTCCGACGCCGGCGGGCTGGTCCGCTGGCCGGCGAAGCTGCTGATCCCGGTTGGCTTCCTGCTGCTGACGCTTCAGGCGGTGAGCGAGATCATCAAGCGCATCGCCTTCCTGCGCGGAGAGGCCCCCGACCCCGCCCCCGACAAGGCCGGTCCGCACGGGCAGGGCGCCGCGGACGCGGCCGCCTGAGATGGAATTCATCGTCTGGCTGCTGAGCAACGAGATGGCGCCGATCATGTTCGGCGCGCTCGTCGTCTTTCTCCTGCTGGGCTACCCGGTCGCCTTCGCGCTTGCCGCGAACGGGCTGGCCTTCGCGCTGATCGGCATCGAACTCGGCCTGTTGCAGCCGGCGCTGCTCCAGGCGCTGCCCGAACGCGTGTTCGGGATCATGCGCAACGACACGCTGCTCGCGGTCCCGTTCTTCACCTTCATGGGACTGATCCTCGAACGTTCCGGCATGGCGGAGGATCTGCTCGACACGATCGGGCAGTTGTTCGGCACGCTGCGCGGCGGACTGGCCTATGCCGTCATCTTCGTGGGCGCGCTCCTGGCCGCTACGACCGGCGTGGTCGCCGCCAGCGTCATCTCGATGGGGCTGATCAGCCTGCCGATCATGCTGCGCTACGGTTACGACCGCAGCCTTGCTTCGGGCGTGATCGCGGCCTCAGGCACGCTGGCGCAGATCATTCCGCCTTCCCTGGTGCTGATCGTGATGGCCGACCAGCTTGGCCGGTCGGTGGGTGACCTGTACGCTGGTGCGCTGATTCCCGGCCTGGTGCTGACCGCGCTCTATGCCGGCTGGGTTCTGCTGAACACGATCTTCCGGCCGCATGTCGCGCCGGCGCTGCCGCCGGAGGCGCGGACGCTGCACGGCGGCGCCCTGCTGCTGCGGGTCGCGACCAGCCTGATCCCGCCGCTGGTGCTGATCTTCCTCGTGCTCGGTACGATCTTCCTCGGCGTGGCCACCCCGACGGAGGGCGGCGCGATGGGGGCGACGGGGGCGCTGGCGCTCGCGATCCTGCGGGGGCGGCTCTCATGGAGCCTGCTGAAGCAGGCCATGGACAGCACGGCGAAGCTGTCCTGCTTCGTCATGTTCATCCTGATCGGATCGACCGTATTCAGCCTGACCTTCCGGGCCGTGAACGGCGATCTGTGGGTGGAGCACCTGCTGACCAGCCTGCCGGGGGGCGAGGTCGGGTTCCTGATCGTCGTCAACCTGCTGACATTCTTCCTGGCCTTCTTCCTCGACTATTTCGAGCTGGCGTTCATCATCGTGCCGCTGCTGGGCCCGGTGGCCGAGAAGATGGGGATCGACCTGATCTGGTTCGGCGTGCTGCTGGCGGTGAACATGCAAACCAGCTTCATGCATCCGCCCTTCGGCTTCGCGCTGTTCTTCCTGCGAAGCGTGGCGCCGGCGGGGGACTATATCGACAAGGTGACGGGCAAGCTGACGGCGCGGGTGACCACCGGCCAGATCTACTGGGGCGCGGTGCCGTTCGTCTGCATCCAGCTTCTGATGGTCGCGATCCTGATCGCGTTCCCGCAACTGGTGCTCGCCAGCCTGGATCGCGGACCGGCCGTCGATCCTTCGGACGTGCGGATCGAGATCCCGCTGCCCGCGGACGAGGACGCACCGCCCCTGACGTTCCAGTAGGGTTCCGATACCCGTCCCGGCCGCCGCTGCCATATTGCCGGGACGGAGAGAGGACGGCACAGCTCGGCCGCGCCCGGCGCGACGTCCTGTCAGGCGCGGATCCCGCCCAGATGCGGGATGCTGCGGATATCCGGACAATTTATCCGTCATCGAACCGTCATAAAACTGCAATCTGCCTGTCTCGGAGCGCCTGTAGGGAGGCCCGCATGGGGGAGAGAGGAGCGGGACGCCGGTTCGGTGCGTGGCCGCACCCCGTGGAGGGATCATGAAGCTCAAGTCACTGGTTATGGCGCTTGCCGCGTCCGTCGCGGCGGCAGGAACCGTTTCAGCCCAACAGATCACCGGCGCCGGCGCCACGTTCCCGGCGCCCGTCTATGCCAAGTGGGCCGAGGGAGCCCGCAGCGGCGCCAACATCGAGCTCAACTACCAGGCGATCGGATCGGGTGGCGGTATCAACCAGATCACGAACCGCACGGTGGATTTCGGCGCCTCCGACGCGCCGCTGGCAGGCGACAAGCTGGCGTCCGGCAAGCTGCTGCAGTTCCCGACCGTGATGGGCGCGGTGGTTCCCATCGTGAACATCCCCGGCGTCGAGCCCGATCAGCTGAAGCTGACCGGTGAACTGCTCGCCGACCTGTATCTCGGCAAGATCACCAAGTGGAACGATCCCCGGCTCGTCGAAGCCAACCGGGGCGTGAGCCTTCCGAACCTCGCCGTCGCGCCGGTCTATCGCGCGGACGGGTCCGGCACGACCTTCGTGTTCGCCTCCTACCTCTCCGCCGTGTCGTCCGACTGGAAGGGCAAGGTTGGGGCCGCGACCAGCATCCGCTGGCCGGTCGGCACCGGTGCCCGCGGCAATGACGGCGTGGCCGCCACGGTGCGCAACACCCGCGGCGCGGTCGGCTATGTCGAGTATGCCTATGCCCACGTGAACAAGCTGACCACTGCGCAGCTGCGCAACAAGGCGGGCAACTATGTGCGCGCGAGCAGCGAGACCTTCGCGGCGGCGGCCTCCAGCGCCGACTGGACCGGCGCGCAGAACTTCGCGGTGGATCTGATCGACCAGGCCGGCGCCCAGGCCTGGCCGATCGTGTCGGCGACCTTCATCCTGCTGCCGACCAACCCGACGGATGCGGCGCGCAGCCGCAACGTGATGCGCTTCTTCGACTGGGCCTACACCAACGGCGGTGCGGCTGCGGAGGAGCTTGACTACATCCCGCTGCCGGCGAACGTGCAGGACGCGGTGCGGGCGGCGTGGCAGAAGAACCTCGTGGCCGACGGCAAGCCGATCTGGTCGCGCTGAACGTGCCTGAACGGGCGGGGCGCCATCGGGCCGCCCCGCCCGCATGTCTTCTTCTGTCCAGTGCCAGGTAGTCAGTTCCTTGCAGCAATCGATCGTCGCGGCCCCTGCCGGAGTGCCACCGGTCAACCGGCAATCAGCCTCCGGCTTTGGTGACAAGCTTTTCGCCGGTGCGTGCACCGGTGCGGGCATCCTCGTCCTGATCCTGCTCGGCGCGATCATCGTCGAGCTTTTCATCGGCGGGCTGCCCGCCTTCCGCCAGTTCGGCTTCTCCTTCCTGTGGTCCACCGACTGGGATCCGGTGCAGGAAACCTATGGCGCGGGCGTGTCGATCTACGGGACGATCCTGACCTCGGTCCTGGCGCTGATCTTCGCCGTGCCGCTGGCCTTCGGCGTCGCCTTCTATCTGACCGAGCTCGCGCCCCAGTGGCTGCGTGGCCCGGTGGGGACGGCGATCGAGCTGCTCGCGGCCGTCCCTTCCATCATCTACGGCATGTGGGGCTTCTTCGTGATCGCCCCGGTGATGGCGACCGTGGTGCAGCCGGCCGTTATCGACACGATCGGCGAACTGCCGCTGATCGGCGACCTGTTCCAGGGACCGCCCTTCGGCACCGGCATCCTGACCGCGGCCCTGATCCTCGCGATCATGGTACTGCCCTTCATCGCCGCGACCATGCGCGACGTGTTCCTCACCGTGCCGCCCGTCTACAAGGAAAGCGCCTACGGGCTCGGCTGCACGACATGGGAAGTGGTGCGCAGCATCGTGGTGCCCTACACGCGCACCAGCGTCGTGGGCGGCATCATGCTGGGGCTGGGCCGTGCGCTGGGCGAGACGATGGCGGTTACCTTCGTCATCGGCAACGCGAACCGGATCAACACTTCGCTGTTCGGGGCGGGCAACACCATCGCCTCGGTGGTCGCGCTGGAATTTCCGGAAAGCGCGGCCGGAAGCCTGAAGCTGTCGTCGCTACTGGCCCTCGGCTTCCTGCTGTTCGTCATCTCCTTCATCGTGCTCGCGATCAGCCGCCTGCTGCTGCGGCCGCGGCTGAAGGGCTGAAACCATGAGTGCAACCACACTCCCGTCCGACGGCGTCCCGACCCGCGATGTCGCGCTTTCCCTGGGACGCAGCCGCAGGCGGGTGAACGCCATCGTGGTGGGCCTGTGCACCGCCGCCACGGTCATCGCGCTGTTCTTCCTGGCCTCGATCCTGTTCACCCTGCTGCTGCGGGGGCTGGGCGCGGTCAACCTGACCGTCTTCACCAACATGACGCGGCCGCCGGGGTCGAATGGCGGCCTGCTCAACCCGATCGTCGGCAGCATCATCCAGACGCTGATCGGCACCCTGATCGGCACGCCGATCGGCATGCTGGTGGGCACCTACCTGGCCGAGTACGCCCGCAACAGCGCGCTGGGCAACGCGGTGCGCTTCGTCTCGGACGTGCTGCTGTCCGCGCCGTCGATCCTGATCGGCCTGTTCATCTACATGCTGATCGTGGTGCCGTCGGGCGGGTTCTCCGGCATCGCGGGCTGCCTTGCGCTGGCGCTGATCGTGATCCCGATCGTGGTGCGCACCACCGAGGACATGCTGCGCCTGATCCCGGACACGCTGCGCGAGGCGGTGATCGGTCTCGGCTCGCCGAAGTGGAAGATGATCATCCTGGTCTGCTTCCGCGCCGCGCGCCAGGGCATCGCCACCGGCGTGCTGCTCGCCGTGGCCCGCGTGGCCGGTGAGACGGCGCCGCTGCTGTTCACCAGCCTGGGCAACCTCAACTGGTCGGTCAACCTGACGCAGCCGATGTCGAGCTTGCCGGTGACCATCTACAACTATGCCGGTTCGGCCTTCCCGGACTGGATCGAGCTTGCCTGGGCCGGTGCACTGATCATCACCGTCGGCGTGCTTGTCATCAACGTCGTCGCGCGCTTCCTGCTGCGCGGCCGTAATTGAGGGGGATCAGATGAACGGGGTCACCACCGAGGCCGCGAAACCCGCGGATCAGGCCGCCGTCTCCACCATGCAGGCGCGCAGTGGCGCGGCGCTGAACAAGCCGCGCATCTCCTGCAACGGGCTCGATTTCTACTATGGCGACTTCCACGCCCTGAAGGGGATCAACCTCGATTTCCCCGAAAAGCAGGTCACGGGGATGATCGGCCCGTCCGGCTGCGGGAAGTCCACGCTGCTGCGCGTGCTGAACCGGATGTACGACCTGTATCCGGGCCAGCGCGCGACCGGCAGCATCATGCTGGACGGCATGAACATCGTCTCGCCGGACGTGGACCTGAACACGCTGCGCGCCCGGGTCGGCATGGTGTTCCAGAAGCCGACGCCGTTTCCGATGACCATCCGCGAGAACATCGCCTTCGGCATCAAGCTGCACGAGAAGCTGAGCAAGGCGCAGATGGATGAGCGGATCGAATGGGCGCTGACCCGTGCCGCCATCTGGGGCGAGGTGAAGGACCGGCTCGACACCAACGCCATGGGCCTGTCGGGCGGGCAGCAGCAGCGCCTTTGCATCGCACGCACTATCGCCGTGCGGCCGGAGGTGATCCTGCTGGATGAGCCGACCTCCGCGCTTGATCCCATCAGCACGCTGAAGATCGAGGAGCTGATCGACGAACTGAAGAACGACTTCACCATCGTGATCGTCACGCACAACATGCAGCAGGCCGCGCGCTGCGCCGATCAGGTGGCGTTCTTCTATCTTGGCGAGCTGATCGAGGTGGACCGGGCGGCACAGATCTTCACCGCGCCCAAGCAGCCCAAGACACAGGAATACATCACCGGCCGGTTCGGCTGAGGAGAACGTCAATGGCCGATGAGCAGTCCGAGCATATCGTAAAGTCCTACGGCGCCGCGCTGCGCCGGCTTCGCGACATGGCCGCGACGATGGGCGGCATGGTCGAAAGCCAGACCAACGATGCGGTCACAGCCCTGGTCCGGCGCGACACCGCGCTGGCGGCGCGTGTCGTGGAAGGCGATCCCCGTGTCGATGAGATGGAGCGGGAGATCGAGAATTTCGCGATCGAGCTGCTGGCGCTGCGCCAGCCGATGGCGGCCGATCTGCGGGTCATCGTCGCCGCACTCAAGATCGCGGGCGACCTGGAGCGGATCGGGGACTACGCGGCGAACGCGGCCAAGCGGGCACTGGTGCTGTCCCAGCTTCCGCCGGTCTCGTCGCTGAACGGCTTCCAGCGCATGTCGCGCATGGTGCTGCAGAACCTCAAGAGCGCCATCGACGCGCTGGTCGAAGGCGACGCCGACAAGGCGAGCGAGGTCTGGCGCAGCGATGCCAGTATCGACGAGATCTACAACGGCATCTTCCGCGAGCTGCTGACCCATATGATGGAGGATCCGCGGAACATCACCGCGGCCACCCATCTGCTGTTCATCGCGAAGAACCTGGAACGGGTCGGCGACCACGCGACGAACATCGCGGAGCTGGTCCATTATGCGGTCAAGGGCGAGGAATTGTCCGCCGACCGCCCGAAGGGCGACACCTCGGCTTTCGCCGTGGTGCGCCCGCGCGACTGACGCGGAGGATGCGATGCCCGACGGGATACCGGGTATGCTGAAGCCGATGATCCTCGTGGTCGAGGATGAGGCGGCATTGGCGACAATGCTTCGCTACAATCTCGAAAAGCAGGGCTTTCGCGTGGAGGAGGCCACGGACGGGCAGGAGGCGATGACCAAGGTCGCGGAAGCCAAGCCCGACCTGATCCTGCTCGACTGGATGCTGCCGGTGATGTCCGGCATCGAGGTCTGCCGGCAGGTCCGCCGCCGGCCGGCGACGCGCGAGGTGCCGATCATCATGGTCACGGCGCGGGCCGAGGACAACGATGCCGTCCGCGGCCTGAACACCGGGGCTGACGACTACATCGTCAAGCCGTTCAACATGGATGCGCTGCTCGCGCGCATCCGTGCGCTGCTGCGCCGGTCCAACGCCATGCCGGCCAAGGGCATGCTGAAATTCCATGACATCGCCATGGATCTCGCCGCGCATCGCGTGCAGCGCAACGGCCGTGCCATCCATCTCGGCCCCACGGAATTCCGGCTGCTGGAGTTCCTGATGCAGCATCCCGGCCGCGTGTTCTCGCGCGAGGAGCTGCTCGATGCGGTGTGGGGGCCGGACATCCATGTCGAGCCGCGCACCGTGGACGTGCATATCCGGCGCCTGCGCAAGGCGATCAACGGCATGGAAGAGCTGGACGTGATCCGCACGGTCCGCGCGGCCGGCTACGCGCTGGACACGGAGCCGGTGTAGCGCCGGGCCCTCGCCCGGTTACGCGGCCATGCGCGCGCGGTACCGGGCGAGGTCGGCATCCACCATCTCGCGGATCATGTCCTCGAAGGTGATGCTCGGCCGCCAGTCCAGGGCCGCGTGCGCCTTGCTGGCGTCGCCGCAGAGCGAATCGACCTCGGCGGGGCGGAGCAGGTCCGTGCGCTGCACGATGTGCTCTTCCGCCGACAGGCCCAGATGGGCGAAGGCGATCCGCGCCAGCTCCCGCACCGTGGTCGCGCGGCCGGTCGCGATCACGTAGTCGTCCGGTGCGTCCTGCTGCAGCATCAGCCACATCGCGCGCACGTAGTCCCTGGCGTGGCCCCAGTCGCGCCGGGCGTCGAGATTGCCGAGCGCCAGTTCCTTCGCGAGGCCGAGCTTGATGCGCGCGGCCCCGTCCGTGACCTTGCGGGTCACGAATTCGATTCCCCGCAGCGGGCTGTCATGGCTGAACAGGATGCCGTTCGAGGCGTGCAGCTCGAAGCTTTCGCGGTAGTTCACCGTCATCCAGTGCGCGTAGAGCTTGGCCGCGCCATAGGGGGAGCGGGGGTGGAACGGTGTCGACTCGTTCTGCATCGGCGCGTTCGTGAGGCCGAACATCTCCGCCGACGAGGCCTGGTAGAGCCGTGCTTCCGGCCAGGCGATGCGCACGGCTTCCAGCATGCGCACCGCGCCCAGCCCCGAGATCTCGCCCGTCATCAGCGGCTGGTACCAGGACGTCTTCACGAAGCTCTGGGCGCCGAGATTGTACACCTCGTCCGGCCGGACCTCCTGCAGGATGCGCAGGATGCTGGACAGGTCCGACAGGTCGCCATCCATCAGCCGCACCCGGTCCGCGATGCCGAGCCAGCGCAGGCGTTCATCCACCACGTCCGAGGAGGACGGGCGCCGGATCATGCCGAAGACCTGGTAACCCTTTTCCAGCAGGAACTGGGAGAGGTAGGCCCCGTCCTGTCCGGTCACGCCGGTGATGAGTGCCTTGCGGGACAATTGCACAACCCGAGATATGTTCCGCCCGCGGACGTAGCGCCGCGCCTGCCGGGCGGCAAGCATGGCTTCCCGGGCCGCAAGGTCACATGCCGATGTGCCGCCCCCCATCGACGAAGAAGTTGGCGCCGTTGATGTAGCTGCCGGCGTCCGAGCACAGCAGCAGCGCGGCACCCACCAGATCGTCCGGCCGTCCCGCCCGGCCGAGCGGTATGCGCGCGATCATGCGTTCTCCGTCGGCCGCGAGCTGATCGACATTGCGGGCGGTCCGGATGAGGCCGGGGGCCAGGTTGTTGACCGTGACGCCGGACGGGCCGAGCTGCCGGGCGAGATTGATCGCCCAGTTGTGCTGCATCGCCTTGGCCCCGGCATAGACCAGCATCACCGGAGACGGCGTGTTCTGCTGGACGCTGCCGATGGTCACGATCCTTCCCCAGCCGCGCGCCGCCATGGCCGGGGCGAGGGCCTGCAGCAGGATCAGCGTCGCGCGCAGGTTCACGTTGACCTGCCTGTCAAAGGTCGCGTCGCTGATGTCGGTCCAGGCTTCGTGAATTTCGATTGAGGCGTTCAGCACCAGGATGTCGATCGAGCCGAAGGCGTCGCGCGCCCTGTCCGCGAGCCGTGCGGCGTCTCCCTCCACGGAGAAGTCCGCGCCGATGGCGACGGCCTGGCCGCCCCCCGCTTCGATGTCGCGGACCACGGTTTCGGCATCACGTGACTCGTCCGCCGAGCCGGTGTGATGCACCACCACGCGTGCGCCCTGCGCGGCGAGGCCAAGCGCGATGGCGCGGCCGATCTCCCGCCGCCCGCCCGTGACCAGCGCGTTGCGGCCGTCCAGGCGGAAGCGGGATATCGGATCGGGCATGGCCATCGTCGTCTCCTCCGTTTTGCGCGGAGGATGCGGCAATCCTGCGTGATGACAAGGCCGGAACGATGACGGGCCTTGACAAGATGCACGGCGTCAGAGGCAAGCTGCGGATATCGATAATCGCGCGACAAAAGCGCGGGTCGAAGGGAGAGGAAACGATGTCCGAGACGCCGCACGGCCTGGGCACGAGCCGTCGTGACCTGATCAAGACCACGATGCTGGCTGGTGCCGCGGCAGGATTGCCGTGGCAGACAGCCAGCGCGCAGCCGGCCGCGCCGCCGCGCAATCGCACCATGATCCTGGTCTGGTCCGGCAGCCGGGAGGGGCGTTGGGTCGATTTTGATCTCTGGAACCCATACTCGATCGGGTCGAACCACCAGAACGGCCCGAACCTGATCTACGAGCCGCTCGCCTATTACAGCGCGTTCGCGGACAAGACCTATATGTGGCTCGCGGAGAGCTACAGCTTCAGTCCCGATTTCAAGCAGCTCACGATCAAGACCCGCTCCGGCATCAAATGGAGCGATGGGGTTCCGTTCAGCGCGGAGGATGTCGCCTACACGCTGACCGCGTTGCGCGATCTGGGGCCGAAGGTGCGCTGGGGCGTCGATGTGCAGCAGGCGGTGGAGAAGGCCACCGCGACCGATGCCAACACGGTGGTGGTGGACTTCAAGATCCCGTCGCCGCGGTTCTTCTTCTTCATGACCTACAAGTACGATATCGGCGTCTATATCGTTCCCAAGCATATCTTCGAAGGGCAGGACTGGACCACTTTCAAGCACTTCGACATCGAGAAGGGGCTGCCCGTCAGCACAGGCCCATGGCGGGTCGCGCTTTCGTCGCCGCAGCAGAAGGTCTTCGACCGCCGCGATTCGTGGTGGGCGGCGGACGCGAAGCTGGCGCCGCTGCCTTCCGTGCTGCGCAACATCTGGCTGCCGTTTGCGGGCGAACAGCAGACCGCGCAGGCGCTGATCACCAACCAGCTCGATGCCGGCGCGGGCACGCAGCCTTCCACCTTCCCCACGATCATCCGCCAGAACCCGAAGATCATCACCCATTCGGGGCAGAAGCCGCCTTATGGCTACGTCGATTGGTGGCCGATCTCGCTATATCTCAACAACGAGCGGCCGCCCTTCGACGACAAGGACGTGCGCTGGGCGATCAGCCACTACATCAACCGGGAGGCGCTCATTGAGGTCGCCTATCTCGGCGCAGCCACCACATCGGCCCTGCCGATGCCGGAATACCCACCGCTGCAACCCTACAAGGACGCGATCAAGGACCTTCTGGTCAAGTATGACACGCTGGCCTTCGATCCCAAGAAGGGCGATGCGCTGCTGAGCGGCAAGGGGTTCAAGAAGGGGTCCGACGGGATCTGGGCCGACGCGCAGGGCAAGAAGCTTTCCATAGAGATCATCGGCTTCGGTGCCAGCGGCCCGGCCCTGGGCCCGGTGTTGTCGGAACTGCTCAAGCGGAACGGGGTCGAGGCGACCGTCGCGTTGCCGCCGGATTTTGATGACCGCTTCCAGAAGGGGCAGTTCACGGGCTCCATCTACGGTCATGGCGGCAGTGTGTCCGAACCGTACAGCACGCTGCGGCTGTATCAGAGCGCGTCGGTCGCCGTGCCGGGCGGGCACCAGGTGAACTTCTCCCGCTGGAAGAACGCGGAATACGACAAGATCGTGGATGAGATGTTCGCGGTCGCGCCGGACGACCAGGCCAGGCTGAAGGACCTGTTCCGCCGCGCGATGGAGATCTGGCTGCCGGAACTGCCCGACATCCAGCTCGTGCAGAACTATCACCGCATCCCGATGAACACGACCTATTGGAAGAACTGGCCCACGGCGGACAATCCCTATGTCAACGGGGCGCAGTGGCACCTGACCTTCCCGATGGTGCTGTGGAACCTGCAACCGGTCTAGGAAGATCGCGTATCGCGGAAGGTCCGGCATGACCCTGACCGCTATCGCCAAACGCGGCGGCGTGTTCCTGCTGATCGTCTGGCTGGCAGCCTCCCTGAACTTCTTTCTGCCGAGGCTGTCGGGCCAGGATCCGGTCCGCACCAAGCTGCTCCAGCAGGCGCAGCTCGGCGGCTATGTGCAGGCCGGCATCGAGGACATGGTCAAGGTCTACGAGACCCGCTTCGGCCTCGACCGTCCGCTATGGCAGCAATACCTGTCCTACCTGTCGGACGTGGCACGCTTCGACTTCAACTACTCGATCGCCAACTATCCCCGCACCGTCAACGAGATGATCCTGGAGGCGATCCCCTGGACGGTCGGGCTGCTGGGGATGACCACGCTGCTGTCCTTCGGGATCGGCACGATCCTGGGGGCGTTGTTGGCTTGGCCCCGCGCGCCGCGCTGGATGGCGTGGCTGATGCCGCCGTTATGGGCGCTGCATGCAATCCCGTTCTTTCTGCTCGGCCTGATCCTGATGTACGTGTTCGCGTTCCAGACCGACTGGCTGCCGATCTTCGGCGGGCATTCGCCTGGCGCGATCCCCGAACTGAGCCTCGCCTTCCTGGGCGATCTCGCGGTGCATGCGATCCTGCCGGCGCTATCGATCATCCTGGTCGCGGTCGGCGGCTGGGCGCTGGGCATGCGCGGGATGATGGTGACGACGATGGGGGAGGACTACGTCGTCTTCGCCGAATCGAAGGGGCTCAGGAACCTCACCATTTTCCTGCGCTACTGCCTGCGCAATGCGATCCTGCCGCAGATCACGGCGCTGGCCCTGGCCCTGGGGCAGATCCTGTCCGGCGCGGTGCTGGTGGAGGTGATCTTCGGCTATCCCGGCATCGGCACGCTGCTGTATCAGGCGATCCGGGAGAACGACCATTTCCTGATCCAGGGGGTCGTGTTCACCGTGATCGTGGCGCTGGGGCTGGCCACGTTCATCCTGGACATCGTCTATCCGCTGCTTGACCCGCGCATCGCGCATCGGCGGGCCTGACCGTGCGGACCTTCCTTCGTTATGTCCGGCGCAATCCGTCCCTCACCGTTGGGGCGGTCCTGCTGGGTGTGCTGCTGCTGTTCGTGGTGATCGGGCACATCCTTGTCGATGTGGATCGCGCCCGCGCGCTCTCGGTGCGACCACTGCAGCCGCCTTCCTGGCAGTACCCGTTCGGTACGGACCGCCAGGGGCGCGACCTGCTGGCGGTGATGGTCGCCGGCACGCCTCTGACACTGCGGATCGGTTTCTTCGCGGGCATCCTGGGCGTGGGTATCGGCACGATCCTTGCCTTCTTCGCGGCCTATTATCGCGGGGTGGCCGATGTGCTGATCCGGGGGATCGCGGATATCGGCCTGACCATCCCGGGGCTCCTCGTGCTGATCATCATCGCCGTGTCCGTGCAAGGCGGATTGAGCGTGAACCAGATGGCGCTGGTCGTCGCCTCACTCGCCTGGCTGAACCCCACGCGCACGATCCGTGCCCAGGTGCTGACGCTGCGCGAACGCGGCTATGTGGAGATCGCGCGCATGTCCGGCATGAGCGGCCCCGGCATCATCTTCAAGGAACTGATGCCGAACCTCCTGCCCTATCTCGCGGCCACGCTGGTGAACGCCGTGTCTGCCGCGATCCTCGCCTCGATCGGGCTGGAGGTGCTCGGCCTCGGGCCGGTCGATTCGCCGACGCTCGGGATGACCCTGTACTGGGTCAATTTCAACGCGGCGATGATCAACGGATGGTGGTGGTGGTGGACCGCGCCCACCGTGATCATCCTGATGGTGTTCCTTGGCCTGTTCTTCCTGACCGTGGGCCTGGATGAGATCGCCAACCCGCGCCTGCGCAGGGCCGTATGAGCGCGCATATGAATCGGCCGGTGCTGCGGGTGGAGGGGCTGTACGTGGCCTATGACCATCCGCTCGGCGCGGTGAAGGCGGTGGACGATATCAGCTTCGCCCTGCAACCGCGTGAGAGGTTGGGACTCGCGGGCGAATCGGGTTCGGGGAAATCGACCCTGTCGCTGGCGATCCTGCGCATGATCAAGCCGCCGGGCCGGATCGAAGGCGGCCGTGTCTGGCTGGAGGACACGGAACTCGCCGGTCTGAACGACGAGGGCATGCGCCGGCTGCGACTGGCCGGCATCGCGCTGGTGCCGCAGGGTTCGATGAACTCGCTCAATCCGGTGATGCGCATCGGCCAGCAGCTTGCCGACGCCCTGGCGGATCACGAGGTGAAGCTGACCGGCGCGGCCCTGAAGCAGCGCATCGCGGAACTGCTCGGCATGGTGGGATTGCGGCCGGAGGTCGCGCGGCTCTACCCGCACGAACTCAGCGGGGGGATGAAGCAGCGCGCCTGCATCGCCATCGCCATCTGCCTGAACCCCAAGGTCATCATCGCGGACGAGCCGACCAGCGCGCTGGACGTGGTGGTGCAGCGCCAGGTGATGGAGACGCTGGCCCGTGTTCAGGAACAGCTCGGCGCGGCGGTGATCCTGGTCGGGCACGACATGGGGCTGATGGCGCAGTTCGTGGACCGCCTGGGCGTGATGTATGCCGGGCGCCTGGTGGAACTGTCGCCGATCCGCGACATCATCACCCAGCCGCGGCATCCCTATACCCGCCTGCTGATTTCCAGCCTGCCGTCGCTGGAACGCCGCGGCACGATGCAGGGCATCCCCGGCCTCGCGCCGCTGCTGCGCGACCTGCCGCCGGGCTGCGCCTTCCATCCGCGCTGCCCGATGGCGCAGGACCGGTGCAGGGCGGAGAAGCCGGCCGTGCGGACCGTGGCGCCGGATTCCCAGGCGGCGTGCCACTTTGCCTAGGGAACGCATGGCATGACCCCGCTGATCGAAGCGCGCGATGTCAGCAAGGTCTACGGCCAGGTCACGGCGTTGCGCGATCTGTCGATGTCGATCTTCGCGGAACGCCCCTCGATCACCGCCGTGGTGGGGGAGAGCGGCAGCGGCAAGACGACGCTCGCGCGCATCCTGCTCGGCCTCGCCCGGCCGAGCAGCGGCGAGGTGCTGTACAGGGGGCATGACCTGCACGGTCTGAACGCGACGCAGCGGCGCGAATTCCGCACCGACGTGCAGGCGATCTTCCAGGACCCGTATGAGGTCTACAATCCCTTCTACCGGGTGGACCACGTGCTCACCACGCCGGTGGTGAACTTCCGCCTCGCCGCCACCAGGGCCGACCGCCGCCGGTTGATCGAGGAAGCGCTGCGGGCCGTGGGCCTGCGGCCGGAGGAGATCCTGGGCCGCTTCCCGCACCAGCTCAGCGGCGGTCAGCGCCAGCGCATCATGGTGGCGCGTGCCCTGCTGCTGCGGCCGAAGCTGATCGTGGCGGATGAGCCGGTGTCGATGGTCGATGCCTCGCTGCGCGCGACGATCCTCGGCTCGCTGCGCAAGCTGAACGAGGAGATGGGCATCTCCATCATCTACATCACCCATGACCTCGCCACCGCCTATCAGGTCAGCGACAACATCCTGGTGATGTACCGTGCCGCGGTGGCCGAGGCGGGCGAGGTGGAGCGGGTCGTGAAGGCGCCGCTGCATCCCTACACGCAGCTTCTCCTCGCCTCGATCCCGCAGGTCAGCACCACGCGGGACTGGCTGGCGCCGGGCGGGGCCGGCCATCGGCCGGTGGCGGCGGTCACGCCGTCGAGCTGCACCTTCGTCGATCGATGCCCTGTGGCGATGCCGCGCTGCGCGACGTCGGTTCCGCCGCTGTACCGCGTCGGCGCGCATCAGGCCGCCGCATGCTTCCTGCACGAAGCCTCGCCCGTTCTCGGCTCCGTGATCGGTGAGGTGCTGACGGAGCGCAAGCGCGCGGCATAGCGCCCGCCAGCGGGGCGGCCCGCTGGCGGGGCCGTCTGTTATTCGACGCGGGCGCCGGAGGCGCGCACCAGGGGGGCCCAGGTGACGACTTCGTCCGCGACGTACTTGGCGAAGCGTGCCGGGGTCCAGTTGCGCATCGGCGGCGTGCCCATCCCGTTCAGCTTCTCGGCGATTTCGGGGTCGGCCAGCGCGTCGTCCACGGCCTTGGCCAGGCGGTTGACGATGGCTTCGGGCATGCGGGCGGGGCCGAACAGGCCGTACCAGGAATAAGCCTTGTAGTCGGGCAGGCCGACTTCGGCCGCGGTGGGCACATCCGGCAGCAGGGGCGAACGCTCCGGCTGGTTGACGAAAAGCACGCGCGCGTCGCCGTTGTCGTGGTACGGCTTCAGCAGGGACGGGATGTCGTGGGTGAACTGGGTTTCACCCGCGATCAGCGCGGTGAAGCTGGCGCCGGCGCCGCGATAGGGCACATGCTCCGCCTGCGCGCCCACGTGGCGCAGGAAGTTGGTGCTGGCGATGTGGCCGGTCGTGCCGATGCCGGAACTGCCATAGGAGTAGCCGTTGGGCTTCGCCTTCAGCGCGGCGACGAACTGGTCGAGGTTCTGCACATCCCAGCCGCGGTTGGTGATCGCGAGGCTGGTGGGAATGAACACGGTCGGCGCGATGGCGGTCAGGTCGCGGACCGGATCGTAGGGCAGATTCGCATACAGCGTCGCCGCGATGCCGGTGGAGGACAGCGTGGCCAGCACCAGCGTGTAGCCATCCGGCGCGGACTTCGCGACGAAATCGGTGCCGACCGTGCTGCCCGCGCCGGGCCGGTTTTCGACGACGACAGACTGGCCGAGCAGCGCGCTGAGCTTGGGGGCCAGCAGCCGCATGGTCACGTCGGTGCCGCCGCCGGTCGCGAAGGGCAGGATCACGCGGATGCCGTGGGTCGGCCATGCGCCACCCTGGGCGCGGACGATCGCGGGGGCGGCGAGCAGGCCGGCTGTGCCGGCCAGCAGCCGCCGGCGCGGGAGGGAGGGGGGATGGGTCATTGGTCTGGTTCCCTGCAATGCGGAAGGGACGCGGCCCGGGTCAGTAGGAACCGCCGTTGACCGGCAGCACCTGGCCGGTGACGAAGTCGGCGAGGCTGGAGGCGAAGAACAGCACCGCCTTGGCGATGTCCTCGGCCTCCCCCATCCGCCGCAGGGCCAGGCTGTTGATGACACGCTGCTGGCCTTCGGGTCCGTAGCTGTCCCATTGCTTGCGCGTGCCCGGCGAAACGGCGAACAGGCCGGGCGCAACCGCGTTCGCGGTGATGCCGAACGGTCCCAGCTCCTGCGCCACCTGCCGTGTCAGCCCGATCACGCCGTGCTTGGCGCTGGTATAGGCCTGGATGCCGGTGCGGGACGGGCGCAGCCCGGCGCCGGAGCTGATGTTGATGATCCGCCCCGTGCGCGCCCGTTTCATGCCCGGCGCGGCCGCCTTGATCGTGGCGAAGGCGGCATCGAGGTTCACGTCCATGATCGCCCGCCAGTCGGCGTAGCTTGCTTCCTCGATCGGGGCGAAGCTGCGGCCCAGCACGCCGCCGGCATTGTTCACCAGAACCCCGACCGGGCCGGCCGAAGCCTCGATGCCGCCGATCCAGGATGCGACGGCCGCGTGATCGGTCAGGTCCACGATCGCGGTGGCGATGCCGGGCATGTTCTCGGCCGTCTCGGCGAGGCCGGGCGCGTCGATATCGATGGCGAAGACCTTCGCGCCGCGCTTGGCGAAGGCCCGCGCCGTGGCACGCCCGAACCCGGTGGCCGCGCCGGTGATGGCGACGATGCGGCCGTTGAAATCGAGATCCAACGTCAGTCTCCCTGCATGACGGCGATGGCATGCGCGCTGGGCGCGCCGGCATCTCGTCCGAAGCTGCGGAATTGCCGTCCGCCGGTCAACGGATTGACGGGCACATCGCGCACGTCGAGTCTGCGCGCCGCAACGGGACCGGACAGGATACAGCAATGGCAGACTCGATCGTCATCTGGGGCGCGGGGGCGATCGGCGGCACGATCGGCGCATATCTCGTCCGTGCCGGGCATGACGTGCTGTTCGTGGACGCGGTGCCCGAACATGTCGCGGCGATCGAGGCCGGCAAGCTGGCCATCGAGGGGCCGGTCGCGCAGTTCACGGTGGGTGCGCGTGCCGCCACGCCCGACCGTGTGGCCGGCAAGCACAAGCTGATCATCCTGGCCGTGAAGGCGCACCACACCGAAGCCGCGACGCGTGCGCTGCTGCCGCATCTGGCCGAAGACGGGGCCGTGGTGTCCTGCCAGAACGGGTTGAACGAGCTGGTCATCGCCGAGATCGTCGGCCGGCCGCGCACGATCGGCGCCTTCGTCAATTTCGGCGCGGATTATCAGGCGCCGGGCCGCATCCTGTTCGGCGTGCGCGGCGCGGTCGTGGTCGGGGAGCTGGATGGCGCGCGCACACCGCGGATCGTCGCGCTGCACGCGCTGATGCGCCAGTTCGAGCCGGATGCGGTTCTGAGCGACAACATCTTCGGCTATCTGTGGGGCAAAGCTGCCTATGGCGCGGTGCTCAAGGCCTCCGCGCTCACCAACGATTCCATCGCGGACTTCGTCGCCGACCCGGCGCGCCGGAAGCTCATCCTGTCCCTGGTGGACGAGATCCTGTCCGTCGCCGCGGCGGAGGAGGTCGCGCCGCTGGGCTTCGACGGATTCGATCCCGCCCCGTTCATCGCCCATGACGCGGCGGGGATCGCCGCCACGCTCGACCGGGTGGTCGCCTACAACCGCGCCTCGGCCAAGTCGCACAGCGGCATCTGGCGCGACCTGGCCGTGCGCAAGCGGCAGACCGATGTCGCGGCCCAGCTCGCGCCCGTCCGGGCGGCGGCACGGCGGCACGGCATCGCCACGCCGATCGCGGACCGGCTGGTGGAGCTGATCACCGGCATCGAACAAGGGCGGCTGACACAGGGCGGGGCGCTGGCCGACGATCTGGGGCGGCTTGCCTGACGGGGGCGGGGCTGGCCGGCGGCTATGCCTTGCCCGGCAAATCGATCCCGGCCAGCGCCTCCCATACGCGGATGACGAACGCATCGTCCTTCGCCCCGTGTCCGGATGCCGCCGCGGCCAGGAACAGCTGGTGCGCGGCGGCCGCCAGCGGCAGCGGGAAGGTCAGGCCGCGCGCCTGATCGAGCACGATGCCGAGGTCCTTGACGAAGATGTTCACCGCCGATCGCGGCGTGTCGTCCCCCTCCAGGATATGCGGCACACGGTTCTGGAACATCCACGACGACCCGGCCGAGGCGGAGATCACCTCGAACAGCGTCTGCGGATCGGCGCCCGCGCGAATGCCCAGCGCCATGGCCTCCGCCGCCGCGGCGATGTGCACGCCGGCCAGGAGCTGGTTGACCATCTTCACCGTGCTGCCCGGCCCCGCCGCGTCGCCCAGGCGGTAGACCTTGGTCGCGATCGCGGCGAGAACGGGGTCCGCCTTGGCGAAGGCGGAAGGTGCGCCGGAGGCCATCACCGTCATCGTCCCCGCGTTCGCCGCCGCGGTACCGCCCGAGACCGGCGCGTCCACCATCAGCAGCCCGGCCTCGCTGCAGCGGGCCTCGATCCGCCGCGCGGCTTCGGGCGCGACGGTCGCGCAGGCGATGACGACCGCCCCCGGCGCCAGCCGGGCCGCGCATCCCGAAGGGCCGAACAGCACGTCCTCGGTCTGCTGCGCGTTGACCACGAAGGTCACGACCGCCTCGGTCCCCGCGGGGATCGCATCCGGCGTGGTCACGGCGCCGCCGAAGGCCTCCCGCGCCTCCGCCCGCATGTCGCATCCCGTCACCTCGTGCCCCTTGGCGCGCAGGTTCCGCGCCGCGCCCATGCCCATGGACCCGAGTCCGATCACCGCAACCTTCATCCGCGTTTCCCCATTCTGCGGATCGCAGGCTTGCGCGTGAACGCCATCCCGGCAAGCTGCGCCCGCACATTGCTGGGAGACAGAACGCATGGCCGCCAATGACGATCCGGAAGCGAAACTCGCGGCGCTGGGGCTGACGCTGCCCGTGCTGCCGACGCCGCTCGGGACCTACGTCCCGTTCCGCATGGACGGGGGGACCATCTATTGTTCCGGCCAGGGGCCGCGGAAGCCCGACGGGACCATGCATGTCGGCAAGGTCGGCGCCGGCGTGTCGGTGGAGGAAGCCTACCAGCACGCGCGCCTTGTCGGATTGCAGCTCCTCGCCGTGGCGCGCGCCGCGGCCGGGTCGCTGGCCAAGGTGCAGGCGGTGAAGGTGCTCGGCATGGTCAACGCCGTCCCGGATTTCGGCGACCAGCCCAAGGTGATCAACGGCTGCTCCGACCTGTTCGTCGAGGTGCTCGGCGACTGGGGGCGGCATGCCCGCTCGGCCGTCGGCATGGGCAGCCTGCCGGGCGGCATCTCGGTGGAGATCGAAGCGATCTTCCGGCTGCGCGGCTGAGGAACCGCCATGCATGACGTGATCGTCGTCGGCGCGGGATCCGCCGGCGCGGCGCTCGCCGCACGCCTGTCGGAGGATCCGAAGCGCAGTGTGCTGCTGCTGGAGGCGGGGCGCGACTGGCGCTCCGCCGAAGCGCCGAAGGAAGCGCGGTCCTCCAACATCATGGCGATGATGCACGGCCCGGATTTCCAGGCCGAATGGCAGTGGCCGAAGCTGTTCACCCGCCGCACCCGTGTCCAGCAGCCCAAATTCTACTGGCGCGGCAAGGCGCTCGGCGGCTCTTCCCTCGTCAACGCGCAGATCGCGATCTGGGGCGTGGGCGCGGCCTTCGACGCCTGGGCCGAGGCCGGCTGCGAAGGCTGGTCCGCGAAGGACGTGCTGCCGCTGTTCGCGAAGATCGAGGACGATCCGGCGATGACCGGCGTGGCCCATCACGGCCAGGGCGGCCCGATCCCGATCTATCGCGCCCCGCTGGAGACATGGGGGCCGGTGGACAAGGGGCTGCGCGCGGCGGCATTGGCCGAAGGGTATTCCTGGAACCCGGACCTCAACGATCCGGCGCGGGAGGGCGTGTCCTGCTATCCGATCAACAGCCGCGACCTGAAGCGCGTCACCACCAATGACGGCTATCTGGAACCCGCGCGCGGCCGGGCGAACCTGACCATCCGGGGCGGGGCGCTGGTCGATCGGGTCCTGTTCGCGGACGGACGCGCCAGCGGCGTGCGCGTACGGCTTGATGGCGCATGGCAGGACCTGCCGGCGCGGGAAGTGGTGCTGTGCGCGGGCGCGGTGCATTCGCCCGCGATCCTGCTGCGCTCCGGCCTTGGCCCGGCGGCGGAACTCTCCGCGCTCGGCATCCCGGTCGTGCGCGACCTGCCGGATGTCGGCCGCCACTTCATGGATCATCCGGTGGTGCGCGCCACCATCGACCTGAAGCCCGAACACGCCTGCAGGGACCCGGATGCGCGGCACACCAATTGCTGCGTCACCTACAGCTCGGGCCTCGAAGGCGGTGGCTTCCGGGACATGATCCTGATCGGCTTCAACCATCGCAACCTGCCTGCCGATGGTGTCACGCCCAATCCGCAGGGCGCGGTCGCGGCCGGGTTGTTCGAGGCCCATTCGCGGGGAAGCATCACGCTTGCGTCCGCCGATCCGGAGACCGATCCGGTGGTCGAGGAGAACATGCTGGACGATCCGCGCGACCTGGCCCGCATGCGGGACGGGACGCGGCGGCTGGCGCGGCTGTCCACCCATCCGGCGCTGCGCGACATCGCGACCCGCATCAGCTTCACGGAAAGCGGTCTGCCGATGGACAAGGTCGCAGCCCTGCCGGACGGTGAGCTGGATGCGCTGCTGCTGGAGCAGGCCGCCGACATCCAGCACGCCGCGGGCACCTGCCGGATGAGCGCCTATGAGGATCCGCGCGGCGTGGTCGATCCGGATCTGCGCGTGAAGGGCGTGGCCGGGCTGCGCGTGGCCGATGCGGCGATCATGCCGGCGGATTGCCGTGCCAACACGCATCTCACCTGCGTGATGATCGGCGAATGGCTGGCGCGGCGCATGGCGGTCGAGGCGGCCTGATAAAGGACGGTGGTGCGGCGGCGCCTACCGCCGCCGCCGCACCAGCAGGGTCGCGGCCATCAGCAGCGTGGAGACCACCACCAGGATGGTCGCGGCGGCCATGATCGTCAGCTCGATCGAATCCTTCAGGCCGGCGAACATCTGCCGTGGCAGGGTGCGCTGCGCCGGTCCGGCGAGGAACAGGACCACCACGCTTTCGTCCAGGCTGATCGCGAAGGCGAACAGCGCCCCCGCCACCACGCCCGGCAGGATGAGCGGCAGCATGACGCGCAGGAACGCGGCGACCGGCCGCGCCCCGTTCGCCGCCGCCGCGCGCATCAGTGTCCGGTCGAACTGCTGCAACGCGGCCAGCACGGTGACGACCACGAACGGCGCGGCCAGCGCGATATGCGCGATGATCAGCCCGGCATGGGTGTTGGCGAGGCCGACCGGCGCGAAGGCGAAGGTCAGCGCCACGCCGGTGATGATGGTCGGCACCACCATGGGCGAGACGATCACCGCCATGGCCACGCCCTGACCGGGGAAGCGCGCATTCCACAGCCCCACCGCCGCGGCGGTACCGAGCACGGTGGCCCCGAGCGTCGCCGCCAGCCCGATCAGCGCGGAGTTGGTCAGCGCGAGCATCCAGAAGTCGCTCGCGAAGAACGCGTCGTACCAGCGCAGCCCGATGCCCGGCAGCGGGAAGGACAGGAACGATCCGGTGCTGAAGGACAGCGGGATCACCACCAATACCGGGGCAAGCAGGAACAGCAGCACCAGCACACTCCAGCCCCACCACAGCGCGCGTTTCATGTGGAGGTTCTCACCGCGCCGAAGCCGACCAGGCGGCCGTACAGGCCGACGATCAGGAAGGTCGCGGCCAGCAGCAGCAGCGCCAGCGCGGCCGCCAGGCCCCAGTTCACGGTCTGGTTGGCGTAGAAGCCGATGAAATAGGACAGCATCTGGTCGTTGCCGCCGCCCAGCAGCGCGGGCGTCAGGTAGAAGCCGAGCGCCTGGATGAACACCATCAGGCAGCCCGCGCCGATTCCCGGCAGGGTCTGCGGCAGCCAGACACGCAGGAACGACGGCAGGAAGCCCGCCCCCAGGCTTTCGGAGGCGCGCCAGAGGCTGCGCGGGATCTGCCGCATCACGGCGTAGAGCGGCAGCACCATGAACGGCAGCAGGATGTGGACCATCGCCACCAGCACGGCGAAACGGTTGAACAGCAGCGTCTTCGGTTCCGCGAACACGCCGAGCGAGAGCATCGCCTCATTGATCACGCCTTCGCGGGCGAGCAGCGCCATCCACGCCGCGGTGCGGACCATCAGCCCGGTCCACAGCGGCAGCAGCACCGCGATCATCATCAGCCCGGCGGTCCGGGGCGGCAGGTGCGCGAGCAGGGCGGACAGCGGATAGGCCAGGACCAGCGCGATCAGCGTGGTCAGCCCGGCGATCCAGAAGGTGCGGACGAAGACGATGCGGAAGATGCGCGCATCCTGCGGCAGCGTGGTGACGGCGCCGGTGGCATCGCGCTTGAGATCGACGGAGGCCAGCAGGAAGAAATCGGTCAGCGGTCCCCGCGCGCGATGGATCGCGCCCCAGGTCTCCACCTGTCCCCAGGCGGGGTCGGCACGCAGCAGTGCATCCCGCGCGCTGCCGTCGAACGGCCGGGCCACGCGCCGTGCGCTGGCGATCAGCAGCGTGCGGAAGCCGGCCTGATCGTAATTCAGCCGCCCTGCCGCCGCGCCCAGCGTACCCGCGGCGCGGCCTTCACGCATATCCTCGACCAGCGCGGCGAAAGCGGCGTCCGGCGGCAGGGCGCGCCCGTCCCAATCCGCCAGCGCGGCCGTGGTGCGCGGCAGCACCGCCGCGACCTCGTCATCCTGCACGCCCCGCCACAGCATGCGCCCGATGGGGGCGACGAAGGTCAGCAGCAGGAACAGCAGCAGCGGAGCCACAAGGACGGCAGCCCAGAGCCGCCGCCCCCGCGTGCCGGACGCGGCGTTCAGGCTCAGCGCGCCAGCCAGGCGTTGAACCGCGTGTTCAGCTTGTCGAGATTGTCGAGCCAGAACTGGTCATCGATCATCAGCGACACGTCGAGGTTGGCCGGGTTGGTCGGGCTGACCGCGAGCAGCTCGGGCGGCAGCCCTTCATTCGCGCCGCGCGAGGCGCCGCCATACGGGATCAGCGGCAGCAGCCGCGCCTGCACCTTGGGATCGGCGGCGAAGGCAAGGAAGCGATACGCCGGATCGGCGTTCGGACTGTCCTTCATGATGACCCAGGAATCGATCGTGTAGAGGCTGCCGGCCCACTGGATGCCGAAATTCCGTCCTTCGGTGCGGTTGGCGATGGTGATGCGGCCATTGGGGGCGGAGGTCATCAGCACCTCGCCCGCGCCCAGGATCTGCGGCGCCTGGGAGGAGGACTGCCACCACACGATATTGGGCTTGATCCGGTCCAGCATCCGGAAGGCACGGTCCACGCCGGCATCGGTGGCCAGCACCTTGTAAATGTCGGCCGGGGCGACGCCATCGCCCAGCAGCGCGAATTCCAGCGCGGTCTTCACGCCGCGGCGCAGGCCGCGCTTGCCGGGGATGCGGTCGGGGGCGAAGAAGTCGGCCCAGGTCGGCGTTCCCTGGTACTTGTCCTTGTCCCAGGCGAGGACGAAATTATAGAGGATCGCGCCGATCCCGCAGTCGTTGACCGCTTCCGGAAGGTAGTGGTCGCGGCCGCCGATCTTGCTGTAGTCGAGCTTCTCGAACAGCCCTTCCTCGCAGCCGAGCAGCAGCTCCTCGCTCTCGACCTGCACAAGGTCCCAGTTGTTGCTGCCGGACTGCATCTTGGCGCGCAGTACGCCGATGCCGCCGTCCCAGTTCTCCTCCAGGACGCGTATGCCGCTCTGCTCCTGGAACGGCCGGAAATAGACCTCCCGCTGCGCATCCTGATAGGCACCGCCCCAGGAGACGATGGTCAGGTCGCGCGCCTGCGCGGACAGAGTTGCGCCGAGCGCAAAGACGCCTGCGGCGATCGCAACGCGAAGGTTCATTGTCCCCCGTCTCCCATTTTGTTGTCATCGGGTGAGGGAAAAAAGCTAGCGCCGTCGCAACGGACAGCGCAATCCCGCGCGTGTCGTGCTCAGGCGGGCTCCAGGGGACCGAACTGGGCCTCGTGCAGCGCGCGATAGGTGCGGCCGGCGGCGAGCAGCTCGGCATGCGTGCCCTGTTCACCCACGCCCTGCTCGGTCACGACCACGATGCGATCGGCGTCGCGGATGGTGGCGAGCCGGTGCGCGATCACCAGCGTGGTCCGCCCCTCCGACAATTCGGCGAGGGATTGCTGGATCGCCCGCTCCGTTTCGGTGTCGAGCGCCGAGGTCGCCTCGTCCAGGATCAGGATCGGCGGGTTCTTGAGGAAGATGCGCGCGATGGCGAGCCGCTGCTTCTGCCCGCCGGACAACTTCACCCCGCGTTCGCCGATCACCGTGTCGATCCCGTCCGGCAGGTCGGCGATCACGCGGTCGAGCCGGGCGCGGCGCGCGGCTTCCAGGATCTCGGCCTCCGTGGCGTCCAGCCGGCCGTAGGCGATGTTCTCGCGCACCGTGCCCGCGAACAGGAACACGTCCTGCTGCACGATGCCGATCTGCGCGCGCAGCGAGGCGAGCGTCATGTCGCGGATATCGATGCCGTCGATCGTGATGCGGCCGGCATCCACGTCGTAGAACCGCGGCAGCAGGGAGCAGAGCGTGGTCTTGCCCGCGCCCGACGGTCCGACCAGGGCCACCGTTTCCCCGGCCGCGACAATAAGGTCCAGGTTGCGGAACACCGGCCGCGCCGGGTCGTAGCCGAAGCTGACGCCTTCATAGCGCAGCGCGCCCCGCAGGCGCGGGGCCGGCTTCGCACCGGGCCGGTCGGCCACGTCCGGGGCGGTGGCCATCAGCTCGCGGAAGCGCCGGAACCCCGCGATGCCCTTGGGATAGGTCTCCAGCACCGCGTTGATCTTGTCGAGCGGGCGGTAGAACACGCCGACCAGCAGCAGGAAGGCGACGAAATCGCCGATGGAGAGGCTGCCCCGGACGATGAACACCGATCCGGCCAGCATCACCACGACCTGCACCAGCCGCATGCCGACATAGTTCAGCGTCAGCCCGATCGCCATGATGCGGTAGGCGGCCAGCTTGGTGTCGCGGTAGCGGATGTTGTCCTGGGCGAACAGCCGGCGCTCGTGCTCCTCGTTGGCGAAGGCCTTCACCACGCGGATGCCGCCGACCGCTTCCTCGATCCGCGCGTTGAAGGCGCCGACGCGGCGGAACTGGTCCTGCCAGTTATTGGTCATCCTGCCGCCGTAGCGTGCGATCACCCAGGCCGCTGCCGGCACGATCAGGGCGGTGATCAGCGCGAGCGGCGGGTTCACCACGATCATCAGCGCGAAGGCGCCAAGGAAGGTCAGCACCGCGATCAGCAGGTCCTCCGGCCCGTGATGCGCGACCTCCCCGATCTCCTCCAGGTCCTTGGTCATCCTCCCGACCAGATGGCCGGTCTTCTGGTTGTCGAAGAACCGGAAGGACAGCTTGGTCAGATGCTCGAAGGCGCGGCGGCGCAGCTCAGTCTCGATGCGGATGCCCAGGACATGGCCCCAATAGGTCACGACCGTCATCAGCCCGGCATTCAGCAGGTAGACCGACAGCAGGAGCGCGACCGCGATCACGATCGTGGCAAGGTCCTGCTGCGGCAGCAGGTGGTCGATGAACCCGCGCACCGCCATGGGGAAGGCGAGTTCCAGCATCCCGGATGCCGCCGCGCAGCCGAAGTCGAGCAGCAGCAGCCGGCGGTGCGGCCGGTACTGGGCGAGGAAGTCCCTGAGCATGCCGCCTTATACGCCGGGCGGCGGCGGTGGCGATGGCGTGGCGGGGTTTCCTCCCGCGCCCGGCCGCGCGACAAGCGGCGGATGGACGATGCCGCGCTGGTGCTGCTGTCGGGCGGACAGGATTCCGCCGTGTGCCTGGCCTGGGCGCTCGACCGCTTCGCGCGGGTCGAGACGATCGGCTTCGACTACGGCCAGCGCCACCGCGCCGAACTGGATGCCCGGCGCGAGGTGATCGCGGCGATGCGCGGGCTGCGCGACTGGGGCGGGCGGCTGGGCGAGGACCACCTCATCGACCTTTCGGTCGTGGGGGCGATCAGCGACACGGCGCTGACACGCGATGCCGAGATCGTCATGGGCGCGAACGGCCTGCCCACCACCTTCGTGCCCGGCCGGAACCTGATGTTTCTGACCGTCGCGGCGGCGGTGGCCTACCGGCGCGGGCTGAAGCGCATCGTGGGCGGCATGTGCGAGACGGATTACTCCGGCTACCCGGATTGCCGCGACGACACGCTCAAGGCGCTGCAGGCCGCGATCAACCTGGGCATGGCGAGCCGGCTGGTGATCGAGACGCCGCTGATGTGGATCGACAAGGCGGAGACGTGGCGGCTGGCCGAACGCCTCGGCGGGGCCGATCTCGTCGCGCTGGTCCGCGACCGGACGCTGTCCTGCTACCGTGGCGACACGCTCACACGGCACGCATGGGGCATGGGCTGCGGCGCCTGCCCGGCGTGCGAATTGCGGCGTGCGGGATGGGCGCGCTACGCGGCATCGGCCGAGGCGCCGCCTGGCGATATGGCGCGGTAGGTTCGCGCTACCGGATGCGAAACCGCACCGGGATCTCCACCCAATGCAGGATCGCCACACCACCGCGACGCGCGGGCCGGAAGGCCCAGTTGCGCGCGGCGGCCAGGGCCGCGTCGTCCAGTTCCGGATGACCTGAGCCACGCCAGATCCTCACCGTGCGCGTGGTGCCGCTCGGGTCGACCAGGACGCGGATGATGACCACGCCTTCGATCCGCCTCTGAACCATGCGCGGCGGATAGCGCGGCGGCCGGGGCGCGCGGGCGTAGTCGGCCGCGGTCAGGACCGGCGGCTCCTCCGACGTAGTCCCCTGCGGCGCGGCAGGCGCGGTGGCGGTCGCGGCGGGCGCGCCGGCCGGTGGCGCGGGCGGCGCGGCCGGGCGCGGTGCCGCCTGCACCGGCCGGGGGCGCGGCTGCACCGGGCGCGGCGGCGGCTGCGGCCTTGGCGGCGGCGGTGGCGGTGGCTCGGGCGGCGGGGGCAGGTCCGGCGGCGGCGGTTCCGGGGTCGGCTCGGGCTCCGGCGGCGGCTCCGGCATCGGCAGCTCGGCCAGTTCCGGCTCGGGCGGCGGTGGCTCAAGCGGCGGCAGGTCCGGCGGCGGCGGCTCGTCGAATGCGACGGGCGGCTGTTCGGGCGGCGGCGGCTCCAGCGGCGGCAGGTCGGGTGGCGGCGGTTCGTCGAACGCGACCGGCGGCTGCTCGGGCGGCGGTGGCTCCAGCGGCGGCAGGTCGGGTGTCTCGGGCTCTTCGAAGGATTCCGCCTGCTCCACCGGTTCCGTGGCTTCGTCGTTCGCGGACTCGGCGGACGGCTCGGGCGCGGGGGCCGGCGCCTCCGCGAACACCATCTCGATGCCCGGCGGCTCCATCGGCGGATCGTCGCCGATGGCGATGTACAGAAGCCCGGCGAACAGCGCGGCATGTGCCGCCGTCGAGGCCAGCAGAGCCGCGCTGATGCGCGATGAGCGGGGCTGGTGCGGCGCCAGCGAGGCACCGGCCGCGACGATCGGCGGAGGGACATCCGGCCGCGGCGCGGCGCGCCGGCGCGTGGCGATCAGGTCGGGCACGCCGGCCGGTACCGGCCTGAGCAACGCACGCGCGCGCGCCTGTGCGGGCGTGCTGCGCCGTCCGCCTGCGCGCATCATGGGCAGCCCGCGGCCCATTCCGGTCTACCGCCCCGCCGAGGCGTCACAGCGCCGGGCGGAACCCGGGCACAGCGCAGCCAGCGTCGCGGGCGCATCGCGATCGTCCATGGCGCGTGGGTAGTGCAACTGCGAACGACTTGCAATGTTGCAGCGCGCAACGCCGCGCAGTTCAGGCGTGCGAATGTGCCGCGACGTCGCGGATGCGCCGCGCCATGGCCGCGATGCCGTTGCCGCGATTGGTGGACAGCGCCTCGATCAGGCCGAGATCCTGCAGGAAATGCGGGTCGGTCGCGGCGATCTCCGTCCGCGTGCGGCCGGAATAGACACGCAGCAGCAGGGCGACGAGGCCGGAGACGATCGCGGCGTCGGAGGTGCCGGCGAAATACAGCTTCCCGTCACGTTCCTCCGCCTCCATCCAGACCTTCGACTGGCAGCCGGGCACGCGGTGCGTGTCGTCCTGCCACGCCGCCGGGAAGGGCGGCAGCGCGCGGCCCCAGTCGATGATCTGCTGGTAGCGGTCCATCCAGTCATCGAACAGCGACAGGTCCTCGCCGATGGCGGCGATGGCCTCGGCGGCACTGGGTTCGGACGGGGTGACGAAGGGGTCCATGCGGCCCGATGCGGTGCGAGTGCCCGCCGGTCAAGTGGCGGGATCGGGTTCCTGCGCCCAGTCGGGCACGCGGCGGCGGAACACCGGGCGGCCATGCGTCCGGACCTCGGGCGCCGTGACGGCGCCGCCCGGCGCGACCGGGCGCTCGGCGAAGCGGCCGTGCTGGATCAGCCGGTCGTACAGCACCAGCGCGCCCGCCACGGCGAGGTTCAGGCTGAACCGGGTGGGAATGCGCACCAGATGGTCGCAGCGGTCGCGCATCGCCCGCGTCAGCCCGCCGCGTTCGGCGCCCAAGACGTAAGCGGCCGACAGCGGATGGCGGAAGCTCGGCAGGTCCGCCGCGTCGTCGGCGATCTCGATCCCGACCAGGGCGCAGCGGTCGGGCAGCACCATCTCCCCCGGTGTGTCCCAGCGATAGACGGGCACGTGCGCGGGGGTGTCGGCGGTGTCCGCACGGCGGCTGTCGCGCGCCGCCCAGCCCGCGCCGACCGAGAAGGCGAAGGCCGCGCCGAAGGCATGCGCCGTGCGCAGCAGCGCGCCGAAATTGGCGGGCTTGGAGATGCCTTCCGCGCCCAGGCCGAAGAACCCCCGTGTCCGTGGCTCGTTCATCCGCGTGCTATGGGATCGCCCCATGGACGATGCAAGCCAGGGCCGCGACCCGACAGACCGCCGCGTGGCCGAACAGTATGAGGCCTATCCCTACCCGCCGCGCGATCCGGCGCGGGAGGCGCAGGCGCTGATCGTCGGCAGCCCCAGCCACCTGGCGGAGGTCGATCACTGGGTGTTCGGCGCCGCGCGCCCGGCCTCCCGCCCGCTCAACGCGCTGATCGCCGGCGGCGGCACGGGGGATGCGGCGATCATGCTGGCCCAGCACATGGCCGATGCCGGCCGGGCCGGGACCGTCACCTATCTCGACCGCTCCGCCGCGTCCCGCCGCATCGCGGAGGCGCGGGCGCAGGCGCGTGGGCTGGGCAACCTCGTCTGGCGCTCGGACTCGCTGCTCGACCTGCCCCGGCTCGGGATCGGCCCGTTCGACTACATCGATTGCTGCGGCGTGCTGCACCACCTACCCGACCCGGCGGAAGGGCTGGCGGCGCTGACCTCCGTACTCGCGCCGGGCGGCGGCATCGGGCTGATGGTCTATGCGCCCCATGGCCGCACCGGCATCTACCCGATGCAGGATGCGCTGCGGCTGCTCGCGCCCACCAGCCTCACGCCGCAGGAGCGGGTGGCGACGGCGAAGCGCGTGCTGAAGGCGCTGCCGGAGACGAACTGGTTCGGGCGCAATCCGCTCATCACCGACCATCTCGTCGGCGGCGATGCCGGGCTCTACGACCTGCTGCTGCACGAACGCGACCGCGCCTACCGCGTGCACGACCTCGCCGCGCTGATGGATGCGGCCGGGCTGGAGCCCGCGGCCTGGATCGAGCCGCGCCGCTACGATCCGGCCATCTACCTGGCCGATCCGAAGCTGAAGACCCAGGCGGCCGGCCTGCCGCCCACCGACCGCGCCGCGCTGGCCGAGGCGCTGGCCGGGAATTTCCGCACCCATGTCGTCTATTGCGTGCGCAAGGGCGCGCGCCCGGCGCCGCCCGATCCGCGGCGGCCGGAGGCGGTGCCGGTGCTGCGCTCACTGGAAGGCGGCGTGATCGCGGACTCCATCAGGCCGGACGGCACGCTCGTGATGCGGTTCGATGCCTTCCCGCTGATCGTGCCGCTGCCGCGGCTGGCCCGGGCGATCCTGAAGCAGATCGACGGGCGGCGGACGCTGGCGGAGATCCGCGCCGCCGTGGTCGCGGGCGGTGCGAAAGGGGATGCGTTCGACAAGGACTGGCCGGTCCTGTTCGCGGCGCTGAACGGGCTGAACCGGCTGCTGCTGAAGCCGCCTGCCTAGGGTATGCCCGCCGCGATCGTGATCTTCGGCGCGGCCGTGCGGCCCGGCGGGCGGCCGAGCGAGACATTACGCCGCCGCGTGGAGGCGGCGATCGCCTTCGGCCGGTCGCTGGATGGCCCGCTCTATGTGCCGACCGGCGGATTGGGGCGGCACCCGCCGACGGAGGCGCGCGTCATGGCGCGGCTGCTGCTGCGCGCGAAGATCCCGCGCGACCGCATCCGGCTGGAGGAGACCGGCCGCGACACGCTGAGTTCGGCGCTCGCGGTGGCGGACCTGCTGCGCGGCCATGGCGGGCCGGTTTTTGCGGTGTCATCCGCATACCATCTGCCGCGCTGCGTGCTGCTGCTGCGGATGGCGGGGCTGGCCGCCCGCGCGGCGCCCCCGCCCCGGCAGCCCGTGCGCGACATCTGGCGCTGGTGGCTGCGGGAGGGGGCGGCGTTGCCCTACGACGCGGCGCTGATGCTCTGGCACCGTGTCATTACTCCCTCTCCCGCTGGGGGGAGAGGGGCCGGCGAATGATGCCGGCAGTATGAGAGCGCGTCAGCGTTCGTCGTCGGAATCGTCCTTCTCGACCTCGATGTCGCTGCCGAGATCGTCGGCGTCGCCTTCGAGATCGGAGGTGTCTTCGATCACCGAATCGTCAGCGTCGTCGTCCTCCTCCAGGTCCTCGACCTCGATATCCGCGGCCTCGGCATCCGGATCGACCTGGGTGGCGAGCTTCTTCTTCGGGTCCTCGGGGATCGGGGCGGCGGCGCGGCGCAGGCGTGGCTGTTCGGCTGGCTGCTCGACGCCGCACTTGGGGCAAACGGCCGGAGCCTTGCCGAGATCATAGAAGCGCGCGCCGCACGAGACGCAGATACGCTTGGTGCCGAGTTCGGGCTTCGCCATCTTGGCCTCAGGACATAGGGGGTGGCGCGACAGGGCGCGGCCTCTGCCGCAATCGGCGGAGCATGTCAAACCTCCGGGTTCTGGCCGTGCCGCCAAGCGCGTGTTACGCGCCCGCTCATGGACGCCCCGATCGCCATGCCCCTGGCCGCCCGCAAGCCCGCCATTCCGCTCAACGGCACGATCCGCGTGCCGGGCGACAAGTCGATCAGCCACCGCGCGCTGATGTTCGGCGCGCTCGCGGTGGGGGAGACGCGCATCTCCGGCCTGCTGGAAGGCGAGGACGTGCTGCGCACCGCCGCGGCGATGCGCGCGCTCGGCGCCCATGTCGAGAAGCGGGCGGACGGCACCTGGCTGGTCGCCGGCCGCGGCGTGGGCGGGCTGGCGGAGCCGGCGGACGTGCTCGACATGGGCAATTCCGGCACCGCCGCGCGGCTGCTGGCCGGCATCCTCGCCAGCCATCCCCTGTTCGCGGTGATGACGGGCGACGCCAGCCTGCGCCGCCGGCCCATGCGCCGCGTGACCGACCCGCTGACCCGCTGCGGCGCGCGTTTCGCGGGGCGCGAGGGCGGCAGGCTGCCGCTGGCGATCGAGGGCGCGGCCGATGCGCTGCCGCTGGACTACACCGTTCCCGTCCCGTCCGCGCAGGTGAAATCCGCCCTGCTGCTCGCCGGGTTGAACGCGCGCGGCACGACGCTGGTGCGCGAGAAGGCCGCCACCCGAGACCACAGCGAGAACATGCTGCGCCATTTCGGCGCCACCGTGCGCGTGGCCGTGGACGGTGCTGGCCGCGCGATCGAGCTCGACGGCCAGCCGGAGCTGCGGGCAGCGGACGTGACCGTGCCGGGCGATCCGTCCTCCGCCGCCTTCCCGCTGGCGGCGGCGCTGGTCGTGCCGGGTTCGGCGCTGACCGTGACCGGCGTCGGCCTCAATCCGCTGCGCACCGGCCTGTTCGCGACGCTGCGCGAGATGGGTGCTGCGCTGGAGGTGACGAATGCGCGCACCGAAGGCGGCGAGCCGGTGGGCGACCTGACGGCCCGCCACGGCGCGCTGCGCGGCGTCGATGTGCCGCCCGATCGCGCGCCGTCGATGATCGACGAGTTCCCCATCCTCGCCGTGGTCGCATCCTGCGCCGAAGGGGTCACGCGGATGCGCGGCCTCGCCGAGCTGCGGGTGAAGGAGAGCGACCGGCTGTCCGCCACCGCCGCGCTGCTTGCCACGAACGGTGCGCGCGTGGAGATCGAGGGTGACGACCTGATCGTCCATGGCACCGGCGCCCCGCCTGCGGGCGGGGGCCGTGTCGAGACGCATATGGACCACCGGCTGGCGATGAGCGCGCTGGTGCTCGGCCTCGCCACCGCCGCCCCGGTCGCGGTGGACGACGCGGCGTTCATCGAGACCTCCTTCCCCGGCTTCGTCGCGCTGATGAACGGGGCGGGTGCCGCCATCGGATGAAGGGCTTCGTCGTCGCCGTGGACGGGCCGGCCGCGGCCGGCAAGGGGACGCTGGCGCGGCGGATCGCGGCCACGCTCGGCGTGCCGCATCTGGATACGGGGCTGCTCTACCGCGCGGTGGGCCGCCGCGTGCTCGACCTGCCGCACGGCGATCCGCGTGATGCGGTGCTGGCGGAGGAAGCGGCCCGCACGCTGGCGGAGCGTGACCTGACACGCGGCGATCTCCGCTCGCCCGAAGCCGATGCCGCCGCCGCCGCCGTGGCCGCAATCCCGGCGGTGCGCGCCGCCCTGGTGGATTTCCAGCGCGGCTTCGCCGCCCGCAACGGCGCGGTGCTGGACGGGCGCGACATCGGCACCGTGATCTTCCCTGACGCGGCCGTGAAGCTGTTCGTGACCGCCAGCCCCGAGGCGCGGGCCGAGCGCCGCTGGAAGGAGCTGTACGGGCGTGGCATCGCCGCCGATCTCAGCCAGGTCATGGCCGATATCCGCAGCCGCGACGAGCAGGACGCCAACCGCCCCGTGGCGCCGCTGCGCGCGGCGGACGACGCGGTGACGATCGACACGACCGGCCTGGACGCGGATGCCGCCTTCGCCGCGGCGATGCTGGTGGTCCGCGGCAAGCTCGGCCGGGGCTGAGCGCGGGCGGCGCCAACGAAAAGGGCCCCGGCTTGCGCCGGGGCCCGCATCGTCTCAGGCGATGACCTGCCTGCTACTCGCTCTGCCGCTGGCCCATGAAGGACAGCAGGAGCTGGAACAGGTTGATGAAGTTCAGGTACAGCGCCAGCGCGTCGAACACGGACCGCTTCGCGGCGATGTCCATGCCGGCATACTGGATCGTGTCGATGTAGTCGTTCTTGATCCGCTGGCTGTCCCACGCGGTCAGGCCGACAAACACGACCACGCCGATGACGCTTACCGCGAACTGCAGCGCCGTCGAGCCGATGAACATGTTCACCAGGCTCGCCAGGATGATGCCGATCAGGCCCATCATCAGGAACGAGCCCATCTTCGTCAGGTCGCGCTTGGTCGTGTAGCCCCAGGCGCTGGTGAGCGCGAAGGTGCCCGCGGTGATGAAGAACACCCGCGCGATCGAAGCGCCCGTGTAGATGATGAAGATGTTGGCGAGCGACAGGCCCATCACCGCCGCGAAGGCCCAGTACAGGCCCTGCGCCGCGCGGGTGGACAGCCGGTTCACGCCGAAGGACAGCACCATCACGAAGGCGAGCGGCGACAGGATCGCGGCCCAGCCGAGCAGGGTCGGGCCAGCGAACACGCCCTGCGGCGTCACGATACGCTGGTAGAAGAGCTCAAGGACCGCGGGCGTGTTGGCGACGAACAGCGCCACGATCCCGGTCAGCAGCAACCCCGACGCCATCCAGTTGTAGACGCGGAGCATGTAGCTGCGGAGCCCGGCATCGACGACGGCCGCATCGGCCGTCCTGGCGGGCGCGCCCGTCATCCATCGAGTGTCGGGACTGAAGGCCATAACTGTTGTGTCTCCCCGGACTGCGGGCGGAACGCCCGTGGCGTGGATGTTGTGGAGAATGCCCGCCGAATCAAGGGGAATCGGCCGGACTGAACGGTTCGTTCGCTCCCTTCAGCGCGGCACGACGGCCCGGTACAGGTGCCAGGTCGCGTGGCCGAGCACCGGCAGCGCGACGGCGAGCCCGATGAAGACCGGAATCATGCCCAGCGCGAGGATCACCGCCACGATCACGCCCCAGGCCACCATCGGGCCGGGGTTGGTCCCGAAGGCGCGGAGCGAGGTGCGCGCGGCCACGGCGGGCCCCACGCCGCGGTCCACGATCATCGGGAACGACACCGCCGCGAGCGCGAGCACGACCAGCGCGAACCCGGCCCCCACCGCGTTGCCGATCAGCAGCATGCTGCGGCCCTGTTCGGTGGCGAACACCGCATGCGCGAATTCCCCCGCCGTCATCGCGCCCAGCGTGCCGAGCGTCATGTCGTAGATCAGCTTCGCGCTTGCGATCCAGGCGACGAAGATCGCCAGCAGCAGCGCGCCGAGTGCGGCGATCGGGAACATGGCGGGTGAGCGCAGCACACCCAGCGCGTGGAACACGTGGGTCGGCTGGCCCAGCTCCCGCCGCCGGCTGAGCTCGTACATGCCGAGTGCCAGCACCGGTCCCAGCAACGTGAACCCGGCCGCGAGCGGGAAGAGCAGCGGCAGCAGCTTCTCCTCCATCATCGCGCGCGCGGCGACGATGCCGATCACCGGATACAGCAGTGACAGGAAGACAAGCTGCGTCGGGATCGCGCTGAAATCCTCCCAGCCGCGGTGCAGCGCCCTGAACAGGTCGGCGACGCCGATGCGGCGCACTTCAGGGACATCGTCGATCCGCGTGGCGGTGGTCGTCGTGACATGCATGGCCCGTTCCCTTGCTTGGGCACGGCCTTGACCGGCCGGTGCCCTTGGCGGTCCGGCGGCGCTTGCGTCACGGGCGTGGAAGGCGGCCCGGTGCGGACGCCGTCGATCCCTACGCGGTCATGCTAACAGATTGCGCCGCCCGGGGGCGGCGCAATCCGCGGTCACGTCCTGATGAGGAGGTGGCTCAGGCGCCGTACTTGATCACGCACCCATAGGGCCGCGTGACCGCGTTCGCGGGCGTGCGGCCTTCCGACACGGCGATGATCGCCTCCCGCGCGTAGGGGGTGGCGCGCTGGATGTCGTCCACCCTGGTCGAAGCGATGGAGTCGATGCCGCCCATGTATTGCAGCGTGCCGTCCTTGCCGATGACGAACATGTGCGGCGTGACCTTCGCCTCATATGCGCTGCCGATGCGGCCCGGGGTGTCGATCAGCACGTGGGCGGGCGCGGCGCCCTTTTCCTTCATGAGGGTATTCGCCTCGGCGGGGGCCACGAAGCCCTGCTCGCCCTCCGCGGAGGACTGCACCGAGATCCACACCACGCCGCGCGTGGCGGCCTCCTTCTGCAGCGACTGCATGTTGCTGCTGCTGTAGTGCTTGTTCACGAACGGGCACTGGTGGTTCCACCACTCCAGCACCACGACCTTGCCGCGCAGGCCGGCGAGCGTCACGGACGCGCCGTTGGTGTCGGTCCCGGTGAAGTCCGGGGCGGCGGCGGCGATCGCGGGGGCGGCAAGGGCGGGGCGGAGCAGGGCGGGCGCGGCAAGCAGGCCCGCGGTGCCCAGCATCACATGGCGGCGTGTCGTCATGGTCTGATCTCCGGCTGATGGGACTCGTGCTGCGTTTGTTGGGCCCTGGCGGGCCGGGCAGGATGACAGATGTTCTTCTACCCTCCCGCGCCACGGCTCTGCCATCTGCAAGTGATGCGCATGTGCTGACATTCAGGAGAGCGGGCCTGCGCCGGCGCCTCCTCATAGGCGCTGCCCCCTCCACCTGGCCGGTGGTACTACTCCGGCCAGAACAGCCGCGCCGGCGTATCCACCAGGATTGCCTGCCGGTCCCGTGCGCGGGGCGTCCAGTCCATCACCAGATCGACGAGGGTCCCGTCATCCGGCATCAGCGGGGCCGGGATCTGAGGATGCGGCCAGTCGGTCCCCCAGAGCAGCGCGTCCGGGTTGGCGGCCAGCAGCGCATCATGCAGCACACGCGCGTCCGGATAATCCGGGGCCTGCCGCGAGCAGCGGTAGGGTGCGGAGACCTTGGCGTGGACCTTGCCCTCGCCCACCAGTCGCAGCAGCGCCTGGAAGCCCGGGTCGCCGATGCCGCGTTCGCCGGGCGTGCACAGCATGTGGTCGATGACGACCGGCATCTCCGCCGCGATGGCGGCGATGCGGCCGGCGATGCGCGGCATCTGCCGCCAGTCGCAGAACACCTGCACGACCCAGCCCAGCGAGCGCATCACCGGCCGGAACCGCTCCAGCACGTCGAGCGGCACGCCGCGGATGTACCCGGCCGGAGCTTCGGCCGGGAGTTCATGGAAGCGCAGCCCGCGCATCCCCAGTGCATGCCACGCGCGCAGCGTGTCCGGGCTGGTCCGCGCGTCGATGATGGCCACGCCGCGCAGCCGTTCGCCCGCGCGCTCCAGCGCATCCAGCACCACCCGGTTGTCGAAGCCGTGCGCGTTGCCCTGCACGATCACGCCCCGCGCGAGGCCGAGCCGGTCGAGCAGCGCGAGATAGGTCTCCAGCGGCGCTTCGGGCGGGGTGTAGCCGCGCCCGTCGGTGAACGGGAACCGCGCGACCGGGCCGAACAGATGCGCATGGGTGTCGATCGCCCCGGGCGGGGGCGCGATGCGCGGCCGGCGCGGTGCCGCGACCGGTCCCGCGATGGCCGGCGGGATCACCCGGTCGGCTGGATGTTGCCTTTTCGTATCACCCGCGCCCACTTCGTGACCTCTCCTTCGAAGAACTGACGGAACTCGTCCGGCGAATTGCGGCGCACGGCGACGTTGAGGGAGGCGAGGCGCTGGCTGATCGCGGGATCGGCCATCACCTCGTTCAGCCCCGCGTTGAGCTTCGCGACGATCGCCTGCGGCGTGCCGGCCGGCGCGAACACGCCGTTCCATTCATAGGCCTCGAAGCCCGGCAGCGTATCGGCGACGGCGGGCAGGTCGGGAAAGGCCGGGATGCGGCCGGTGCCCGAATGCGCGATGGCGATCACCTGGCCCGACTGCACCATGCCGGTCGAGGCCGAGGCGTTGCTGAAGTAGTAGCCGACATGTCCGGCGATCACGTCGTTCAGCGCCGGTCCGCCGCCGCGATAGGGAACGTGGTTGAGGGGGATGCCGGCCATCTGCTTCAGCAGCTCCAGCGCCATGTGCTGCACCGAGCCGGTGCCGGAGGACGCGAAGTCGAGCCCGTCCGGCGTGGCCTTCGCGAGCGCGATCAGCTCCGCCACGGAGCGGGGTTTCGCGGACGGGTTCACGACCAGCAGGTTCGGAACCAGCGCGGTCAGCGCGACCGGCACGAAATCCTTCCGGATATCGTAGGTCATGTTTGGCATCAGCGACGGGTGGATCGACTGGCCGGTCGAATCGTAGAGCACGGTGTAGCCGTCGGGCGCGGTGCGGGCGACGCTGCCGGCGCCGACGGTTCCCGCGGCGCCCGCGTGGTTCTCGATCACGAAGGTCTTGCCCCAGCGTTCGCTGAGCGCCTGGAACAGGATGCGACCGACCGTGTCCGCCCCGCCGCCCGGCGGCCAGGAGACCACCACGCGCACGGGCCTGTCCGGATAGTCGGCTTGCGCGCGGACCTCACGCGCCGCGAGCGCGCCGGCCGCGCCAGCGATGACGCTGCGCCGGCGCAGCGGGAACGTTGATCGCACTGTGTTCCTCCCGGGGGCGCTTTTTTTTGCCGGCGCCACCCCGGCGCGGCGCCATGCCCCTGCGCGGCAATGCAGGGCAGGCGCAACGATCTGTCAACCAAAGCGCGCCCGGACCGCGGGCGCGCGTCGGCCTATTCGCGCGTCGCGACGCTCGCGGTGCCGATCGCGGACAGCACGATGCCTTCGGTCAGCACCTGCGGCAGTTCCACGGGCGCGCGGGCGCCCGCGGGATAGTAGAGGTAGAGCGGCACGCCGTCGCGGCCATGCGCGCGCAGGAACTCGGTGATGGCCGGGTCCTGCCGCGTCCAGTCGCCCTTCAGGTAGGCGATGTTGCGGTCCGCGAAGGCGGTGGCGACGCCGTCGGTGGACAGGGCTACGCGCTCGTTCACCAGGCAGGACACACACCACGCCGCGGTCATGTTCACGAAGACCGGCCGCCCTTCGGCCCGCAGCGCGGCCAGCCGCGCCGCGCTGAACGGTTCCCACTGAGCGGAGGCGGCGGAATCGGCGGGCGTGTCGGCGGTGGACAGGCCCGGCAGCAGCGCCAGCGCGGCGGCGGCCCCGGCCACGGCGGCCACGCGGAAGAACCGTCCCCCCGCGCCCCAGGCCCAGGCGGCGAAGGCGACCAGCACGATGCCGGTGCCGGCGACCAGAACGCCCGTGGGGCCGGCCTGCTGGCTCAGCACCCAGACCAGCCACACGGCGGCCCCGTACATCGGGAAAGCCAGGGCCTGCTTCAGCCGGTCCATCCACGCGCCCGGCCTCGGCAGCAGCCCGGCGAGGCGGGGCGCGACCGCGAGCAGCGCATAGGGCGCGGCCAGCCCCAGTCCCAGGGCCGCGAATACGCCGAGTGCCGCGGCCGGCGGCATGGCCAGCGCCGCCCCGAGTGCCGCGGCCATGAACGGCGCGGTGCAGGGGGACGCGACCACCACCGCCAGCATGCCGGTGAAGAACGAACCCGCATGCCCGCCGCGCATGGCCAGCGACTGGCCCGCGCCCGCGAAGCCGCCGCCGACATGGAACACGCCCGACAGCGACAGCCCGACCGCGACCATGGTCCACGCCGCGACCGCGACGAAGATGGGGGAGGTGAACTGGAACCCCCAGCCCGCCGCGCCGCCCGCCGCCCGCGCGCCGAGCAGCGCGCCGCCGAGTACGAGGAACGTCACCAGCACGCCCGCGGTATAGGACAGCGCATGCGCCCGCACCTGCCCGCGCGCGGCGCCCGCCAGCTTGGCGAGCGACATCGCCTTCATCGCCAGCACGGGAAACACGCAGGGCATCAGGTTCAGCAGCACGCCGCCGGCCAGCGCCAGCAGCAGCGCCTGCCACAGCGGGATGGCGGGCCGGGCGGGGGCGGCCGGTGCCGCGGTCGCGGCCAGCGTCACGTTGGCCACGGTCCCGCCCTCGCCGCGCAGCTGCAGCACGCCGGCGAGCCTGTCCGCGGCGAATTCCGCGCCGGGTTTCAACGCCAGGGTCAGTTTCCCGTCCGTGACCGACAATGCCTGCGGCGCCGCGTGGTCCACCTCGCCCCAGGTGGCGGGGAAGAAATACGCATCCTTCACGGCGGCGGGCGTGATGCCTGCGCCTTCCACCGTCAGCATGCCATCCGGCGCGGCATACGCGGTCCAGGGCGAGGGTTGCGGCATGTCCGCATCCGCCGTGGCGAACAGCTTGCCCTCGGCGGAGGTGGCGGGCGGACCGGCGGGCAGCGACAGGCGGAAGACGCCTTCCTCCGGGATGCAGATCTTCTCGCAGACCAGCCAGTTGGCCCGCGCCTCGACCGTGAGCGGGCCGTCGAGGCTGGATGGCGCGGTGATCGTGACCGGCAGCGTGACCTCGGTCTCGTAGCCGTAGGACATTGTCGGCCCGAACGGGATGCGGTGCGGTGCGGGCCAGGCGATGTCCGCGGCCTTGGCGCCTTCGGGCAGCCCCCATTCGATCTCGGCCGGCGTGCCGGCATCGCCGGGGTTCGGGCCCCAGTAGGTGTGCCAGCCGGGGGCGAGCCGGAAGCGCAGGCCCAGGCGGAACTCCTGGCCGGGTGCGACGCGGTCGGTCTCGCTGACCAGCGTGACAACCGTGCGTTCGCTGCGGACAGCGGGGCTTTCGGCGGCCTGGGCCAGGCCGGTGAGCGCGAGAAGGGCGATGAGGATGCGCACCATGCGCACAGGATATAGCGGCCGTGCGTGGTGACGCAGAATCGTTTGCGCGTGTTGCGGACCTCTCCCACGAGGTCGTGAAAGCGCCTGCGTGATCACGGCGGCGACCGCACCGAGAAGCCCCGGCTGCTGCGCGGCAGCGCGGCGGCGGCGGGCGCGATCAGGCAGGCCACGCCGCAGGCGGCCAGCACCGGTGCGAAGCCGAAGATTTCGGCGAGCGGTGCGATCGCGGCGAGGCCCAGCGGCGCGAAGCCGTAGGAGAACAGGAAGTCCAGCGATGAGACCCGCGCCAGCCGCTCCGGCGGGACCTCGCGCTGGGTGGCGGTGAACCACGGCACGTTGAACAGCTCGATCCCGATGCCGGCCAGGAAGAAGGCCGCCACCGGGATGGCGATATGGACCGGCGCGATCAGGCTGAGCGGCACCAGCCCGTACAGCGCCAACCCCGCCAGCGCCGCCCAGCCCTGGTCGCGCGGCCGCCAGCGCGCGATCGCCAGCGCCCCGAGCAGCGCGCCGAGCGTGTAGGCCGTGGTCGCCGCGACCAGCAGGCGCGGGCCGCCATAGGCGTCGCGGCTGACGATGGGCAGGATCACCCCCGTCACCGAATAGCCCAGGGCGATGACGGCGGTGAGCGCGCCGAGGCCCGCGACGAACCAGGGATGGCGCAGCGCCTCCCGCATGCCTTCGAGAAGGTCGCCGCGGAACCCCGCGAAGGTCAGGCGGCCGCCGCCAACCCGCACCGGCTCCTGCGGATGGGGGGGAGCGAAGGCGCTGGCCAGCCACAGCAGGGCGATGATCGCGAGCGCGGCGGAGACGCCGAGCGCGAGCGACAGCGCGGTGGCGAGCGCCGGCCCCACGAGGTTGGTGACGCGGACGGAGATGCTCATCGCCGCGTTGGCCGCCTGCAGCCCGCGCCCGTCCACCACGGTCGGGATCAGTGCCTGATAGGCCGGCCGGCACGCGCCCTGGCCGATGCCCGCGATGGCGGCCCCCAGCACCATCAGCGTCCCGCCATGCGTGAGGCCGGCGATGATGAACGGGATGCCCAGGGCGGCGATCAGGCTGGCGTCGCGCACCATCCTGCGGCGCGGGGCGCGATCTGCCAGCACACCGCTGACCGGCATGGCGATCAGGAAGCCGACGCTCCGTGCGGCGAGCACGATGCCGAGCAGGACCGGCGTGAGCATGCCTTCGAGCACGGCGAGGCCGAGCACGAAGGGCAGTGCCCAGGTCGCCAGGCCGGAGGCCGTGCTGCCGGACCAGAGGCGGAGGAAGTCGGCCGACCGGAACCCGCTTGCCTGCGCCGCCGCGCCCGACTCTTGCATGTTATAATATTGCATTCCCGGCGGCCGGGGGGCAATCGGCGGCGGCGCGCGTATAAGCCGCGCATGACCTTGCCTGACCTGCCGGTGACCGAGGCGCTGCCCGCGCTGCTGGAGACGCTCGCGCGCGGATCGAACGCGGTGCTGGTCGCCCCGCCCGGCGCGGGCAAGACGACGCTGGTGCCGCTGGCGCTGCTGGAGGCGGCCTGGCGCGGCGACGGCCGCATCCTGGTGCTGGAACCCCGCCGCGTCGCCGCGCGTGCCGCCGCCCGGCGGATGGCGGCACTTCTCGATGAGCCGGTCGGCCAGCGCGTGGGCTTCCGCACGCGGCTGGACAGCGCCGTGTCCCCGGCCACGCGGATCGAGGTGGTGACAGAAGGGCTGCTCGTCCGCCGCCTGCAATCCGATCCCGGCCTCGACGGGGTGGCCGCCGTGCTGTTCGATGAGGTGCACGAGCGCGCGCTGGAGGCCGATCTGGCGCTCGCGCTCTGCCTCGACCTGCAACGCGTGCTGCGGCCGGAGCTGCGGCTGCTGGCCATGTCCGCCACGCTGGACGGGGCGCGGCTGGCCGCGCTGTTCGACGCGAAGGTGATCGAGAGCGCGGGGCGGATGTTCCCGGTGGAGGTGCGCCATGCCGCGCGCGACATCGCGGAGCCGCGTGACCTGCCCGCCGCCATGGCGCGCGCGATCGGGGAGGTGCTGGCCCGCGATGAAGGCGACGTGCTCGCCTTCCTGCCCGGCATGGCGGAGATCCGCCGCACCGAGGCGCTGCTGTCCGGCGCCCCCGCCCTGGTCCTGCCGCTGCATGGCGACCTGCCGGTGGCCGCGCAGGACCGTGCGTTGACCCAGGCGGACCAGCGCCGCGTGGTGCTGGCGACCTCGATCGCCGAGACCTCGCTGACCGTGCCGGGCGTGCGCATCGTGGTGGATGGCGGGTTCCGCCGCACGCCGCGGCTGGATGCGGGATCGGGCCTGTCGCGGCTGGTCACGGCGCGGATCTCGCGCGCGGCAGCCGAGCAGCGGGCAGGCCGCGCGGGGCGCGAGGGGCCGGGGGTCGCGGTGCGGCTGTGGACGGCGGCGCTGCATCGCGGCCTCGCCCCGTTCGACCGGCCGGAAATCCTGGAAAGCGAGCTGTCCGGCCTGCTGCTCGACTGTGCCGCCTGGGGGGCGGCCCCGGCTGACCTGCCCTTCCCCGATCCGCCGCCCGCCGGGGCCCTGGCCGCCGCCGCGACGCTGCTGCGCGACCTGGGTGCGATCGATGCGGACGGCCGCATCACCGACCGGGGCCGCCGCATGGCCGCGATCGGGGCGCAGCCGCGTCTCGCCGCGCTGATGCTGGCGGCGGAGGATCCGCCCGCCCGCGCGCTGGCCGCCGATCTCGCGGCACTGCTGGAGGAACGCGATCCGCTGCGTGACGCGGGCACGGCGGATATCGAACCGCGCCTGGCCGCGCTGCGCGGGAAGGGGGGCGATCCGGGCGTCGTCTCGCGCATCCGCAGGACCGCCGCGCAGTACCGCAGGCGGCTCGGCGTGGGGGACATCGCGCAAGGGCACGACGCGGCCGCGCTGATCGCCGCCGCCTTCCCCGACCGCATCGCCCAGCGTCGTGACGGGCGCGGTGCGTTCCGGCTGTCGGGCGGCGGCGGCGCTGCCGTCAGGGAGGCCGATCCGCTGGCGCGGGCGCCGCTGCTGGCCGTGGCGGCACTCGACCTGCGCGGCGCCGCGCGCATAAGGCTCGCGGCACCGATCACGGCGGAGGCGCTGGAACACACCCTCGCCCACCGCATCGCGGAGACGGTGGAGACGAGCATGGACCCGGCCTCCGGCGCGGTGCTGCGCCGCCGCCGCGCCCGGCTCGGCGCGCTGGTGCTGAGCGACCGGACCGAGGCGGGCGCGCCCGCGGACGTGGCCGCCGCACTCGCCGGTTCCATTGGCCTCGGCGACCTGCCCTGGACCGATGCGGCGCGGCAGATGCAGGCCCGCGCGGCGCTGATGCGGACCCTCGATCCCGATTTCCCCGACCTGTCGGACGCGACGCTGGCCGCGACCCTGGCGGACTGGCTGCCGCCCTGGCTCGGCGGCATGACGAAGCGAGCCGACCTCGCGCGGCTCGACATGGTCGCGGTGCTGCGGGGGATGCTGGACTGGGCGCAGGCCCAGGCGCTGGACCGTGAATTGCCCACGCATCTGGCCCTGCCGGGCGGGCGGGCCGCGATCGATTACGGCCAGCCCGTGCCGCTGGCCGAGGCGCGGGCGCAGCACTTCTACGGCCTGCGCGCGACACCCCGGCTCGCACAGGGGCGCGTGCCGCTCCGCCTCGCGCTGCTGTCGCCGGCCGGGCGGCCGATCGCGGTCACGGGCGACCTGGCGCAGTTCTGGCAATCGGGCTGGCCGGACGCGCGCAAGGACATGCGCGGCCGCTATCCGCGCCATGACTGGCCGGAGGATCCGTCAGCAGCGACGGCGCGGCGTTAGGCAGGCGATGAAGGCCCGCATGCCTCCATCGCCGCCGGGCGTATCAGTTCGGCCGCGGGCTGGCGAAGCGCTGCGCCTGCGCCATGGCCGCTTCCATCACCTGCGACTGGTCATGGAAGAACTGGCTGATGTTGCGTTCGGTCCACTTGGTCGTCACCGCCGCGACGGCGGCGGGGTCCGAGCAGCCCATCAGGTCGCGCACGTAGTCGAAGTTGCGTTCGATGATATGGCTGCCCATCGTCGTCAGCGCCGCCACCAGATCCGGCGGCGGTGCGGCGGAATGGGTCCCTGCATTGTCGGCCATGCCCTTCTCCTTTTTTGTGTGCGGCATCCAACACTGGCGCGAAGGGCGGATCGCGCCTTGATCTCGCGCAACCGCCAAGGGTGCTAGACTATGCCGATGCCAGCCCGTCCGGGGAGGAATTTCGTATGACGCCAGCGCTCGCACGTCGCGCGCTTCTCGCATCCGCCGCTGTCGTCATCGCCGGCATGCCCGCCTGCGCGCAGCGGCCGTCCCTGCCTTCGTCGGGGGCCTTGCCGTCCTTCGCGCCGCTGGTCCGCGCGGTGATGCCGACCGTGGTCAACATCTCGGTGGTGGAACGCGGCGGCGGCGGCAGCGGCGATGTTCCGCCCCAGTTCCGCGGCACGCCGATGGAGAAGCAATGGCGGGAGCGCCAGCGCCGCAGCCCGCGGCAGGTGCAGGGCCAGGGATCGGGTTTCATCATCGACCCGGCCGGCTTCATCGTGACCAACAACCATGTCGTGCGCAGCGCGACCGCGATCGCCGTCAGCCTGTCGGACGGGACCGAGCTGCCGGGGCGGCTGGTCGGCGCGGACGACCTGACCGATCTCGCATTGTTGAAGATCGAGCCGCCGCGGTCGCTGCCCGTGGCGCATTGGGGCGACAGCCGCAGCCTGGAGCCGGGCGACTGGGTGATCGCCGCCGGCAATCCGTTCGGGCTCGGCGGCACGGTCACGGCAGGCATCCTGTCCGCGCGGGGGCGCGATATCGGCGCCGGCCCCTATGACGACTTCCTGCAGATCGATGCCTCCATCAATCCGGGCAATTCGGGCGGGCCGGTGTTCAATCAGCGCGGGGAAGTCGTGGGCGTGAACACCGCGATCGTCTCCCCCTCCGGCGGGTCGGTCGGCATCGGCTTCGCGGTCCCGTCGGAGATCGCCCAGCGCATCGTGGGCGAGCTGCGCAACCAGGGCCGTATCGCGCGCGGCTGGCTGGGCGTGTCGGTGCGCGATGGCGATGTGCGCCAGGGCGTGCTGGTGGAAGCGGTCGAGCCGGGCAGCCCGGCGGCGCGCGCCGGGTTGCGCGCGGGCGATGTCGTGCTGGCGGTGAACGGCGACCGCACCGACTCCAGCCGCAGCCTGGTGCGCAGCGTGGCGGGCATCCCGCCGGGCCGGACCGTGCGGCTGTCCTACCAGCGGCAGGGGCGGCCGCGGGAAATCTCCGTCGAAGTGGGGCAGCGGCCCGTGCCCCGGGGCTGAGGACATGCGCATCCTGCTGGTGGAGGACGATGCGGAGGTCGCGGGCTTCGTGGCCAAGGGGCTGCGTGAGTCCGGCCATGTCGTGACCCATGCCGACACCGGCCGCGACGGGCTGTTCCTCGCGGCCAGCGAGCCGTTCGACGTGATCGTGCTCGACCGGATGCTGCCGGGCGGCGTGGACGGGCTGTCGCTGCTCCAGACGCTCCGCAGCCAGGGCGGCAAGACGCCGGTGCTGATCCTGTCGGCGCTCGCCCAGGTGGATGAGCGGGTCAAGGGCCTGCGCGCCGGCGGCGACGACTACATCCCCAAGCCCTTCGCCTTCGCCGAGCTGCTGGCGCGGGTGGAGGCGCTGAGCCGGCGCGGCCGCAGCGACGGACCGACGACCAAGCTGGAGGCCGGCGACCTGGAGATGGACCTGCTGTCGCGGACCGTGCGCCGCGCCGGGCAGAAGATCGACCTGCAGCCGCGGGAATTCCGCCTGCTGGAGTTCCTGGTCCGCCATGCCGGGCAGGTGGTCACCCGCACCATGCTGCTGGAAGGCGTGTGGGACTATCACTTCGATCCGCAGACCAACGTGATCGATGTCCACGTCTCCCGCCTGCGGCAGAAGATCGACAAGCCGTTCGACGTGCCGCTGATCCAGACCGTGCGCAACGCCGGATACATGCTGCGCGTGGAGGGCTGAGCCTGATACGGGCGGCGCTGTTCGCCGACCTCTCCCGCCGGCGGGAGAGGCAGAAGGGGCGTGGCGCCGGCCGTCGGGCAGGGGGACCGTCCGCATGACGCTGGCGCCGGCCCGCGCACGGCCCGAGCCGCTTCTGCGCAGCGCGGGCTTCCGCTTCGCGGCCCTGTTCGCGCTGTTCTTCTCCCTGGGGGCTGCCGCCCTGATCGGCTTCGTCTGGTGGGCGAGCACCGGCGCGCTGGGCCGCCAGACCGACACCGCGATCCGCGCCGACCTGCTCGTGCTGACCGACCGCTGGCGCGACGGCGGCGTGCCGGCGCTGCTCACCGCCGTTACCGAGCGCCTGGCCGAGGATGTCGAGGACGAGTCGATCTATTTCGTCACCGACGCCGCGCAGCACCGGCTTGGCGGCAATCTCGACCGCTGGCCCGATCCGGCGCGCACGCGCGGCCTCTCCTGGTTCGACGCGGTGGTCGATCACGGCGGCGCGCCCACGCGCGCGCGGCTCGCGCATGCGACGCTGCCGGACGGGACCCAGCTCCTCGTCGGCCGCGATGTGACCGAGCGGCAGGAGCTCGGCACGCTGCTGGGCGAGGCGGTGCTGTGGTCGCTGGGCCTGCTCGTGGTGATCGCGGTCGCGGGCGGATGGCTGGTGCGCCGCATGCTGGAGCGGCGGCTGGCCCCGGTGGCGCATACCGCGGTCCGCTTCGCCGCCGGCGAGCTGACGCATCGCATCCCGGTCACGGCCGAGGGCGACGAGTTCGACAGGCTCGCCCGCACGCTGAACGCCATGCTCGACCGCATCGTCGAGCTGATGAGCGGCGTGCGCGACGTCTCCGACGCGATCGCGCACGATCTGCGCACGCCGATCGCCCGCGCCCGCGCCCGGCTGGAGGACGCGCTTGCGCTGCGCGACGATGACCTGCGGCCCGCGATCGAGCGCGCCATCGCCGACCTCGATGGCATCGTCGCGATCTTCGAGGCGCTGCTGCGCATCGCCGAGATCGAGGCCGGCGCACGCCGCGCCGCGTTCACGGACAGCGATCTCGCCCCCGTGCTCGCCGACCTTGCGGAGACCTATGCCGTGCTGGCCGAGCCGCGCCGCATCCGCGTGGACGCCAGGTTGCCGCAGGTGCTGCCGTTCCACGGCGACCGCGACCTGCTGGCCCAGGCGGTCGCCAACCTGCTCGACAACGCGGTGAAGTTCAGTTCGGAGGGATCGGCCATCCGGCTGTCCGCCGAGATGCGCGAGGATCGGCTGCACATCGCCGTCGCCGATCGCGGCCCCGGACTGCCGCCCGGAATGCGCGACCGGGCGCGGGAGCGGTTCTGGCGGGGCGAGGAGGCACGGCATACGCCGGGATCCGGGCTCGGCCTGTCGCTGGTCGATGCCGTCGCGAAGCTGCATGGCGGTGCGTTCCGGCTGGCCGACAATGATCCGGGCCTTGTGGCGCGGCTGGTCATCCCGGGGGGATGAACGAAGCTTCACGCCCCTCCCATCATCGGGTCACCGCGGGCCGGATATGCCATGCGCCATGCGATGCGCTGCGGCCCTGCTGTTGCTGGCGGCGCCGTTTCTCGGCGGCGCCGACCGGCCGCGTGTGACCACGGTGACTCCGGAATACTGCGCCGAGCTGTCGGCGATGGCCTCCGAGCGCGGTGCCGGGCACGTGGCGCCGGCCTCGCGGCTGGCGCGGGAGGGGCGCGACCTCTGCGCCTCCGGTCACGTGCGGGCGGGCATCCACCGGTTGCGGCAGGCGATCGCGCTGCTGCCGCCGCCGTAGGCGCTTGGATCGGTGCCGGGGCGGAACGCCGGGGACCGATCCGCGTTCGTGCCGGTGATGAGCCAGGGCCGTTCCCCATGCCGCGCGTGCTGATGCTGCTGGCCTATTCGCATGCGAATCCGGATGGGGACGTGACGGACGGGTTCGATCTGTCCGTGTCCCTGACGCCGCAAGGGCGGCTCGATACGGAAGCATGGCAGAGGGACCCGCCCGCCTGGACCGTGCGCCGCCTGCACGGTGGCGTGGCGGAGCACGACGGCGCGCTGGTCCGCGCGGAGGATAGCTGGGTCATCCGCGTCGGGGAGGAGGAGATGCCCCTGGCGGGGCAGGTGATCCGGCCCGGCGAATACGTCACCGTCCGCGGCGCGGGCGGAGAGGCACGGATCTACCGGATCGTCGAGGTCCGCCCGGGCTGACCCCCCTCTCCCGCGTGGCGGGAGAGGGGACGTGGCGGACAGGTGGGAGCCGGGCGGCGATCCGGCCGCGGGCGAACTTCAGCGGCGCAATTCCCGGCCGCCTCCGCCGCGTGTCACGCGGTCCGTACCAGCTTCAGCACGGCGCCCTTGCCCCGCACCTCCGCTTCCTCGAACTCGGCCGCGACGATCGCCCGGTCCAGCGCCGCGCGCAGCTCCTTCGCGCTTTCGAGCGTCAGTTCGACCCCCGCCCGCGCGCCCGGCTCCAGCCCGGCATTGATGAAGTCGAGCGTGATGACATCCGCCAGCGGTGCGTGCCGCGCATGGTCGTAGGCCACCACCGCCTGCGTCAGCGGAAACCACGCATCCCCGCGCTTGGCCATGCCTTCGGCGGGGACGATCTCGACGATGGACGTGCACATCTCCGCGCCTCCCTACTTTGCCAGGTGCTTTCCGAAGAAAGCGAACACCTTGTTCCACCCATCCATGGCCTGTTCCGGCCTGTACATGGGCCGGTGCCAGTAAAAGAAGCCATGTCCGGCGCCGTCATAGCGGTGGAACTCGTAATTCTTGCCGTGCTTCTTCAGCTCGGCTTCGTGCATGTCCACCTGCTCCGGGCTGGGCGCGCGGTCCTCGTTGCCGAACAGGCCGAGCAGCGGACAGGACAGGTCCCCGGTCATGTCGATCGGCGCGACCGGGGTCTTGGCGTTCAGCTCCTCCGGCCCCATCACCACGCGGCCGCCCCAGAGTTCGACGCAGGCGTCCACGTCCTTCCTCTGGCAGGCATAGATGAAGGCGTGCCGGCCGCCGGAGCAGGAGCCGAAGAGGCCCACCTTGCCGTTGTGCTGGGGCTGGGCGCGCATCCATGCGACCGCCGCCGCGGTGTCGCCGACCATCTGCGCATCGGAGATGCCGCCTTCGGCGCGCACCTTGGCGGCGACGTCGTCCGGGTCGCCGCCGCCGGTGCGCTCATAAAGATTGGCGCAGATGGCGAGATAGCCGTGATGCGCGAAGCGGCGCGTCGATTCGATGTACAGCTCGCTCCAGCCGGGAAGGTGATGGATCAGCACCACACCGGGGAACGGGCCCGCGCCCTCCGGCTTGGCCACATAGGCGGTGATCGGGGTGCCGCCATCGCCCTTGAGCGTGACGTTCTCGCAGGTCATGCCTCGGTAGAATGACATCGGTGTTCCTCTGCGCGCATGGACCCTGGCCGTCCGTCGGGGGTGCCGGCGCGGCGTGCCGTGATGGGTCGGTGGAGCGGGTGCCCTGGGGGCGTGCCGCCAGTATTTCGGTGATCGGCGGCGCGTGCAACGCGGGCACGGGTCAAGCCCTCGCGCGCGGCGGCGGGGATGCCGGGTCTGTCGGGGGAAGGATGAGGTGTCCGGCGGATCAGCCGCCTAACGGGCAGGTGGTGGAGCTGAGGGGAATCGAACCCCTGACCTCGTGAATGCCATTCACGCGCTCTCCCAACTGAGCTACAGCCCCGGCCCGCGGAGAGCGCGCCGTATAGGCCGCACTCGGCATCGAGATCAAGGGCATGGGAATGGGGGTCTTCCCTGCTTGGCGAGCGTATCGGTCCCCATCATCATCCGGCCCATGCGGGGAGGAGCCATGAACGAGGTCCTGTGGCGGCCGGGGGCCGAACGGGTGGCCGCGACCAACGCCACCGCCATGCTGCACTGGCTGCGCGCCACGCGGGGCGTGGACCTTGCCGACTGGGCCGGGCTGTGGCGCTGGTCGGTGGCGGACCTGCCCGGCTTCTGGGACGCGCTGTGGGATTTCGCCGGCATCGTGGGGGAGAAGGGCGGAACGGTGCTGGCCGATCCCACAGCCATGCCCGGCGCGCGCTTCTATCCGGACGGGCGGCTTTCCTACGCCGAGAACATGCTGCGCCACACCGGCGACCGCGCGGCACTGGTCTTCCGCGGCGAGGATGGGCGGCGCATCGCCTGGACGCGGGACGAACTGCGCACGCGCGTGGCCGCACTCGCCGCCGCGCTGAAGGACGCGGGCGTCGGGCCGGGCGACCGGGTCGCGGGCTGGCTGCCGCATGCGCCCACCGGCATCGCCGCCTTCCTGGCGACCAACGCGATCGGCGCGGTGTGGTCCTCCTGCAGCCCGGATTTCGGCGCGGCCGGCGTGCTGGACCGCTTCGGCCAGATCGCGCCCAAGGTGCTGATCGCCGTGGACGGCTACCACTACGGCGGCAAGACCTTCCGCAACGCGGGCAAGATCGCCGAGGTGATGCGCGACCTGCCCGATGCGAAGCTGGTGATCGACCCGTTCATCGCGGATGCGGAGGCGCTGGCGCTGCCGGGCGCGGTGGGGCTGGACGCCTTCATGGCCCCGCATGAAGGAGCGGCGCTTGCCTTCCATCGCGGCGGGTTCAACGACCCGCTCTACGTGCTGTTCAGCAGCGGCACCACGGGCAAGCCCAAATGCATCGTGCACGGCCAGGGCGGCGTGCTGCTGAAGCATGCCTCGGAGCATCTGCTGCACACCGACCTCAAGCCCGACGACCGGCTGTTCTACTTCACCACGCTCGGCTGGATGATGTGGAACTGGCAGGTCAGCGGGCTGATGGCGGGTGCCACGCTGCACCTGTTCGACGGCAACCCGTTCCACCCCGCGCCCACCGCGCTGTTCGACCTGGCGCAGGAGGAGGGAACCACGATCTTCGGCACCTCCGCCAAGTGGATCGACGCGGCGGCCAAGGCGGGGGTCGATCCGGCGCGCACGCATGATCTGTCCGCGCTCAAGGCGATGCTGTCCACCGGCTCCCCGCTCGCGCCCGAAAGTTTCGATTGGGTCTATGCGCATGTGAAGGCGGACCTCCAGCTTGCCTCGATCTCGGGCGGGACGGACATCGTCGGCTGCTTCGCGCTGGGCAACCCGACCGGGCCGGTGCATCGCGGCGAGCTGCAGTCGCGCGGCATGGGGCTGGACGTGGAGGTGTTCGATGATGCCGGGCGGCCCGTGCGCGGGCAGAAGGGCGAGCTGGTCTGCCGCCAGCCCTTCCCGTCGATGCCGGTGGGATTCTGGGACGATGCCGATGGCAGCCGCTACCGGGCCGCCTATTTCGAACGCTTCCCCGGCGTGTGGCACCACGGCGACTGGTGCGAACTGGTGGAGCATGAGGATGGCGTCGCGGGCCTCGTCATCTCGGGTCGTTCGGATGCGGTGCTGAATCCCGGCGGCGTGCGCATCGGCACGGCGGAAATCTACCGGCAGGTGGAGAAGCTGCCCGAGATCCTGGAGAGCATCGTCGTCGGCCAGGACTGGCAGGGCGACGTGCGGGTGATCCTGTTCGTGCGGCTGCGGGACGGCGTGGTGCTGGACGACGATCTGCGGGCGCGTATCCGCAGGATGATCCGCGACAACGCCTCACCGCGGCACGTGCCGGCGAAGATCCTCCAGATCGCGGATATCCCGCGCACGCGCTCGGGCAAGATCACCGAGCTTGCGGTGCGCGACGTGATCCACGGGCGTGCGGTGAAGAACGTGGAGGCGCTGGCGAACCCGGACGCGCTGGGCCTGTACCGGGACCTGCCCGAACTGACGGAGTAACCGGCGTCGTCGCTTGACCCCCTCTTCCACGTGGCGGGAGAGGGGACGCGGCGGAGAGGTTGGCGAACGGGGGCGTCCGTATGAAGCCGGCGTCTACCGCACGATCAGCCACAGCAGCATCAGCACGCCGAGGCCGATGCGGTACCAGCCGAACGGGGTGAAGCCGATCCGGCCGATCACTGCCATCACCACCTTCACCACGACCAGCGCGACCACGAAGGCGGCGATGAATCCCACCGCGACCAGCCGGAAGGCGGAGGTGTCGAGCACCGACCAGTTCTTGTACATCGCGAACACGGCCGCCGCGAGCATGGTCGGGATCGCGAGCACGAAGCTGAACTCCGCGGCGGCCTTGCGCTCCATCCCCAGCAGCAGCGCGGCGATGATGGTGGCACCCGACCGCGACGTGCCGGGGATCATCGCCAGCACCTGCCCGAAACCGATGATGACCGCGCCGACCGGGCCCAGCTCCTCGATCGACATGATCGTCGGGACGTGCCGCACCCGTTCCACCAGGATGATGACGATGCCGCCCACGATCAGCGCGAGGCTGACGACCCATGGGTTGAACAGGTAGCTGGTGACCGTGCTGTAGAGTGTCGCGCCCAGCACCATCGCCGGCAGGAAGGCCAGCAGGATGTTGCTCGCGTAGTAGCGCTCCTCATAGCGGGTGAACATGCGCATCGCGATGCCGAGCAGCTTGGGCAGGAACGCCACGACCACGGCCATGATGGCGCCGAGCTGGATCGCGATCTCGAACGTCTTGCCCGGCGGGCCCTCGAACCCGATCAGGTCGCCCAGCAGGATCATGTGGCCGGTGGAAGAGACCGGAAGGAACTCGGTCAGTCCCTCGACGATCCCCATCAGGATCGCCGGCCACAACAGGTCGAGATTCATGCGCGCGTGTCCGACGTGGCCTTGGCAGCAGGACGCCGGCCGGGCCGGCGCGTCGCGCGCCTGCTAGCCGCCGCGGCGGACAAAGGAAAGCCCCCAGCCGCCGGGCAGGGATGCGGCGGGGCCGGGGCGGGCGTCAGCGGACGGTCTGCGAGGCCGTCAGCGCGAAGGAATCGTAGCTGTTCTCAGCCACGCGGAACCATGTATACAAATTGTCCCGGAACGGCCGGTACGACTCCCACATCTTCTTGAAGCCGGGGTTCTGAGCGGACATTTCGTCGTACAGCCCGTGCGCCGCCTTCCAGGCCGCTGTCAGCACGTCGCGTGACCAGGGGCGAAGCTGCGTGCCGCTTCCCACCAGCCGCCGCAGCGCCTGCGGGTTCAGGAAGTCGTATTTCGCCAGCATGTCGGAATTCGCCTCGGCCGCCGCCACCTGCAGGGCTTCCTTGTAGGCCGGGGGCAGCGCCTCATAAGCCGCCTTGTTCACCAGCAGATGCAGATGCGCGCCCGGCTCCCAGAAGCCAGGGTAGTAGTAGTAGGGTGCGACCTTGGAGAAACCGAGCTTCTCGTCGTCATACGGGCCGACGAACTCGACCGCGTCGATGGTGCCGCGCTCCAGCGCCGGGTAGATGTCGCCGGCGGCGACCTGCGTCGGCACCGCGCCCATCTTGGCGAAGATCTGCCCGGCGAGGCCCGCGATGCGGAACTTCAGGCCGTCGAGGTCCCCGATCGACTTCACCTCCCTGCGGAACCAGCCGCCCATCTGGGCGCCGGTGTCGCCGGCCGGGAAGGCGATGGTGCCGTAGCTCTCCAGCAGCTCGTTCAGCAGCGCGCCGCCGCCGCCATACTGCATCCAGGCCATGTTCTGCCGCGCGTTCAGGCCGAAGGGCAGCGCGGTGAAGGCGGCGAAGGTCGGATCCTTGCCCACGTAGTAGTACATCGCCGTGTGGCCGCATTCGACCGTGCCGGCCTGCACGGCGTCCAGCACGGCCAGGCCGGGCACGATCTCCCCGGCCGGGAAGGCGCGGATCTGGAACCGCCCGTCCGTCAGGCCCGCGACGCGCTTGGCCATCTGTTCGGCCGTGCCGAACAGCGTGTCGAGCGAGCGGGGGAAGGACGAAGGAAGCCGCCAGCGCACCTGCGGGTTGGCCTGGGCGATGGCCGGCGTCGCGAGGACCGAGGCCGTGGCGGCGGCGAGACCCGCCCGGCCGAGCATGAGGCGGCGTTTCATTGGCTGCAGTCTCCCCCCGCGGTCATTTCCTTGCGGCGGCGGCTTCTAGCGTAACCGCCGCCGGTTGCAAGGATGGCGCGGTCAGGGCTGGGGGGGAAGCGGCGCGGCCGAAGGCGTGGGCGCGCCGACCGAGCGGGGCGCGGCGCTGGCGAAGGGGGAGGCGACCGCGCCGGCCAGCACGATCTTCTGGTGCGGGTACGGGATCTCGATTCCCAGCTCGTCGAAACGGATCTTGATGCGCCGGTTGAACTCGCGCGCCACGTTCCACCGCTGGATGGGCAGCGTCTTGATGCGGGTACGGATCATCACCCCGCTGTCGGCCAGCTGCTCCACGCCGATCAGTTCCATGTCGTCGCGGATCACGTCCTCCCAGCGCGGCTCGGTGCGCATCCCGGCCACGATCTCCGTCAGCACCTGCCCGACCCGGTCGATATCCTCGCCGTAGCCCACCAGCACGTCGGTGACCGCGAAGCTGAAATCCCGGGTCATGTTGGTGACGGTGGTCACCGCGCTGAACGGGATCAGGTGGACCGATCCGTCGAAGGCGCGCAGCCGGATGGTGCGGATCGTCAGCGCCTCGACCAGGCCGGACTGGCCGCCAAGCTGCACCACGTCGCCAACCTGCATCGAATCCTCCAGCAGCAGGAACAGGCCGGTGATGACGTCGCGGACCAGGGTCTGCGATCCGAAGCCGATCGCGATGCCGACCACGCCCGCCCCGGCGAGCAGCGGCGCGATGTTCACCCCCAGCTCGGACAGGGTGATCAGCGCGGTGACGGTGCAGATCGCGATCAGCAGCGTGGTGCGCAGGATCGGCATCAGCGTGCGCACCCGCGCGCTGCGGGCGGCCTGCGCGTCGCGGGCGAGCCGGGCGAGGTGGCGTTCGATCGCCGCGTTGGTCCCCTCCCAGATCAGCAGGGCGGCGATCACGGTGATGACGATCGTGATCAGCGCCGAGGCGAGCCGGCTGCCGAGCCGCCCGGTGCCGAACCAGCCGAGGGAATCGACGCCCCAGGCTTCGAGCAGCGCGATCGCCGCGATCACGCCGATGGCGATGGATATCGCGGTCTTGAGCGCGGGGATGTAGCGGTTGGCGCGGGCTTCCAGGCCGGGATAGCGCGTGGCGAGGTCCGAGGAGATGCGGAAGCCGCGATTGAGGCCGCGCCGCAGCGCCGCATCCAGGCCGCGCGCGACCGCCACGATCAGGATCGTCGCGACCGAGATGCGCAGCAGCATGGCGAACCCGCCCGGGATCGCGAACGCCCACAACGCCCACAGCGCGATCAGGTAGACGAGCGCGAGCAGATGCCACACATCGGCCAGGCGCCGGCGCAGCGTGGCCATGGTGCCGCGCCGCGTCTCGTCCCGGGGGCGGATCCAGTCCGCCACCGCCTGCCGGTTCTGCAGCACCACGATGCCCAGCAGCACGTGCACGACCAGTGCCACGATCTTGAGCAGCGCGGCATGCGCCGGGGCCGCCAGGCCGAACAGCAGCCCGACTTCCGCGATCGCCCAGCCGAACACCGCGACGACGACGATGCGCCGCACCCAGACCGTGAGGTAGGCGGACGTCTCGTCGGAAACCGGCAGCAGCCGCAGCCTCCGGCTCGCCGGGCTGAGCAGCATGCGGGCGACCGCCATGATCGCGCGGCTGAAGATATAGGCGTTGTTGGCCGCGAGCATGGCCAGCCGCGAGGTCGGCAGGGCATCGGAGGCCAGGATCGCGGAGCTTCCGCCGATCAGCAGGTACGAGACGATGCCGAAGGCGAGGATCGGCAGCAGGTCGAGGCAGAGCCGGACCACCAGCAGCGGCAGGCGCTGGAACACGGCCCACCGTCCGAGCGGCGCGGGGGCGGCCGCGTCCAGGGCCTCCCGCGGGCGTCGCACCAGCCGCCGGACCAGCCATTCCGCCGGCAGCGCCAGCACGAAGATCAGCACCAGCCGCCAGGCCGCATCCGCAACCCGCGCCTGCGCCACGGGGTCCGATGAGAGGTCGGTGATCCAGCGCCAGATCAGGGGCACGTCGGTGACCGCCTGCGTGGCCGTGACCACCTGGTCCGACAGGTCGGAGATGGCGTCGGACAGGCCGAGCAGGATCTGCGCGCCGATGCTGTCGGGCGCGAGCGGGATGGGAAGGTCCGGCGCGGCGTGCTGCTGGCGCCCCGCCGCGATCAGCGCTTCCAGGTTCGCCGTGAACTCGGCCCGCCGCGTATCGTCGCGCAGCAGGTCCAGCAGGCGCTGGGCCTGTTCGGGCGGCAGGGCCGGCAGCCCCGCGGCGGGCGGGGCGGAGGATGTGGTCGTCGGGCTGTCCTGCGCGGCAAGCGGCATCGCGAGCAGCAGCAGCAAGGCGGCGAGGCGGGCCAGCATGGAAGCCGGGGTGGCCCGTCCCGCCGCGAGGTGTCAAGCGCGACGGTGGCCACATGGATTCGCCTTATGCGTGTCAGCCCCTCGCCGGTATCGGGCGGGATCGGGGATCCCGGCGGCGGTCACCTCCGTTCCGGTCATGACGGCCGGCGCGCCGCCCGCACGGAGCTGATGGCGACAACGCCGCCGGGGTGGCGTAAGGAGCGATCACATGCAGGCTTTCCTCACCGTTCTCCTCGTCCTGGCCATGCTGACGACGCTCGGCGTGCTGTTCGCGGGCCTGATCGGCTTCGTCCGCGGTTCGAGCACGCCAGCGCAGAGCAATGCGCTGATGCGATGGCGTGTGGTCGCGCAGGCGGGGGCGTTGCTGCTGTTCATGTTACTGCTGTCAATTCTCAAAAATTGATACTCGGGGTCATTTTTTAGGATTTGACCCATCGGGGAAGGCCTGACTAGCGTCCGGCTGCTGCAAGTGCGAAAAACCGCCGCAACAGCCAAACACGGACACGGCGCCCCACATGAAGCTCCTCGTCCCCGTCAAGCGGGTTGTAGACTACAACGTGAAGATCCGCGTGAAGGCGGATGGCACCGGCGTGGATGTCGCCGGGGTCAAGATGTCGATGAATCCCTTCGACGAGATCGCCGTCGAGGAAGCTGTGCGCCTGAAAGAGAAAGGCGTGGCGACCGAGATCGTGGCCGTGTCGATGGGTGTCGCCGCCTGTGCCGAGACGATCCGCACGGCACTCGCCATGGGCGCCGATCGCGGCATCCTGGTCGAGACCGACGCCGCGCTGGAGCCGCTGACGGTCGCGAAGCTCCTCAAGGCCCTCGTGGCCAAGGAGGCGCCGAACCTCGTGATCATGGGCAAGCAGGCGATCGACGACGACATGAACGCCACCGGCCAGATGCTCGCCGCCCTGCTCGGCTGGCCGCAGGGCACCTTCGCCTCCAAGGTCGAGATCGCGGACGGGACCGCGACCGTGACGCGCGAGGTGGATGGCGGGCTGGAGACCGTGGCGCTCAAGCTGCCCGCGATCATCACCACCGACCTGCGCCTGAACGAGCCGCGCTACGCGTCGCTGCCCAACATCATGAAGGCGCGCAAGAAGCCGATCGAGACGGTCAAGCCCGCCGATCTCGGCGTCGATCCCGCCCCGCGCCTGACCACCCTGCGCGTGGCCGAACCCGCGAAGCGGCAGGCCGGCGCCAAGGTGGGGTCGGTTGCCGAACTCGTTGCCAAACTCAAGACCGAAGCGAAGGTGATCTGAATGCCCGTCCTCGTCCTCCTCGATCACGAGAACGGCGCGATCAAGCAGCCTTCCCGCAGCGCCGTGGCGGCCGCGTCCAAGCTGGGTGAGGTGCATGCGCTGGTCACCGGCGCGGATATCGGCGCGGTGGCGTCGGAAGCCGCGAAGATTGCCGGCGTCGCCAAGGTGCTGAAGGCGGATGCGCCCATCTACGCGCATGCGCTGGCCGAGCCGCTGGCGGCGTTGCTGGTGCGGCTCGCGCCCGGCTATTCGCATCTGCTCGCGGCCGCCTCGGCCACCGGCAAGAACGTCATGCCCCGCGTGGGCGCGCTGCTCGACGTGCAGCCGATCAGCGATATCGCCGGTGTCGAATCCGCCGATACCTTCATCCGCCCGATCTATGCCGGCAACGCGCTGGCCACGGTGCAGTCCGCCGACCCGATCAAGGTGATCACCGTCCGCGCGGCAAGCTTCGATCCCGCCGCCCCGGAAGGCGGTTCCGCCGCGATTGAGGACGTGCCGGCCGCCGAGGATCCGGGCCTGTCCAGCTTCGTGGGCGCGGAACTGACCAAGAGCGAGCGGCCCGAGCTGACCTCCGCCCGCGTCGTCATCTCCGGCGGCCGCGGCATGCAGAACGGTGAGAACTTCCATCTGCTGGAGACCGTCGCCAGCAAGCTGAACGCCGCGGTCGGCGCCTCGCGCGCCGCCGTGGACGCCGGTTTCGTGCCCAACGACTACCAGGTCGGGCAGACCGGCAAGATCGTCGCACCTGACCTCTACATCGCGGTCGGCATCTCCGGCGCGATCCAGCACCTCGCGGGGATGAAGGACAGCAAGGTCATCGTCGCGATCAACAAGGACGAGGAAGCGCCCATCTTCCAGGTCGCCGATTACGGCCTGGTGGCTGATCTGTTCACCGCGCTGCCCGAGCTGGCGGCGGAACTGGAGCGTTCCTGAGATGAATGTCGAAGTGAAGGCTCGGCCCGCCGATGCGGGCCTGGACGCGTCGTTCCCGGAGATCGCATCGGTCGGCGTGATCGGCGCCGGCCAGATGGGCAACGGCATCGCGCATGTCTGCGCGCTGGCCGGGCTCAAGGTCACCCTGGCGGACGTGAAGGCCGAGGCGCTGGAGCGCGCGCTCGGCGTCATGGCCAAGAACATGGACCGCCAGGTGGCCAAAGGGACGATCAGCGCGGAGGACAAGGCCCAGGCCCTTGCCCGCATCACCACGGGCACGGACTACAGCCTGTTTTCCGATGCCGACCTGGTGATCGAATCCGCGGTCGAGAAGGAGGAGATCAAGCACAGCATCTTCAAGGCGCTGTGCCCGGTGCTGAAGCCGACCGCGCTGCTTGCCTCCAACACCTCCTCGATTTCGATCACCCGTCTCGGGGCGGCGACCGACCGGCCCGAGAAGTTCATCGGCATGCACTTCATGAACCCGGTGCCGGTCATGAAGCTGGTCGAGATCATCCGTGGCATCGCCACCGACGAACCGACCTACCGGGCGATCCAGGCGCTGGCGACGCGGCTGAACAAGACCACCGCGGTCAGCGAGGATTTCCCCGCCTTCATCGTCAACCGCATCCTGATCCCGATGATCAATGAGGGGGTCTACGCGCTGTACGAAGGCGTGGGCACCGTCTCCGCCATCGACACGGCGATGAAGCTCGGCGCCAACCACCCGATGGGGCCGCTGGAGCTCGCGGACTTCATCGGCCTGGATACCTGCCTGTCGATCATGCAGGTGCTGTACGAAGGCCTGTCGGACAGCAAGTACCGGCCCTGCCCGCTGCTGGTGAAATACGTCGAGGCCGGGTGGGTCGGCCGCAAGGCCGGCAAGGGCTTCTACGACTACAGCCAGACCCCGCCGCGCCCCACGCGGTAACACATAGTAGAGCAGGCAGGGTGCGGGGCCCTGCCCCGCGCCCCGGCAGGGCACCGCGCTGTGCACCCGCCAGGGGCGATGGCCCCTGGACCCCTTCCCCTTACGTGTCGAGCGCTGCGCGCACGGCGTCGCGGACGGCGGCGGGCTGGCGTTCCAGCGCGCGCAGGACCGCATCCAGCCGCGAGCGCGTCGCATAAAGCTGGTCGAGCAGCGACAGCAGCATCGGGATCGCCTCCGCCGGCACGTCGCAGGCGCGGCGCAGGTCGTGGATCAGGCGTACCCGCGCGATATCCACGTCCTGGAACACCCAGCTGCCGTCGCCGGCCGGATCGGGGCGGACCCAGCTTCGTTCGACCCACTGGGTCAGCTCGACCACATCGAGGCCGGGAAACAGCGCGGCGACATCTCGCAGATCGGTCATGGCAGCATCCCCTTGCGCGGGTCCTGCGTGTCGCGCGGTTCCCAGGTTTCCAGGAACGCGGCCAGTTCCGGTTCGGGGCCGGCGGGCAGCACGGGGCGCACCACGACGTAGAGATCGCCGCCCGCGATGCCGCGGCCCTTCAGCCGCAGGCGTGCGCCGTCCTTCGTGTTGGGCGGGATGGACATCATCACCGGCTTGCCGAGCGTGGGCACCATGATCCGCGCACCCAGGATCGCTTCCTTCAGTGTGACGGGCAGGTCCATCTCCACGTCGTTGCCCTCGCGCCGGAAGAAGCGGTGCGGGGCGACGTGGATCTCGATCAGCGCGTCGCCCGCCTCGGCCTTGCCGCGTCCGGGCATGCCCTGGCCCTTCAGCCGCATCACCTGCCCGTCGCGCAGGCCGGGGGGAATGCGCACATCCAGCGTCCGCCCGTCCGGCAGGTCGAGCCGCCGTTGCGCGCCCAGGGCCGCGTCCTCGAAGCTGACGGTCAGCGTATAGTGGACATCCGCGCCGCGGGCGGCCTGGCGCCGGAACATCGAAAGGATGTCGTCCAGGTCGTCCTCGTCCGGCGCGGCGTAGCGGCCCTGCGCGGCCTGGCCGGCATAGTCGCGATAGAACGGGCGTTGCGGCGGGGCACGTTCGGCCCCGGTGGCGTCGATCTCGCCGCGGTCGAACCGGGCGCGCTGTTCGGGGTCCGACAGCAGGGCGTGGGCGGCCGAGATGGCCTTGAACCGCTCCTCCGCCTCCTTCTTTCCCGGATTCAGGTCCGGGTGGTGCTGCTTGGCGAGCTTGCGGTAGGCGGCGCGGATTTCCTCGGCGCTGGCACTCCGCGCGACGCCGAGCGTGGCGTAGGGATCGTCCATGAGCGGAACATAGGGATTCCGCGCGAACGCGGCACCCCGCCCTTCAGCTCTCCAGCATGCGCCGCAGCAGCTCCACGTCGTCGGCGAAACCGGCGTCGCGGGCCATCAGCTCGCCGATGCGGCTGACCGCGTGCATGACCGTGGTGTGGTCGCGGTTGCCGAACTTGCGACCGATCTCCGGCAGGGAGCGGGAGGTGAGCTGCTTGGCGAGATACATCGCCACCTGCCGCGGCCGGGCCACGTTGCGCGCGCGCCGGGCCGAGGACATGTCGGTCAGGCGGATATTGTAGTGCTCGGCGACCTTGCGCTGGATCTCCTCGATCGTGACGCGGCGGTCATGCGCCTTGAGGATGTCGTGCAGGACCTCGTTGGTGGTCTCCAGCGTGATCGGCCGGCCGAACAGGTTGGCGTGTGCGATCAGCCGGTTCAGCGCGCCTTCCAGCTCGCGGACATTGGCGGTGATCTTGTGGGCGAGGAACTCCATCACCTTCTGCGGCACGGCGACACCCGCGCGCTGCGACTTCGCCTCCAGGATGGAGATGCGCAGCTCGTAGGTGGTGGCGTGGACGTCGGCCACCATGCCGCAGCCGAGCCGCGTACGCAGCCGGTCCTCCAGCCCCGACAGGTCGGACGGCGACTTGTCGGCGGAGACGATGATCTGCTTGCCGGCATCCACCAGCGCGTTGAAGGTGTGGAAGAACTCTTCCTGCGTGTTGTCCTTGCCGATCAGGAACTGCAGGTCGTCGATCAGCAGCACGTCGGCGGAGCGGAGCTGCTCCTTGAACTCGATCGTCTGCTGGCTGCGGATGGCCGCGATGAAGCGGTACATGAACTTCTCGGCGGACATGTACGCGATCGTGCAATGCGGATGCGTGCGCAGGATCTCCCACGCGATCGCATGCATCAGATGCGTCTTGCCCAGGCCGACGCCGCCGTAGAGGAACAGCGGGTTGAAGCCCTGGCTGGCCGGCTTGTCGGCCACGCGGCGCGCGCAGGCATGGGCGAACTCGTTCGGCTTGCCGACGACGAAGCTGTCGAAGCTGAAACGCGGATCGAGCGGTGCCGACAGGTCGCTGCGCGGATCGGGGCGGACCGCCGTGTCGCTGCGCGGCTGCGTGGAGGGGGCTGCGGCGATGCTTTCGGCGAGGCCGGCAACGGTCATCTGCGGCTGGCCGTACTGGCCCACGCGGATGTCCACCCGCTCCACCTGCGTGTTCTCGCTGCGCCAGAGCGCCACAAGCCGGTCCCCGTAATGCTGGCGGACCCAGTCACGCAGGAAGCGGGTGGGCAGCGTGACCGCGATCTCGTCCCCGTCCAGCCCGCCGAGCGTCATCTGCTTCAGCCAGGTGCGGTACTCGACCTCGCCCACTTCCTCGCGCAGCCGTCCCCGCACGCGTGCCCATTGGTTGGCCAGAGGATCGGCCAGGTCCGACCGGACATCGAGGGATTGGGGAAGCTCATGCGCCATGCATCACCTGCCGCCGTTTTGCCAACCATCGACAGACCACCTGGTCCGCCGCACGAAATCTTCCCCCCGCGCGCGTTCACGTCCGTCCGCACGGCATCAGCTCCCCCGGACTGCCAATCCGGGCCTGTGTGGTAATGCGGCGTGAGGATGGAGAACGCCGCAGGTCCGTTTTAGTCGATCACGCCGCGCCTATACAAGCGTAATCTTTGCCATCACATGACAACGCCACAATATCAGCCAAGTGTTTGAAGTAATAATTACTGAATATTTTACTCGCTACCGAAGCGGTCATCGGATCGGGAAATATAATCGCCCTGGTTGCCTTGGACGGCCGCGAGCATGCGCACATCGCACCACGCGTCGCCGCTGGGCGCAAGATGCCAAGCGCGTCCAAAAACGTGCATCAATGGGATACGCCACTACTGTGGCGTGAGGATTACGGCGTGGCGGCGAGCGCCTTGATCCGTGCGGACAGGCGGGAAAGTTTCCGCCCGGCCGTATTGGCATGCAGGACGCCCTTGCCGGCAGCGCGCTGCAGTTCGGGCTGGGCCTCCCGGAACGCCGCCTGGGCCGCGGCCTTGTCGCCAGATGCGATGGCCTGCTCGACCTTCTTCACGAAGGTCCGCATGCGCGAGGTCCGCGCCTTGTTGCGCGCCGTGCGGACGGCGGTCTGGCGGATACGCTTCTGGGCGGAGGCGGTGTTGGCCATGGGTACGGTCGGTCTTCGGACAAATGGATCGGGCCGGGACGAACCCGGCGAAGGGCGGCGGTCTACGGGCGGGGCTCCGCCCTGTCAAGGAAACCCAGATCAGCGCCCGGTGAATTGCGGGGTCCGCTTCTCGGCGAAGGCGGCCATGCCTTCCTTCTGGTCCTCGGTCGCGAACAGCGACAGGAACTGCCGCCGTTCGTAGCGCACGCCTTCGGTCAGGGTCGTCTCGAAGGCGCGGTTGACCGCGTCCTTGGCCACCGCGACCGCGACGGGGCTCAGCGAGGCGATCTTCTGCGCGACCTTCAGCGCCTCGGCCATCAGCTCCGCGGCCGGCACGACCCGGGCGACGAGGTTGGCCCGCTCCGCCTCCTCGGCGTTGAGCATGCGGCCGGTCAGGATCATCTCCATGGCCTTGGACTTGCCCACCGCGCGGGTCAGCCGCTGGGAACCGCCCGCGCCCGGGATGATGCCCAGATTGATCTCCGGCTGGCCGAACTTCGCGGTATCGGCGGCGATGATCATGTCGCACATCATCGCCAGCTCGCAGCCGCCGCCCAGCGCGAAGCCGGCGACTGCGGCGATCACCGGCTTCTGCATGCCGAGCACCGCTTCCCACCGCTTGCCGATGAAATCGTCGAAAACGACCTGCGGGAAGCTGCGGTCCTTCATCTCCTTGATGTCGGCGCCGGCGGCGAAGGCCCGAAGCTCGCCCTTCTCGTTGGGCGCGCCGGTGATGATGATGGCGCGGATCGCCGGATCGGCGTCGTAGGCGCGGAGCTGCTGGCCGAGTTCGCTCATGAGCTGGTCGCAGAGCGCGTTGAGCGCCTTGGGGCGGTTCAGGCGGATGATGCCCACCGCACCGTCCGTCTCCGCCAGGATCATCTCATGGGCCATCTGCCATCGCTCCGTCGCTGGATGCCGGCGGCCTTAGCTAACGCTGGGCGCGCGAGCAATAGAAGGTGGACCGCCCCGCCTGGACGATCCGGCGGATGCCGGGGCAGGCGGGCCTGCAGACAGAACAGGCCTCGCCCTCCCGCCCGTAGACCCGCCAGGCGTGCTGGAAGTAGCCCAGCTCGCCGTCGGGCTGGACGTAATCGCGCAGTGAGGAGCCGCCGGCGGCGATGGCGTCGCGCAGCGTCTCCTTGATCGCGGGGACCAGGCGCTGCGCGCGCGCGCCCGCGACCGTCCCGGCAAGCCGCCTGGGGCTGATCCCGGCGCGGTGCAGCGCCTCGCACACATAGATGTTGCCCAGGCCGGCCACGAGGCGCTGGTCCAGCAGCGCGGCCTTGATCGGCGTCCGCCGGCCTTCGAGTGCCGCGGACAGGCGTGCGGCGTCGAACGCATCGTCCAGCGGCTCCGGTCCCAGCCCGGCGAGCAGGCGGTGCGTGTCCTCCGCCGCCGTGGCGATCAGGTCGAGGCTGCCGAAGCGGCGCGGATCGACGAAGCCGACCGTCCAGCCTTCCTCGGTCTCCAGCGTGACATGCTCGTGCGGTGGCGGGGGCGCGTTGGATCCGGGCGGGCGCAGCACCATGCGGCCGGACATGCCCAGGTGGATCAGGGCGCTCTCCCCCCGGTCCAGCCGCATCAGCATGTACTTGGCGCGGCGGCGGAAGCCGGTGACGCGGGCGCCGGACAGGCGTTCGGCGAGCCGGTCGGGCAGCGGCCAGCGCAGATCGGGGCGGGCGGCGGCGGCGCGGACGATGCGCCGTCCGTCCAGCCGCGCGGCCAGGCCGCGCATCACGGTTTCGACTTCGGGCAGTTCGGGCATCAGGGGATGTCGTCGTCGCCCGCCCTGCCGCCTTCCTCCTCCCAGCGGCCGATGGCGCGGGTCTCGCGGCGATTGAACTTGAACCGCACGCCGACCCCGCGCGTGCTGTCGGGCAGGAACATCGCGCCGTTATCGGTCAGCGCCTTTTCGAGCGCGTCGCGAAGGGGTTTTCCGGGGACCACCGTCTCATCCTCGAAGGCGGCGATGATGGCGCGCTCCACGCCGCTGACCGTGGCGAGCCGGTCCTGCGTCCAGCCGAGCAGGCCGCGCGCGGCGCGCAACTGGGCAGCGGTGATGGCCATGTCCGATCCTCCGGGGCGCGGGTCCAACGCAGGCAGGGTGTTATGCCCCAAATCGCCACCGCGGCCTAAGGGGCCGATGCAACCGTCGTCCTCACGCCGCCCGCGGGCCTGTCATTCCCGGCGGGGGGGCGGTCTGGTCATGCTTCCCGGCTTTCCCATGGACTGCCGGGAATGACAGGAGAATCGATATCGCGCCGCCACCGTCAGGCCATGACGGTGGCGGTGGTTCGGCGGATCACGCAGGTGCGGCACCGCGCCGCAGGCCGATCCAGCCCCCCGTGCGAGCGCGACGGGCCAGGCTAGGCAGCGGCCTTTTCGCGCCGTGTGCCAAGCCGCGCCACGCCAACAAGCCCGCCGAGGCCGAACGCCAGCATCAGCCAGCTCGCCGGCTCCGGAACCGCGACCTCGATGCCCTGCCAGTTCGTCACGTAGGGCTGGCCGTTGATCGTTTCGAGCTGGATGATGCCCGTGTTGTCGAGCGGGTGCGCGGCAGCGAAATCCAGGCTGACGTTCTGGGCGAAGAAGGGCATGACATAGCCCATCTCGGCCCCATGTCCGACCAGGACCACGACGCCATCGTCGTCCGCGTGGGCATCGATGATTTCCTCCCATGCCGGCAGGACGCGGGCGGCCATGTCATCGAGCGATTCGGCGTTGGGCAGGTCCGCCTTGGCGCTGGTGTCCCCCGCGCCCCAGGCGGCGAAGACGCCGTAGATGCTGTTGCTGTCTATGTCGGCGAGGCTCTCGATGTCGCCGATATACCATTCGTTGGTGCGGGCGTCGGCGGTCGGCGTCAGCCCGAAATGGGCGGCTGTCGGGGCGATGGTCGCCTGCGTGCGCTGATAGGCGCTGGTGTAGATGCTCGTCACGTCATACGCGGCCAGCACATCGACCAGACTGAGCGCCTGCTGCTCCCCCAGGGCGGTCAGCGGCGGGTCGAGGAATTCCTCGACCGTGGTCGCCGTGCCGGCGTTCGCCGCGCTTTCGGCATGGCGGACGAAAAGGAAGGTCGCCGCGCTGGTGGGGGCCACCTGGACCGCCGCAATCAGCAGCGCGGCGGTGATCGCGATTCTGGACATGGGATGCTCTTTTCGATTGCGTCAACAGGCGGCTTTTAGACAAAAATTATGACACTCCGTTGAGGAATACAGTGACATTTTTCTCAATACTTATCTCGTATTGAGAGACGGGTGGCGGGTTCAGGGCTGAGCCGGCGGTCCGCCTGTCTCGGTGGAATTCTGATTCCGCCGGAAAACCGCACACTCTAGCATGGGCGGATGAGCGACACCGTCGATTTCGGCTTCACCAGCGTTCCCCGGGCCGAGAAGGCGACCCTGGTGCGCGGCGTGTTCGCGCGCGTGGCCCGGCGCTACGACCTGATGAACGACCTGATGTCGCTCGGCATCCATCGGGTCTGGAAGCGGGATTTCGTTGCCGCCCTGGACCCGCGGCCGAATGCAGCGCTGCTCGACCTCGCGGGCGGCACCGGGGACATCACCTTCGGCTGGCGGCGGCGCGGCGGCGGTCCGGCGGTCCTGTCGGACGTCAACGAGGCCATGCTGCGCGTGGGCCGCGACCGGGCCACCGCACACGGCCTGCTCGCCGGCATCTCCTTCGCGGTGATCGACGCGGAGCGGATCGCGCTGCCGGACCGGTCGGTGGACCGGGTCTCGATCGCGTTCGGGCTGCGCAACTGCACGGACAAGGATGCCGTGCTGGCCGAGGCGCGGCGCGTGCTGCGGCCGGGCGGGCGGTTCCTGTGCCTGGAGTTCTCGCGGCTGCGGATCGAGGCGCTGTCGCCGCTGTACGAGGCGTGGTCCTTCTCGGTGCTGCCGCGGCTGGGGGCGGCGGTCGCGAAGGATGAAGGATCCTATCGCTACCTCGCCGAAAGCATCCGCACCTTCCCGGACCAGGAAACGCTGGCGGGGATGATGACGGCGGCGGGGTTCGGGCAGGTGCGCTGGCGCGACCTGTCCGGCGGGATCGCGGCGATCCACGCGGGCACGCGGCTTTAGAGTCCGATCGCTGCAGGTGGAATCACCGGAGGCGTGAATCGCGCGATCCGGCGGCGTCCGGCTACAGCGCGACCACCACCGCGGTCACGTTGTCGCTCGACCGGGCGGCCACCGCCGCCGCGACCAGCTGCGCCGCCACATCGTCCTCGGCGGCGAGCAGCCGGCCGATCTCGTCGGGTGCGAGCGTCTTGCACAGCCCGTCGCTGCACAGCAGGAACCGGTCGCCCGGCTGGGAGCGGCTGGTTTCCTTGTCGAGGGTGAGGTCGGCCGCCGCGCCCACCGCGCGCGTGATCACGTTCGCCCGCGGGTGCTTCTCGGCATGTTCCGCGGCGAGCATGCCGGCATCGACCATCTCCTGCACCAGGGAATGGTCGTGCGAGATCTGCGTCAGCACGCCGTCGCGCAGCAGGTAGGCGCGGCTGTCGCCCGCCCACAGGCAGGCATAGTGCCCGCCGCGGGCGATCAGCACCACGACCGTGGTCGCCAGCACCGCATCCGGCCCCCGCGTCGCGGCCATGGCGCGCAGTTCCAGGTTCGCCGCGGCGATCCGCAGCCGCACCTGTGCGAGCAGTTCCGCCGCGTTGAGCCCGGTCGGGATGTCGGTGAGCGCGGCGGCGATCGTGGCGGAGGCCACGTCGCCGGACTGATGCCCGCCCGCGCCGTCGGCGACCGCCCAGAGCCCGATCTCGGGCCGCTCGACGAAAGTGTCCTCGTTGTACGGGCGCCCCCCCGGATGTGTCGCCGCCCAGGAACGGGCGCAGGCTGTCAGGGAGAGGTTGAAGGCTGCATCGCTCATTGATCGACCATCATGGCAGCGAGGTCCGGCAGGCCGCGGGAGACGAAGGCGTGCGGTGCGACGCGGGGCGCGCCGGCCGTCCACCACAGCGAGTGCGCCGCATCCGCGGCCAGCCGCGCGATCAGCGCCCAGGCATCCTGCAGCGCGCCGCCCTCGGGCAGGGGCGCGCGTTCCGGGAGGAAGCCCAGTTCGGGGGGCGCGATCGCGGCCAGCCGCGCGGTCAGCTCGTCCGGCTCCGTGTCGCATTCGACCGCGCCGCGTGCCGCGTCCTCGATCGCGTCGAACCACGCCGCATCCGCGGCAAGGCCCAGCGGGTCCGCCCCCGGCAGCACCAGGGCGACGGTCAGCGGGAAGCGGCGCCCGACCCGGTCCACGCTGGGCAGCAGCACGCCCGCCGCCGCATCGGGCCCCGCCGCGCCGGCGGCGAGCGCGAAGCGCCAGACCGGCGCTTCCATGTAGGCCTCGTCGAACCCATCACTGAGCGTTTCGCGCGCGGCTGCGAGCCCGGCGGCCAGCCAGTCGTCCCAGGGCTGCGCGAACGACGACGGCAGCCCCGCGCGGAGGAAATCCCCCCGGGCGGGGATCTTGCCGGCGAAGCCGGCCGCGAGCGTCAGGGCGCCAGCGCCGGACACCGGAATTCAGACAATTCGCGGAGGGCGAACGGGTTGAATACCGACCCGGCGCGAAGCTCGAACGTGGCGGACCGTTCGCCGACCGCGAAGCGGACGGTGAACACCTCCCGCGACCCTGCGGGCCGGACCTGTCCCTGCTGGAACAGCCGGAACAGCGCCCAAGGCCCCTGCGCCTGCAACACCCCGCCCCCGCCCAGGGGCGGCGGGTCGAAGACCAGCCGCAGGTTGCGCATCCCCGTCTGGCCCGGCCAGGTGACCGCGGTCGGCCGCGGCGGGCCGTGCGCGTAGGTCACGGTTACGCCATCGAGGTCGAGCGTCACCTGTCGCGCCCCCGCGTCCAGATCCTGCGGGACGATGTCGAAGCGCACCGTGGGCGTGGTGCTGCCGGCCGGGAAGAACACGTCCCGGATCGTGGCCGCGCGCTGGAACTGCAGCAGGTCGCCCGGCGTGATCGGCGGCGCGACCCCGTCCATCGCCTGCAGCCGCCACGTCCGCTGCGAGGTGTCCACATAGGGGCGGAGCTGGGTGTTGAAGAAAGTGTCGAGCGCCCCGCCCGGCGCCATCAGCCGGGCGAAATCGTCGATCGGCACCTCGGCATCCGCCCGGGCGAAGGGAAAGCGGCCGGCCAGCGCACGGCACAGCTGCGCCGGCCCGCCCGGCCCGTTGAAGGCCGCCGCGGCGGCCGCCTTGGCGCCGCCCCCGCGCATCGCGTTGCCCTGCTGGGCGATGGTGCGGATCCAGCGGTTCACGGGGTCGGGCTGGCGCTGCGCCTCGGTCAGCAGCACCTGCGCGGGATCCAGGCCGGTGGCGGCCGGGGAGGCCGATGCCTGCACGTTCGACAGCCGCGCGAGCTGCTGCTGCAGGTCGTTCATCGCCCGCAACAGCAGGTCGATCGGCGCGCCGGCGCCCGATCCGACCACATCGCGCAGCGGCTTGAACGCGTCGTCCACTTCCTTGCCCGGCGGGTCGGGCGGTGGCTGGTTCGCCTGCGCCTGCCCCAGCACGGTGGCGAGCCGCGAGGCCGCGTTGCCGCCGCCCTGCTGCTGGCCCTGCTGCGCCTCGGCCTGGGCCTTGGCGATGTCCTCGGGCGGCTGGGTGAGCGTGGTCTGCCGCGCGATCGCCGCCAGCAGCTCCTTCATCGGCGAGCCGGGCGAGGACAGCAGATACAGGTCCTGCGCGGCCTGCCCGATGGTGCGGAACGGCACCACGTTCAGGTCCGCGATCAGCCCGTTCCAGACCCTGGTGTATTCGTCGGTGTAGGCCTTGATCACCTGCTGTTCGAGCGCGCGGAGCTGCGGGCTGTCGGGATCGAGCTGCTCGCGCGCGCCCAGCACCCAGGATTCCTCGGCGACCTGCTTGGTGATGCCGCCGAGTGCCGGCAGCAGCACGCGGTGGAACCCGTCCACGGTGAAGAAACCCGGCACGCCTTCGGTCAGTGGCTTGCCCGACCCGCGCGTGAACACGCGCGCGCCGGCCGCACCGGCTGCTTCCGCGGGGCTCCAGGCGGCCACGGCCTGCGCCGCCTGGGAGGAGCGGATGCGGGCATAGACGCGGTCGGCCAGCGGCATGCGGCTGAACACCACACGCGCGTCCTGCACCAGCGCGCCGTCCAGGGGGTAATCGGGCAGGGGCCCGTCCAGCATCGCCGCCAGATGCAGCTTCAGCCGGTCCCGCAGCGGCGCGTTCACCGGGCCGGGCAGGTCCGCCTGCCAGGAATAGCCCATCCACGCCTTCACAAGGTCGGCGTCCATCGGCCCCTTGTTGCCGAGCATCAGGTAGACGCGCGTGCCCTCGTACAGCAGGTCGGGCTGGTTCAAGGCACCGCGCAGCTGCGTCTCCAGCCGCGCGATCAGCCGCGGCAGCAGCATGCGGTCGAGCGCGCGGCGATAGGCGACCTGGGTCGCGGCGCGGAACTTCTCCGACTGGTCGAAGCCGAAGCGCGCGGTCTCGCCCGGTGTCGCGTCCGGCCCGAAGGGCAGCGCGCGGGCCTGATCGAGCAGCGGGACGATGCGCGGCAGGTCGGTGCCGTTCTGCACCGGGTCCATGGGCACCATCTGCACCGCCGCCTCATAGGCCGCGAAGGCGCGCGTCGCCTCGCCCACCTGGGCGTTGCCGGTCTGCTGCGCATTCCACACCGCGACGCCGCCGCCGGCGAGGCCCAGCAGGGACAGCGCCCACACCGCCGCGGCGATGGCGCGCCGCCGCGTGGCCGCGCCGGGATTGCGCGCGCCCAGCATGGCCTCGCCGAAGATCACGTCGGTGACGAGGCGCTGCAGGAAGTAGGAACGGCCCGCCTGCGGCCGCAGGCTCGGCGCGCGGCGCTGGTCCACGCCGAAGCTGCGCGCGAGCGAGGCGGTCAGCCGGTCGATCGGCGTGCCTTCCTGCGTGCCCGACGCCATGTAGACGCCGCGCAGGAACGGCGCCGGATCGAGCCGTGTGCCGCCGAAGGCTTCCTGGAGGAACTCACCCAGCGGCGCCTCCAGCGAGGCGACCTGCGCGGGGAAGCCCGCGATCAGCGCGCGGCGTTCGGGCGAACGCTCGGCCTGCAACCGGTCCAGCAGGCGCTGCTGCAGGCGATCGACGAGGGCGCGGAACTCACCCGCGAAACCGGCCAGGACGCCGGCTTCCTTCTCCGCGACCGGGAAGGTGGTGCCCCAGACCTGCGCGCGCCGTTCCTTGTCGAGATCGTCGTAGAACTCGGTGAAGCCGGCGAGCAGGTCGGCCTTGGTCAGCAGCGCGTAGACCGGCAGCTTGGTGCCGAGCTTCTCGTTCAGCTCCTTGACCCGGCGGCGGATGGCGCGGGCATGCGCCAGCCGCTCGTCCTTCGGCGCGGCGGCGATGTCGGACACGGCAATCGCCACGATCACGCCGTTGAGCGGATTGCGCGGCCGTGTGCGCTTGAGCAGGTCGAGGAAGCCGTCCCACCCCGCCTTGTCCACGGACGCGTCCGAATCCTGCGTCGTGTAGCGGCCTGCGGTGTCGATCAGCACCGCGTTGTCGGTGAACCACCAGTCGCAAAGCCGCGTGCCGCCCACGCCCGCGACCGCGCCCTGGCCCATCTCGGCCGCCAGCGGGAATTGCAGCCCGGCGTTCAGCAGTGCCGTGGTCTTGCCCGCGCCGGGCGGACCGATGATCACGTACCAGGGCTGTTCGTAGAGATAGCCGCGCGTGCCGCGCGCCTTGCGCAGCAGGGTCAGCGCCTTGGTCAGCTTCTCGCGGATCGCCTGCTGTTCCTCGGCCGCGCGCTCCTCGGACGGGTCGGCGGCGGCGGCCCCTTCCACGAGTGCCGCGTCCGCCTTGGCGCGGCGGCGGGCGATCAGCCAGTTGATCGCGCCCCAGACCGCGATCGAGAGCAGGATCACGCCCAGCCGCGAGATCTCGCTGCCGAGCGGCGTGGTCCCGCCGATGGAGAGCAGCGGGCCGAACACCCAGATCAGTATCGCGAGCAGGGCGATGCCGATGCCCGACAGGAACCACAGCGAGCGGAGGAAGGCGATCATGGTGTCAGGTCCTCACGGCCGCTGCAGTACGACTTCGATGCGCCGGTTGGCTTCGCGTCCCTCGGCGGTGGCGTTGGAGGCGATCGGCTCCGCGTCCGCCTTGCCCTCGAAGACGATCCGCGACGGATCCTTGAGCGTGTTGAGGATGATCTTCATCGCCGATTCCGCGCGCGCGGCGGAGAGCTGGAAGTTGGACGGGAAGCGCACGGTACGGATCGGCACGTTGTCCGAATGGCCCTGCACCGTGACCTTGCCCTGCTCCTCGACCAGTGCCGCGCCGATCCGCTCCAGCAGCGGGATGAAGCGCGGGCTGACATCGGCGGAGCCGGAGCCGAACATGCCGGTGCCCTTGATCCGCACCACGGGCCGCCGCTCGCTGCCGAGCACGGCGACGAGGCCCTCGTCGATCTCGGGCTTCAGGAACTGGCGCAGCCGGTCGAGCGCGGAAGGTTCGGGCTGCGCTTCGGGCGGGGGCGGCGGCGGCGGGGGCGGCGGCGTCACCGGTGCCACGCGGGCGATCTGCGGCTGCGGGTCGGGCGGGGCCTTGATGATCCGTTCGAATGCCGCGTCGGAACTGTCCGCCAGCCCGCTCGACGCCCAGAACCAGATGCCGCCCACGCCCAGCAGTGCCGCGACCAGGCCCACCCAGGAAGGCACGCCCGCGCGGGTGGGCCTGTAGGGCTTGGCGAGACCGCGCCAGTGCGGAGACAGTTCCGGTTCGGCGGGCTTGGCGCGCTGGCGGACGATGATCTGGTACAGATCCTCCCGCACCGCATCGAGCTCGGTCGGGCCGCGCTGCGACAGCCGGTACTTGCCGATCATGCCGAGCGACAGGCACAGATACATCAGCTCCAGCACCGGCAGGTAGGAGCCGGGGTTCTGCTTGAGCTTGTTCAGCAGGTCGAAGAAGCGTTCGCCTGACCGCACCTCGTTGTGGAAGGTGCTGATCAGGCTGCGCCCGGCCCACGCACCCTGGCTGCCCCAGGGGGTGGCGAGCACCACGTCGTCCAGACTGGCGCAGACCGCGTAATGCGCCGGCCGCAACTGCTCCATCGGCACCTCGGCCGCGCGGCAGGCCTGCTCGAACTGGCGCACCTCCCGCACCGCGCGTTCGCGCAGGTCGGCCGGATCGGGCTGGGAGGCGGTGTTGCGCAGGCGCGACAGCAGCGCGAGCAGGGGCGCGGCGGCCTGCACGATCGGATTGACGCCGATCGCGGGCGCGCCTTCCGCGCCATCCATGTTGGCGGTCGGGGCCGCCTGCGCCGCACGCGGCCGGGCCTCCGTCGGCGGAGGCGGCGCGGCGGCGGCCGGCGCGGCGGTGCGCCGCCCGCCCGGCACCGGACGGATCACCGTGCGGTCGGCGTCTTCCTCGAAGGGATTGTCGCTGGGTGCCATGGCCTATCCCCGGATCGCCCAGAGTTCCATGCGCAGGTTCGGAAACTCGCCCGAGACGTGGATGCCGAACCCGCCCGAGGACTGCATCTGCTGCCAGTGCGGCGATCCGCGATCGAGTTCGAAATAGACCGCGCCCGCATAGAAGGGCAGCTGCCGCGGCGCGGCCTGCAACGGGCGGACGGAAATGCCCGGCACGGCCACGTTGACCAGCTCGCGGATCTGCTCGACCGCGCCGATCTTGACCTGGCTGGGGAACAGCCGGCGCAGGTTCTCACCCGGCATGTCGGCCTGCACGGTCAGCACGAACTGGCTCGCGCGCAGCACGCCGCGATCGGTGATCGGGCCCACGCGCACGCCGTAGCGGCGTTCCTGCAGCGGGATCGCCACCGCCGCCTGGTCGATGACCGCGGACAGGCTGCGCCGCAGATCGGCGACGACCGGGGCGAAGCTGCGTTGCAGGTCGTCATGGCGATAGGGCGGATATTGCGATGCCCGGCGTGACGCATCGGTAAACGTGGCGAACTCGCCGGCGAGCTGCACCAGTGCGGAATACAGCGCTTCCGGATGCAGGGCCGCGCCGTTCGCCCAGTGCAGCAGCAAAGGCTGCGCGCGGTTGAGCGCCTGGAGCATCAGGAAATCGGTGACCTCCGCCACGCCGCGCGTGCCGGGTTGGGCAAGGCGCGCCGCCAGCGCCTCGGCACGCTGGTTGAGCATGCCGGCAAGCTCGGTGATGAAGCCGGAAAGGGGCAGCGCCGCGGCGCAGGAGAGCGCAGGCGGGATGTAGCGGTCATCCAGCGTGACGCGTTTGTCCGCGCCGACCTCGACCACCCGCGCGAGGCCCAGGCAGACGTAGCCGGAGCGGTCATCGCTTTCGAGCATGTAGCGCAACCGCAGCCGCCCCACCTGCAACGGCGCGGGCGTCGGGCTGCCGCTATGCGTGTCGTAGGCCTCGAATTCGTGGATGCCGAAGCGGGCGGCAACCTCCCCGTCCTGGTCCGACGCCGCGACCTCGACCGCGCCCGGCTGGCGCACCGGGGCGGCGAGATAGACCACCACGTTGCGCGCGGTCTCCGGCAACTCCAGCGGCGGCGGGTGATCCACCTCGTGCGGGATGGCGAAGGGCGTGCCGTCCTCCAGCACGCCCGCGGCGGAGGAAACGGCGAAGCGCCCGGTGGCCAGCAGGTCCCGGTTGATCGCGCATTCGACCACACCCCAGGGATGCGGGCGCAGATGCGCCACGCGGGCATGCATCTGTCCGTCCAGCCAGCGATCCTGCTGCTGGAAGTGCTGGGCACGGAGGAACATTCCCTCCTGCCAGACGACCCTGTTGCTCCAGGTCATAAGGGCGCGCGTTTCCTCATCGGAACCAACTTATGGTAGCAAGCCGTTCAGGCTTTCACGAGCGACAACGTCGTCCCGTCGAGCGTTAGCCGCAGCTTCGTCAGCCCGCTGCCGGCGATCGGGACCACGCCGCGCCACGTGCTGTGGTCGATGTCGCGGAACAGCGCCACCGCGCCCACGAACCGCGCGGTGGGCGGCAGCTCGCGGCTGATGGTGCGGTTCTCGCCCGGCGCGATGACGAATTCCTCCGACCCCACGCTGTCCGCGCCCAGCGTCGCCGCCTCGCGCTCGGTCAGCGCGAACACGTCCGCGCGCTCGAACTTCGCGGTCGCGGTCAGCTTGAAGATCTTCACCGCGACCGGGGCGGCGCGGCCGGCGCTGTCGGGATTCTGGTTCGCCGCGCCGGAGACGGCGAGTTCGACCGCGGGCGGCGGCTTGGGCCCGGCGCAATGGGCGAGCGCGAGTGCGGGCAGGAACAGCAAGGGGCGTCGGCGCATGGCGCTCTCTCCTGTTGATGTCAGTCGCGCGGCTTCGACTTGGCTTCGGCCAGCGCCTGTTCGTAGGCGCGGGCGAAAGCCTTGCCGAAGACGCTGTCGAAATCGTCCGCGAGCGCCGCGGCGACCTGCTGATGCAGTGTCTCGTATTCCTCGAAGGCGGCGGCCTTCTTCTGGCCGGGCAGCAGCCCGCCCTTCGCGTTCGCGAGCAGCGGCGCGGGATCGAGCCGTTCGACGAGGGCGCGGATCGCCGCCTGCATCGCGGCCATCGCGGCGAGTTCGTGCAGGCGGATATCCTCCAGCGCGTCCTCGACCGCCTGCGGCGCGTCCATGTCGGTGCGCCGTCCCGCGCCGATCAGGGCGGACAGCGCATCGTCATCCCCGGCCGAGAACTTGAGCGGGTTGTTGCCGCGGCTGCGGATCATGGTCTGTTCGATGCGGAACTCGCCCTTGATCGAGGCTCGCGCGATCAGGGTCCGCCGCAATCCGACCACGAGCGCGCGGAAGGCGGCGCCGAGCCGCTCCATCTGCGCGGCAGGATCGGCGATCGCGGCATCCGGCAGCCGCGCGCCGCGCAGGAAGGCGGTGAGCAGGTCGGACGATCCGGTCGCGGGCCCCTGTCCCTGCGCCGGTGGCGGCGCAGGCGGTGCTGCGGGCCGGACCGGTGCTGCCGGCGTGGGGGCCGGCGCGGGATCGAACGCGACGAAGTCATCCGCGGCCGGCTGGGCGCGGCCCTGCGCCGGGGGCGGCGCGGCCGGTGCCAGGTCGGACCAGTCGTCTTCCGGCAGGGGCGGTGCGACGGGCGGCACAGCCGGTTGCGGTGAGGGAGGGGCGAGGTCCGACCAGTCGTCCGGCAGGGACGGCGCGGGCCCCTGCGCCGCGGGCGGCGGGGGAGGGGCGGCGAAGGGGGGGGCTGCCGGATCGGCCTCGGGCGCGAAGGGATCGAAATCGTCGGGAATGGGGCCGGCGCCGAGGATCGCCCCGCCCTGGGCCAGCGGATGATGGACGGCGGGCGGGCGGAACGCATCGCCGAAGGCGGGCGAATGGTCGCCCTCCGTGGGGCCGGCGAAATCGGGCGCCGGATCGGGGGCGAGCGGATCGAAATCCTCCGGCAGCGCGGCGGAGGGTTGCGCGGGGCCGCCGGTCAGCGGTTCGTCGAACGGGTTGCGCTGGGCGGGGGCGGCATAGTCGGCGAAGGGATCCAGCGAGAGCGCATCCTCGCCCCGCGCCGGGGCCGCGAAACGGTGCGCGCCGTGATCGGCCGGCGCCGCGCCGAACGGATCCAGGGACGCGCCCGCATCCGCCTCCAGCCGGACCTCGATCTCCCACGCACCCAGCCGCAGGCGGTCGCCGTCGCGCAGTTCCTGGCTCTGGTCGCGGCCGAGCGGGTCGGCGTCGCGATTCATGAACACGCCGTTGGTGGAGGTGTCCGTGACGTGCCACGCGCCGCCGTGGAAGCCCACGGTGCAATGCCGCTTGGACAGCACCCGGTCCGGATCGGCCAGCACCCAGTCATTGTCCGCGCCGCGCCCGATCGCATACTCGCCGCCGGTCACGCGCCGCGTTTCCGGCACCGCCCCGTCCGGGCAGCGCAGCACGGAAAGGACCAGCGTGCTCATCCGATCAGCACCGTCGGAAAGCCCGCGACGATCGTGCCGCCATGCGCGGTCATGTCGCCCATCCGTGCGGCGGGCAGGTTGCCGATCAGCACGGTGAAGCTGCCCAGCGCGATCGTGTCCGGCGGGCCGACGCAGGTGCACATGTCGGACACCCGTGCGGCCGGCAGGCTGCCGATCAGCGCGGTGGGGCAGCCGGGCGGCAGGATCGGCCCGCCCACATGCGGCACCACGCCCGTGACCATGGGGCAGATGTGCATGTCGGTGACACGGGCAGCGGGAAGGCCCATCTCAGGCCGCTTCCGGCGTGAGGCGGCCCGGCCCGCCGGCGGCGATCTCCCGCCCCGAGGCGAGGAACTGCTGCAGCCGCGCGGTCGCGCGTTCCGGCTTGGTCCGTACCGAGGCCAGCGCCACGGCGCCGGAGACGGCGCGGCCGGCCAGATGCGGCGCCGGCGGCACCGCGGGCTGGCCGAGCGGCGCCATGGAATCGCCGGACCAGAACGCCGCCACGGCCGCCCAGCATTCCGGCGTGGCGAAGCCCGAGCTCTGCGCCAGGTCCATCGCCTGGCGGCGCAGTTCGTCGGTCTGCTTGCGGACCCAGGCCTCGGCCGCCTCCAGGGCCTTGCCATCCGCTTCCGGCAGGTCGGGCAGCGGCACGTGGCGGGCGCACATGCAGGCCCACCAGACCGCCTCGCGCTTCGGCAGCGCGTGGGCGAGCAGGCGGGTCGCCTCGATCAGGAAGCCGGCGCGGGCCAGCTCATCCAGCGCCTCGACGGCGGCGGAGCAGCGCGCGATGGCCTGCCGCGCCTCGGGCGGCAGGTCGAGCAGGTTCACAATACCCGGAAGGTCGGCCTGCTGGATCTTGGGAAGGGCGGGGGCGGACATGACGGCGGACCTAATTGATCATGATGACGCCGCCCTTGAGCGTGAGCATGCCGTCACCGTTCACCTGGGTCATCGGAGCCTTGAGCTGGGCCATGGCCTGGCCTTCGATCTTGACCATGACGCCTTTGATCGTGATGCCCGATTGATCGATCTTGATAGAGTTCTGACCCACCTTCAGCTCGATCGACTGCATTGCCTCCTGCGCGATCTTTCCGAGGTCGGCCTTGGTGGTGATGTTCCCCTGTGATGCCGTGATGGCGATGTTGCCGGTCGTCACCGTCAGCTTGTCGTTGCCCTGGGTGATCTCGGCGGTGCGGTCGCCCTTGATGGTGAAGGTCTGCTTGCCGTCGATCTTGACGGTCTCATCGACCTTCACCTCCTTCATGCGGCAGTTCAGGATCTTCAGGGTCTGGTCGTTCTTGACCTCGACCAGCATGTCCTTCTGCGCGCGGAAATAGATCTTCTCGGCGCCGGCCTTATCGTCGAAGGAAAGCTCGTTGTAATCCTCGTCGCCGCCGCCGGGGGAGGACTTGGTCCGGATGCCGGTCTTGGTCTTTTCCGCCGGCTGCGGGAAGGGCGGCTTGTTGGTGCCGTTGTAGAGCGCGCCAGCCACGACCGGCCGGTCCGGATCCCCGTCCAGGAAGGCGATCGCGACCTCCGCGCCGATGCGCGGCAGGAAGAACGCACCGAAGCTCTTGTCCGCCCAGGGCTGGATCACCCGCACCCAGAGCGACGAATTCTCGTTCTTCTGGCCTTCGCGGTCCCAGGGGAACTGGACCTTGATCTGCCCGTAGCCGTCGGTGTCGGTGTAGATCTCCTCCCCCGACGGGCCGACGACGACCGCGGTCAGCAATCCGGGCATGGACGGCTTGGGCATCGTGGCTGGCTGGCGCCAGACCGTGTCGGCCTTGAAGGCCACGAAGCTGTTGGCGTACTCGGAACGCCCGCCGCCCGGCCGCCAGGATTCGTCGCTGGCGTGATGCGACACGCGCAGCACCACGTAGCTGCCGTCGCAGTCGAACTTGCCGCCGGGAATGAAGCCATCGTGCTGGCCGGCGCCGTCCAGCAGGCCCGCCTGGGCCTCGGCCGCTTCCATGTGGATGCGCGACCGCCGCTTCCCCTCACCGGCCTTGGTGTAGCCGCCCGGCCACTTGAAGATCTTGCGCTGGTCCTTGCCCGCGGCCTTGAGCTTGGTGGTTTCCAGCTGCTCCAGCGTCTCGGACGGCGCCTTGAAGTCATAGTCGCGCAGCACGACCTCGCCCGAGGCAGGGCGCCCGCGCTGGCGCAGCGCGCTCAGATGCTCGCGGCTGTCCAGGTCGGGCCGGATCTCGACGGTGCCCTCGGGGATCGCGGTGAAGCCGGCATTGCCGTTGCACACGACCAGCGTGTGCGACCCTTCGGCATGAGTGAAGAAGTAGTAAAGCCCTTCCTCCTCCATGATCCGGTGGGCGAAGTCGAGGTCGGTCTCGTTGAACTGGACGGTATACTCACGCTCCGGCAGCGCATCGCCATACAGTTTGAACTGGACCGGGGTCACGCCGGTGTCGCTGAACAGCGTCTGCAGGATCTGCTGCGCGGTCTTCTTCTGGAAGACGCGGCAATCCGCCGTCTCCGACAGGAACCAGAGCTTGGGGACGAACTCCATCGAATAGAGCCGGCGGTCCATCTCCACCATGCCGCCGGCCGAGAAGCGATTGCAGATGCCGTTGAAGAACCGCGGCGGGTAGCCCTTGCGCTGCACGGCAAGCGTCATCGTCGTGCCGATCAGCGATTGGGGGTCGATCTCCTTGTTGATGGACACGGCTTCGACGCGCACGACGTAAGGTTGAAAGATACCTTCATCGGCCGACATCGACGCGGGCGTGAGCACGTCGGCGCCAAGCACCGTGGTCAGCTTCAGCAGCCGCGGGTCCTGCGCAATGTCCGCCGGAGCCGGCAATCGACGTACTCCTCCCAATCCGGGGCACAGCATAACCGCCGCAGCGCGAGCCGCAAACGATCCTGCAACTGCGGCGTGAAACAGCGCACAGACAACCCGCCTGAATCGCGTGGCGGGTCCAGCCTTGGAATTGCCGCGACCGGGGCATACACCAACGCCCGCGCAGAACACGGAGGACGACCAGAATGCGAAGCCTGATTGCGGCCATCGCGGTGGCGGCCATGGCACTTCCTGCTGTTGCGGAAGTGACCCGGCAGAGCTTCGATATCCGTACCGCCGGGGATCTGGCGACGCTGTGCGCCACGCCGGCGACCGATCCGAACCATGACGCGGCCATCGGATTCTGCTTCGGCTTCGGCCGCGGCGCAGCGGAGTACCATCGGGAGATCACGCCCCCGAACGCGCCGCGCCTGGCCTGTGTGCCGTCGCCGGTGCCGGATGATGTGCGGGAGAGGTTCATCGCCTGGGCCAAGGCCGATCCGCGCAATGCGGCACAGCGCCCGGTCGAGGGCATGTTCCGCTTCCTGTCCGTCACCTTCCCCTGCCCGCGCTGAGAGGAGATATCGAATGCGTACGATCCGCCTTCTTCCTATCGCCGCGCTGGCCATCACCCTGGGTGCCTGCACCGGCGACCGCACGCTGGATCGCACCGCCATCGGCGCCGGCGGCGGCGCCGCGGCCGGCGGTCTGATCGGATCGCTTTCGGGCAATTTCGGCACCGGCGCGCTGATCGGCGCCGGCGTCGGGGCCGCGGGCGGCCTGCTCTACGACTACAATCGCCGCACGTCCGGAGAATACGACTACAATCGCCGTCCGCCCCGGCGCTGAGGCGCAGACCCGCCCCTTCCCGTGCGGGGAGGGGCGGGTGAGCCGGGTCAGTCCCCGGCCGCTGGCTGGACGGCGTGCGGGGCAGGTGCTGCGCGGCGCCGGGCGAAGGTGCGCGCCAGCACGTAGAAGGCCGGCGTGAAGATCAGGCCGAACAGCGTCACGCCCAGCATGCCGTAGAACACCGCGGAGCCGAGGCTCTGCCGCATCTCGGCCCCCGCGCCGGTCGCCACTGTCAGCGGCAGCACGCCCAGGATGAAGGCGAGGCTGGTCATCAGGATCGGTCGCAACCGGGTCCGCGCGGCGGCCGCGGCCGCCTCCCAGCGGGACATGCCCTCCGCCTCCGCCGAGCGGGCGAACTCGACAATCAGGATCGCGTTCTTGGCCGCCAGCCCGACCAGCACCACCAGCCCGACCTGGACCAGGATGTTGTTGTCGAGCCCGACCGCGCCGATGCCCAGCAGCGCGGACAGCACCGACATCGGCGCGATCAGCACCACCGCCAGCGGCAGCAGCCAGCTCTCATAAAGGGCGGCGAGCAGCAGGAACACGAACACCACGGCCAGACCGAAGGCGATGGGCGCGGTGTTGCCCTGTGTCGTCTCCTGCAGCGCCAGCTCCGTCCATTCGTAGCCGAAGCCTTCCGGCAGCGCGGTGCGCAGCACCTGCTCCATCGCCGCGATGGCCTGGCCCGTGGACACGCCGGGCAGCGCGTCGCCCTGCACCTCGGCGGCCGGATAGAGGTTGTAGCGCGGCATGCGGTACGGGCCGGAGGTCTCGTGGAACGTGGCAAGGCTGCCCAGCGGGACCATCGCGCCATCGTCCGACCGCGTGCGCAGCCGCCCGATATCCTCGACCGAGGTGCGGTGGCGCATGTCGGCCTGCGCCGTCACCCGCCAGGTGCGGCCGAGCAGGTTGAAGTCGTTCACGAAGGCGGAGCCGAGATAGACGCTCATCGCCTCATGCACGCGGGAGACGGGCACGCCCAGCATCTCCGCCCGTGCGCGGTCGATATCGGCGCGGATCTGCGGCGTGGCGGTGTTGTAGAGGCTGAAGGCATAGGCGATGCCCGGCGCGCCGTTCGCCGCCGCCAGTACCTGCTGCACGGCGCGTTCCAGCTCCACCGGGCCGCGTCCGGCGCGGTCCTGGACCATCAGCTTGAACCCGCCGCCGGTGCCGATGCCGGGCACGGGCGGCGGCGGCAGCACCAGGACCAGTGCATCCGGATCACCCATCAGCCGCTTCTGAAGGTCGGCCAGGATGCCGTTCGCGGTCAGGCCTGCTTCCTCCCGATCCTCGAAGGGCTTGAGGCTCGCGAACACCACGCCCGTGTTGGGCGCGTTGGTGAAGGTCGCGCCGTCGAAGCCGACGAAGGCAATCGCGCTTTCGATCCCCGGCGTGGCCAGGATCGTTTCCGACGCGCGGCGGACCACCGCGTCGGTGCGTGACAGGTTCGCCCCTGGCGGCAGCTGGAAGGCGGCGATGAAGTAGCCGCGGTCGAGCGGCGGGATCAGCCCCGTGGGCGTGGTCATCACCGTCCAGCCCGTCGCGCCGAGCAGCCCGACATACAGCAGCGCCAGCAGGGCCGCGATCCGCACCAGCCGCCGCGTCAGCGCGCCGTAGCCGAGCGACAGCCGGTCGAACAGCCAGTTGAAGCCGCGGAAGAACAGGCCTACCGGTGCGAGCAGCCGGTTGCGCGGGGCATGCGCGTGATGCGGCTTCAGCAGCAGGGCCGCGAGTGCCGGCGACAGCGTCAGCGACACGATCGCCGAGAACACCGTCGCCACCGAGATCGTGGCCGCGAACTGGCGGTAGAACGAACCCGGGATGCCGCTGATGAAGGCGGTCGGCACGAACACCGCGACCAGCACCAGCGCGATCGCGATCAGCGCGAAGCCGACCTCGTCCATGGTCCGGCGCGCGGCCTCCAGCGGCGACAGGCCGTTGGCCATGTGCCGCTCCGCGTTCTCCACCACCACGATCGCATCATCGACCACGATGCCGATCGCCAGGATGAAGCCGAACATGGTCAGCACGTTCAGCGAGAAGCCGAGTGCGAGCAGCACCGCGAAAGTGCCGATGATGGAGACCGGGATCGCCAGCAGTGGGATCACCGCCGCGCGCCAGTTCTGCAGGAACAGGATCACCACCAGCACCACCAGCACGATGGCCTCGGCGAAGGTGTGGATCACCGCCTCCATGCTCTGGGCGATGAAGCGGGTGGGATCGTAGACGACGCTGTAGGCGATGCCGGGCGGGAAGGACCTGGCCGCCTCCTCCATCGTTTCGCGCACGGCGGCGGAGGTGGCGAGCGCGTTGCTGCCCGGCCGCTGGAAGATGCCCAGCGCCGTGGCGACCTGGTTGTTGAGCAGCGCGTTCACCGTGTAATCGGCCGCGCCGATCTCCACCCGCGCCACATCGCGCAGCCGCACCGGCGCGCCGCCCGCGCCGGTGGCGATCACCTGTTCGCCGAATTCCTCGGGGGAGACGAGGCGGCCCTTGGTCTGGATGCTGAGTTCGAAGGCGCCGGCCGCGTCCATGCGCGGGGCCTGGCCCAGGGCGCCGGCCGCGACCTGGGCATTGGCCCGCTGCAACGCGGCGACCACGTCGCCCGCAGCCAGGCCGCGCGCGGCCACCCGGTCCGGGTCGAGCCAGACGCGCATCGCGTAGTCGCGCGCGCCGAACACCTGCACGTCGCCGATCCCGTCCAGCCGCGCGAGCCGGTCCTTGATCGCGAGCGTGGTGTAGTTGGAGACGTATTCCGGGCTGCGGCTGCCATCCGGCGAGCTCATGTGGATGACCATGAGCATGTCCGGGCTCGCCTTGCGCACCACAAGGCCGAGGCGGCGCACCTCCTCAGGCAGGCGCGGTTCGGCCACCGCGACGCGGTTCTGCACCAGCACCTGGGCCTGATCGACGTCCGTGCCCTGGCGGAACACGACGCTGACCGTCACCCGCCCGTCACCGGTGGACTGCGAGGACAGGTACAGCATGCCCTCGACGCCGTTGATCTCCTGCTCGATGGGACCGGCCACGGTCTCGGCGATGGTGGTGGCGGATGCGCCCGGATACTGCGCCGTGACCGTCACGGTCGGCGGCGCGATGTCCGGGAATTCCGCGATCGGCAGGCGGAAGGCGGCGAGCGCGCCGACCAGCGTGATGACGATGGAGACCACCGCCGCGAACACGGGCCGGTCGATGAAAAAGCGGGCGAGACGCATGGCGGCGGTTCCGGAAGGGGGGGATCAGCGGGTCACGCTGCGGTGCGCGGCGACGGGCGCCTGGGCGAGCGTGGTCTCCTGGGGCGTGACGCGCGTGCCGGGCCGGGCACGGTGCAGCCCGGCCACGATCACGCGGTCTTCGGCGGTCAGTCCGCTGCGCACGATGCGCAGCCCGTCATCGGCGAGGGGGCCGAGCTGGACCGGCCGGGGCGCGACGGTGCCGTCCGGTGCAACGGTCAGCACCACGCGGCCCGACTGGTCGGCCATGATGGCCGCATCCGGCACCAGCAGCGCCGCCGCCTCACCCACGGACACGCGCAGCCGCGCCAGCGTGCCGGGGGTCAGGAACAGGTCGGGATTGGCGACCACGGCGCGGGCGCGGATCGTGCCACTTCTCGCGTCGAAGCTGCTGTCCATGAAGTCCACGCGGCCCTCGCGGCTGAACGCGGTCTCGTCCAGCAGCCGCAATTCGGCCAGTGCGCCCGCGGCCGGCGTGCCACCCGCGGCGCGGGCCAGACGCGCATAGCGCAGGTAGTCGCTCTCGCTCGCGTCGAAGCTGACATAGATCGGATCGAGCGCGACCAGCGTGGTCATCAGAGTCACGCCCTGCTGGACCTGGTTGCCCGCATCCACGCGGCGGTCGCTGACGCGGCCGGCGCGCGGGGCGCGGATTTCGGTGAATTCGAGTTCGAGCTGCGCCTGCTGCAACGCGGCCTGGGCGGCGGCCACGGCGGCGCGGGCCTCCCGCTGGGCGCTGACGCGGGTGTCCAGCTCCGCCTCGGTCGCGACCCGGTTGCGCACCAGCGGCGCGACACGGGCGACCTGCTGGTCGGCCAGGACCTGCCGCGCCTGGGCCCGGGCCAGTTCGGCCTCGGCCGCCTCGACCGCGATGCGGAAGGGGCGCGGGTCGATGGTGAACAGCCTGTCGCCCGCGCGGACCATGGCGCCGTCCTTGAAATGCACCGCGACCACCTCACCGGAGACCCGGGGACGGATCTCGACGTGGGCGGAGGCCTCGATGCGGGCGGTGTGCTCGGCCCATTGGGCGACCTGGCGCGCGACCGGGGCCGCGACCGAGACGGGCGGGGCGGCCTGCTGCTGCGCGTGCGCCGGGCCGGCCGCCACAAGGCCGGCAAGGAGCAGGACGGCCGCGCCGGACATCAGCATCCGGCGCGCAGGGCCGGTCAAAGGCGCGAGAGCGGCGGCCTCGGCGGCCTTGCGGGAGGAGTGGGGCATTGACTATTTCCGAAGAGGAGTGACCGGTCGGTCGCATCCAAGTGGAGTTACCGGTCAGTAACATCAAGGGTCATTGACAGGCCGCCCACTCATTCGCGTGATGAGGGTTATCACCATGCTCGATGCGCAACGTGCCGAACGGGACGACGGCGGCGACCGGAACCGGAAACCGGCGGCCGAGCGCATCCGCGAGTCGGCCAAGGACCTGTTCCACCGCCACGGCATCCGGGCCACCGGGATCGAGGAAGTGGTGCGCGCCGCCGGCACCACCAAGATGAGCCTCTACCGCGCCTTCCCCAGCAAGGATGCGCTGGTCGCCTCCATCCTTGAGGAGGACCGCGCCGAGTTCGAGGAATGGTTCCGCGGCATCATCGCCGGCAAGGAGACGCCGGCCGCACGGCTGCTCGCCCTGGTCGAGGCTTTCGCCAGTGAGCTGGAATGCACCGACCGCTGCGGCTGCCCGCTGCTGCTGGCCCAGGCAGAGTTCCGCGAGCCCGGCCATCCGACCCATCGCGAGGTAGAAAGGCTGAAGCAGCGGCAGCGGCAGCTCGTGACCGAGGCGGCGGCGGGTGCCGCGGACCCCGAGGCGCTGGGCGATGCGATCTCGCTGGTCATCGACGGCGCCTGGGTCAACCTGCCCTTCCTGGGCGGGGCGCGGACGGCGCAGATCCTGCGCGCCGCGGCCCGCGGCCTGATCGCCGCCGAGTTTCCCGCCGCCGTTTCTGCCTGATCGCCCGGCCGCGGGGCTTTCCGGCGCGGGGGTGTGCGACGATATCTTTTCCGCGCGCTTGACCTGCCCCGCCGAGAACATAGTTTGGCCGGGTCGCGGGGCCGGGGAACCTTGAGCAGATGCAATGCGTTGGCGACGCCGCGTCGCAGCCTGCCCCCTGCCCGGCCGGAAGGAGGACATGATGGCGATCGCCGACCTGTTTCCCAGCACCGATGCCGTCCTTCGGCTGGCGCCGGCGAACAAGGCCGAATTGCTCGGCATGCTGGCGCAGAAGGCCGCCTCCAGCCTGGCGCGGCCCGAGGACGAGGTGCGCGAGGCGCTGGAGGAGCGGGAGCAGCTTGGCTCCACCGCGCTCGGCCGCGGCGTGGCCATGCCGCATGCCCGGATGGAGGGGATCGCCGGGCCGTCCGTGATCCTCGCCCGGCTCGACCGTCCGATCGATTTCGATGCGCGTGACGGCGAACCGGTCGATCTGGTCTTTTCCGTGGTCTGGCCGGCCGCATCGCCCGAAGGCTTCCTTCCTGCCCTGTCGGGCATCTGCAAGGCCCTGCGCGTGCCGCAACTCACCAAGCGGCTGCGGCAGGCGAAATCAGCCGACGAGGCGCTCGCGCTGCTGCGCGAGGCCGAGGACGGTGAGGGGCTGGCGGACGCGGAGTGACACGCCGCAGCGCGCGAGGCGCGCCGCCGGCGGGCGGGAGGTGTTTTCCGGATCGGATCGGGCGGGCGCATAGGGCGCGTCGCCGGGCGGAGCATGGGTCGCGCCGATGATGCCTGATGCCGCGATCTTCCTGCCGCTCGCGGTGCTGCTGCCGTTCGCGGCGGCGCTCGTCGCAGCCTGGCTTCCGGCCAAGGCGCGTACGATGGAGGCGTGGCTCGCGGGCACGGTCGCGATCGCCGCCTTCGTCCTGGTCTCCCTGTTCTATACCTACCTGGAAGCGGGAGAGCCGGTGCGGGGCATCGTGCCCTGGGTGCCGACGATCGGGCTCGACCTCGTGTTCCGGATCGACGGGTTCGCCTGGGTGTTCGCGGCAATGGTCACGGGGATCGGCTTCCTCGTGGTGCTCTACGCCCATTACTACATGTCGCCGGAAGACCCGGTGCCGCGCTTCTACGCCTATCTGCTGGCGTTCATGGGATCGATGCTCGGGCTGGTCCTGTCCGGCAACCTGATCCAGCTCGTGTTCTTCTGGGAGCTGACCAGCCTCTTCTCCTTCCTGCTGATCGGCTACTGGCACCATGCCGCGAACGCGCGCGACGGCGCGCGCATGGCGCTGACCGTGACCGCCGCGGGCGGGCTCGCGCTGTTCGCGGGCGTGCTGATCCTGGGCCACATCGTCGGCAGCTACGACCTGGACGACGTCCTCGCTTCGGGGCCGGAGATCCGCAGCAGCCCGCTCTACCTGCCGGCGCTGGTGCTGATCGTGATCGGCGCACTGACCAAGAGTGCGCAGGTGCCGTTCCACTTCTGGCTGCCGCGGGCGATGGTGGCGCCCACCCCTGTCTCCGCCTACCTGCATTCGGCGACGCTGGTGAAGGCCGGCGTGTTCCTGCTCGCGCGGCTGTGGCCGGCCATGGCGGGGACGGATGCGTGGATGTGGCTGGTCGGCACGGCCGGGCTCATCACGCTTCTGGTGGGCGCCTATGTCGCGATCTTCCAGAACGACCTGAAGGGCCTGCTGGCCTATTCCACCATCAGCCATCTGGGGCTGATCACGCTGCTGCTGGGGCTGAACAGTGAGCTGGCGATGGTCGCGGCCATCTTCCACACCATGAACCACGCCACGTTCAAGGCGTCGCTGTTCATGGCCGCCGGCATCATCGACCACGAGACCGGGACCCGCGACATCAGGCGGCTGAGCGGGCTGAACCGGTCGATGCCCTTCACCGCCCGGCTGGCCATGGTCGCCGCCGCCGCCATGGCCGGCGTGCCGCTGCTGAACGGGTTCCTGTCCAAGGAGATGTTCTTCGCCGAATCGCTGAACGCGCCCGCGCCCACGCCGCTGCTGCACGACGTGCTGCCCGGCTTCGCGATGGCCGCCAGCGTCTTCGCGGTGGCCTATTCGCTGCGTTTCATCCACGGCGCCTTCTTCGGCCCCGACCCCACCGACCTGCCGCGCACCCCGCACGAGCCGCCGCAATGGATGCGCGTGCCGGTGGAGATCCTGGTGCTGACCTGCGTGATCGTGGGCCTGTTGCCGGCGGCCACGATCGGCCCCTATCTGGATATCGCGGTCCGCTCGGTGCTGGGGGCGGAGACGCCGCCCTACAGCCTGACCGTGTGGCACGGGATCAGCGTGCCGCTGGTGATGAGCTTCGCCGCCCTTGTCGGCGGGATCGTGCTGTACCTGGCGCTGCAGGGCTACTGGCGCGCGGGGCCCGACGGCACGCCGCTGCTGGAGCGGCTCGACGGCCAGCGCATCTTCGACCGGGCCATGGTGTTCCTGTCCTGGCGGTTCGCGCGCACGCTCGAACGGCTGTTCAGCACGCACCGGCTTCAGCCCCAGTTGCGGGCGCTGATCTGCGTGGCGCTGATCGCGGCCGCGGTCACGCTGCATCGCCGTGGCGTCATCCCGGACGAACTGGCCTTCGCCGCCATCGATCCCGCCGTCGTGCTGCTATGGGTGATCGGCGCCGTGTGCGCCTTCGGTGCGGCGTATCAGGCGAAGTATCACAGGTTCGCGGCCCTGCTGCTGCTGGGCGGCGCAGGGCTGGTGGTCTGTGCGACCTATGTCTGGTTCTCCGCCCCCGACCTCGCGCTGACCCAGCTGCTGGTCGAGGTCGTGACCACGGTGCTGCTGCTGCTCGGCATACGCTGGCTGCCCAAGCGGGTGGCGGGGGAGGATACGGACGCGATCGCCACGCGCATCCGGCGCGGGCGCGATCTGCTCATCGCCGTGCTGTCGGGCGCGGGGCTCGCGATCCTGGCTTATGTGGTGATGACCCGCACGAGGCCGGGCGGTGCCGCGAGCGAATATGTCGCGCGCGCCTATACCGAGGGCGGCGGCACCAACGTGGTGAACGTCATCCTGGTCGATTTCCGTGGCTTCGACACGATGGGCGAGATCACCGTCCTGGGCATCGTGGCGCTGACCGTCTTCGCGCTGCTGCGCCGCTTCCGCCCCGCGGCCGACAGCCTGAACGCGCCGGAGCCGCAGCGCGACCAGGACGCCTATCGCACCGCGCGCGGCCGCGCGAGCGAGGAGGTGGTGGCCGACTGGCTCGGCATCCCGGCCGTCACCATGCGCCTGCTGTTTCCGGTGATCGTCGTGTTCGCGGTCTATCTTCTGCTGCGCGGGCATGACCAGCCGGGCGGCGGCTTCGTTGCCGGGCTCGCCATGTCGGTCGCCTTCATCGTCCAGTACATGGCCGGCGGCACGCGCTGGGTGGAATCGCATCTGAACGTGCAGCCGCTGCGCTGGATGGGCGGCGGGCTGCTGCTGGCGGGCATGACCGGGCTCGGCGCCTGGCTGTTCGGCTATCCGTTCCTGACGTCCCATTTCTCCTATGCGGAGCTTCCGGTTCTGGGCAAGCTGCCGCTGGCAAGCGCGATGCTGTTCGACCTCGGCGTTTTCGCGCTGGTGTTCGGCGCCACGGTGCTGATGCTGATCGTGCTGGCGCACCAGTCGATCCGCAGCCTGCGCGCCGCCCCGAAACCGCCCGGCGCGGGAGGCGATTGATGGAGGTCATTCTCGCGCTCGCGATCGGAGTGATGGGCGGATCGGGCGTCTGGCTGCTGATGCGGCCGCGTACCTACCAGGTGATCATCGGCCTTTCGCTGCTGTCCTACGCCGTGAACCTGTTCATCTTCTGCATGGGACGGCTGCGTGTTGGCGCGCCGCCGGTGCTGGAACCGGGCATGGTCGGCGATCCCGCCAATTTCGACGATCCGGTGCCGCAGGCGCTGGTGCTGACCGCGATCGTGATCGGCTTCGCCACCACCGCGCTGTTCCTGGTGGTGCTGCTCGCCTCGCGCGGGCTGACCGGCGGTGACCATGTCGATGGCACGGGGCCCCGGTCGTGATCCATTGGGCGGACCATCTGGCGATCGTGCCGATCCTGCTGCCGCTGCTCGCCGGCGCGGTGATGATGGCGCTCGACGACACGTGGCGCACGTTCAAGGCCGGGCTTGGCATCGTCTCCACGCTCGGCCTGCTCGGCGTGGCCATCGCCCTGATGGTCGGGGCGGATGCGGGCACGACGATCGTCTACCGGCTCGGCAACTGGCCAGCGACGTTCGGCATCGTGCTGGTGGCCGACCGGCTGTCGGCGATGATGCTGGTGCTGACCGCGCTGCTGGGCTTCGCGGCGCTGCTGTTCTCGCTCGCGCGCTGGCATCGCACGGGCGCGCATTTCCATCCGCTGGTGCAGTTCCAGCTCATGGGCCTGAACGGCGCCTTCCTGACCGGCGACCTGTTCAACCTGTTCGTGTTCTTCGAGGTGCTGCTCGCCGCCTCCTACGGGCTTGCGCTGCACGGGTCGGGCATCGCGCGGGTCCGTGCGGGGCTGCACTACATCGCCATCAACCTCGCCGCCTCGCTGCTGTTCCTGGTGGGTGTCAGCCTGATGTACGGCGTGGCGGGCACGCTCAACATGGCCGATCTCGCCGCCCGGATCCCGGCGATCACCGGCCAGAACCGTGCGCTGCTGGAGGCGGGAGCCGCGATCCTGGGCGTTGCCTTCCTGACCAAGGCCGCGATGTGGCCGCTCGGCTTCTGGCTGCCCGGCACCTATGCGGCCGCGAGCGCGCCAGCCGCGGCGATCTTCTCGATGCTGAGCAAGGTCGGCGTCTACGCCGTGCTGCGGCTGTGGCTGCTGCTGTTCGGGCCGGATTCGGGCGTGTCCGCGGGGCTGGGTGGGGACTGGCTGCTGGCGGGCGGGATCGCCACCATCGCCTTCGGCGCCATCAGCGTGCTCGCGACCCAGGACCTGGTGCGCCTCGCGGGTGCGAGCGTGCTGATCTCCTCGGGCACGCTGCTGGCCGCGATCGGCGCGGGCAAGATCGGCGTGACCAGCGGCGCGCTCTATTACCTGGCCAGTTCCGTGCTCGCGATCGGCGCGTTCTTCCTGCTGGTCGAGCTGCTGGAGCGCGGGCACGAGGTGGGCGCGGACGTGCTCGCCGTGACGCTGGAGGCGTTCGGCGACGCCGATGAGGAGGATCCGGAACCGGGCGAGGAGGTCGGCGTCGCCATCCCCGCGACCATGGCGATCCTCGGTTTCAGTTTCCTCGCCTGCGCCCTGCTGCTGGCGGGGCTGCCGCCGCTGTCCGGCTTCGTCGCGAAATTCGCGATCCTGTCCGCCCTGGTCGGCGCGGGCGTGCCGGTGGACAGCCCCGTCTCCCTGGCCGGATGGGCGCTGCTGACCATGCTGATCCTGTCGGGACTGGCCACGCTGATTTCCATGGCGCGCGCGGGTATCCGCACGCTCTGGGCACCGCTGGACGGGCGCGTGCCGCGGGTCCGGGTGATCGAGATGGCGCCGGTGCTGCTGCTGATCGTTGCCTGCATCGGCCTCACCGCCCAGGCTGGCCCGGCGATGCGCTACATGCAGGCCACGGCGAAGGCGCTGTACGCGCCGCAGGACTACGTGCGTGGCGTGCTCGCGCCGCCGCCCCCGACACCGCGCAAGGGGGGCGCATGAGCCGGGCCCTGCCCTTCCCGGCGGTGTCGGCCGGACTCGCGCTCATGTGGCTGCTGCTGGCGCAGTCGATCGCACCCGGGGCGATCCTGGGCGCGCTGCTCAGCGCGCTGATCGGCGGCTGGCTGCTGGCACTGCTCGATCCCGGCCATGTCCGCATCCGCCGCCTGGACCTGATCGCGCGGCTGTGCCCCATGCTGCTGGGGGACATCGTCAAATCCAATATCGCTGTCGCGCGGATCATCCTTGGCTTCGCGCGGCCCGGGCGCCGGTCCGGCTTCATCCGTATCCCGCTTGATATGCGCGATCCCAACGGGCTCGCGGTACTCGGCTGCATCCTGACGGCCACGCCGGGCACGGCCTGGGCGGAATATGATTCCGCGCATGGCACGATGCTGCTCCATGTCCTCGACATGGACGAGCACGAGGATTGGGCCCGCTACATCAAGGACCGCTACGAGCGGCCGTTGATGGAGATTTTCGCATGATGCTCGCGATGCTCCACTGGGCCATCACCATCGCGCAGGTGTTCCTGGGCCTGGGCCTTGCCTGCGCGACCTATCGGCTCCTGCGCGGGCCGCGCGCGCAGGATCGCATCGTCGGGCTCGACGCCCTGTACGTGAACGCGATGCTGCTGGTGGTGACGTTCGGCATCAGCACAGGCAGCACGCTGTATTTCGAGGCGGCGCTGGTGATCGCCCTGCTCGGCTTCGTCGGCACCTCGGCCATGGCGAAATTCCTGATGCGCGGCGAGGTGATCGAATGACCCATGCCGAGGACCTGCCGGGCTGGGCGGCCGCGCTGACGGCGTTCTTCGTGCTGGTGGGCGCGGGGCTGACGCTGACCGGGTCGATCGGGCTGCTGCGGCTGCGCAGTTTCTACGAGCGCCTGCATGCGCCGACGCTCGGCACCACGCTCGGCACCGGCTGCGTGGTGATCGGGTCGATGATCTTCTTCTCGGTCCTGCAGACGCGGCTGGCGATCCACGAGGTGCTGATCGGCGTGTTCATGACCATGACCACCCCGGTCACACTGCTGCTGCTCGCCCGCGCGGCCCTGTTCCGGGACCGCACGGAAGGCAAGGTGCCGGTGCCGGACCTGGAGCCCATGGAACATGTTCCCCCGGCAGAGGACGAGGCGCCGCCCTCCGGTTCTTGACCGCCGCAAGGGACGGAGGGCGCATCGCGCGCCTCGTCCGTCAGGCTGGACGGATGCACGGAACCAAGGTGGACGGCGCCGACTGGGCGAGGATCGGCGCCGATCTGGACATGCAGGGATGGGCGGTGATCCATGGCCTGCTGCCGGCGGCGCGGTGCCGCGCGATCGCCGGGCTCTATGATGGAGGCGCGTCCTTCCGCAGCACGGTGACGATGGCCCGCCACGGCTTCGGGCGCGGCGAGTACAAGTACTTCGCCTATCCGCTGCCAGCCCCGGTCCAGGCGCTGCGCACCGCGCTGTATCCGCATCTCGCGCCCATCGCCGACCGCTGGAACGCGGCGATGGGGGTGGAGACACGCTACCCGCCGGATCACGCCGCCTTCCTCGACCGGTGCCACGCCGCCGGGCAGACGCGCCCCACGCCGCTGCTGCTGCGCTACGGGCCGGACGACTACAACTGCCTCCATCAGGATGTGTATGGCGCGCATGTGTTCCCGCTGCAGGTCGCGATCCTGCTGTCCGCGCCGGGCGAGGAATTCGAGGGCGGCGTGTTCGTCCTGACCGAGCAGCGCCCGCGCATGCAGTCGCGCCCGTCGGTCGTGCCGCTGCGGCGCGGCGACGGCGTGGTCTTCGCCGTCAGCCAGCGTCCGGTGCGGGGCGGCAGGGGCATCTATCGCGTGACGATGCGCCACGGGGTCAGCCGCGTGACCGCGGGCAGGCGGCACACGCTGGGCATCATCTTCCACGACGCCGCCTGACGGGGCAGGCGGCGTCGCGCCGGTCAGGCCGCCTGCTGGATCGCGCTCAGCTCCCAGCGCCCGCCGACCGGGCGCACGAAGGTCCAGACCTCCGTGGTCGTGCCGGGGTCGGTGCGGCTGCCTTCGACCACGTTGCCCTGCGCATCCTCGGTCCAGTCGCGGGCCGAGAAGCGCATCGCCACGGTCGCGTATTCGCGCCCGTTCTCCCGCCACGCCTCGGCGAGGTCGCCCTGCTCCAGCACCACGTCCTCGACATGGTTGGTCAGGCCGCGGCGGTTCAGCTCCTCATGCTGCTCGCCGAAATAGCCGAGCATCTCGGGCGTCACGAGGCTGCGCAGCCGGTCCGGGGCACCTGCCGACCACGCGGCCTGGATCGCCTTCAGCGACGCCTCGAATGCTGCGAAGTCGGCGGCGTCGGGCGCGAAGGTTTCCGGCGCGGCCGGCCGGCCGAAGCCGGACCCGCCGCCGCCCAGACCCAGGCTGGCGCGGCCGCCGCCGACATCGGGGATGGGGCCGCGGGCATGGGCGCCCGCGCCGGCCGGGGCGGGCTGGGCACGGGTGCGGAAGAAGCGCAGCGCCATGGACGCCAGCCACGCGATCAGCGCGATCTGCAACAGCAGGCCGAGGACCCCGGCGAAGGAGCCGACGCCGCCGAACAGCCCGGCCCCCGACAGCAGGCCGAACAGGCCCGCGCCCAGCAGCCCGCCCATCAGCAGGCCGCCGAACCCGCCCCCGAACAGGCCGGGGCGCGCGGCTGTCGCGGGCGCGGCCCCGGGCCGGGCCGCATCGGTCGTGCTGCGCTGGACAGGCTGGGCGGGCGTGGGCGCGGTGCGCGTGACCGGCGGCGCCTGGTAGGTGCGGGTGCCCCGGCTGCCGAACGATCCGCCCCGTCCCGCGCGCGCATCGGCGATCGCGGGGGCCAGGGCGAGCATCACCGCCGCGGCCAGCGCGAGCCAGGTGACAGGGCGGAACTTGCGGGTCGGACGGGAGCGGTCTCCCGAGCGGCGTTCAGATGACATATTGTTAATATAAGGGATCGGCCCCGCCCCGCCCATGGTGAAATCAGGCTGTGCCGTGACGATTCATGTGCAGATGGCGCAGCTTGTCGGGGTTGCGGACGATGTAGACCGCCTTGATCCGCCCCGCCTCGATCTCCAGCGCCACCGATTGCAGCGTGCCGTCCGGCCAGCCCGCGACATGGCCCGGCAGGCCATCGACAAGCCCTTGGAACCGCAGGGACGGCGGGACATAGCCGGGCTTGCGGGCCACGCCCGCGAAGAACCGCGCGATCCTGTCGGCGCCCAGGATGGGATTCAGCGCCGCGGTGATCTTGCCGCCGCCATCCGTCAGCAGGACGGCGTCCTCCGCCAGCAGCCGGCGCAGCCCCGTCACGTCGCCGCTCTGCACGGCGGCGAAGAAGACGGCACTGATGCGTTGCCCGTCCTCCGCCGTGACCGGGAAGCGCGGCTTCGCGGCGCGGACATGGGCGCGTGCCCGGGCCGCGAGCTGCCGGCAGGCGGCCGGGTCGCGGTCCAGCGCGCGGGCGACTTCATCGAAGCTGGCGCCGAACACGTCGTGCAGCAGGAAGGCGGCGCGTTCCAGCGGCGACAGCCGCTCCAGCGCCATCATCAGCGCGAGCGACAGCCCGTCATCGGGTTCCACCGGCTCCACGACGGGTTCGGGCAGCCACGGACCGATATAGGTCTCGCGCCGGGACCGCGCGGATTTCAGCACGTCCAGGCACAGCCGCGTGATGGTGCGGACCAGGAACGCGGCCGGGTCGCGCACCTGCGTGCGATCGGCCGCGTTCCAGCGCAGCCAGGCGTCCTGCACCACGTCCTCCGCTTCCGCGACCGACCCGAGCATGCGATAGGCGATGCGGGTCAGCCGCGGCCGGTGGGCGGAGAAGGCGTCAGCGTCCGCCATGCGGATGGATGGCGCGGAACCCGACCGAGATGCGGTTCCAGCCGTTGATGGTGACGATCGCCAGGGTCAGCTTGACCTGCTCCTCCTTGCTGAACTGCGCCTGCAGCGCAGCGTAGTCCTCATCCGGCGCATGCGTGGCGGCGACCAGGGTCAGTGCCTCCGTCCAGCGCAGGGCGGCGCGTTCACGGTCCGTGTAGAGCGGGGATTCGCGCCACCCATCCAGCAGGTACAGCCGTTCCTCGCTCTCACCGTCCTTGCGGGCTTCGGCGGTGTGCATGTGGATGCAGAAGGCGCAGCCGTTGATCTGGGAGGCGCGGACCTTCACCAGATGGATCAGCGAAGTCTCCAGGCCGCTGCTCCGGACGCTCGCCTCCAGGTCGAGCATCGGCTTCAGGGTTTCGGGGGCGATCTCGCGGTAGCTCAGGCGGGGTGTCATTCATGGCCTCATCAGGTGGACGTCCCAAGGACGAGGCAGGCGGGCCGGATGTGACATCGATGTTTGAACCCTATCTGCATCGCTGGGGCCTGGTCCCCGACGGCGACGCGATCTCGACCCCCGCCGCCGACCTGCTGCCCGTTCTTCGCGGCGGCGAGAAGGCGATGCTCAAGATCGCGCACGAACGGGCCGGCCGCTTCGGCGGTGCCCTGCTGGACTGGTGGCAGGGGCAGGGGGCCGCCAGGGTCCTGGCGGCGGATGCGCCGGCGCTGCTGCTGGAGCGCGCATCCGGGCCGGCTTCGCTGGCCGCAATGGCACGCGCGGGCCAGGACGACGAGGCATGCCGCATCATCTGCGACGTGGCGGCACGGCTTCATGCGCCGCGGGCGAGGCTGCTGCCCGAACTGACCCCGCTTGCGGAATGGTTTCGTGCACTCGAACCCGCCGCGGCAATGCACGGCGGCATCCTTCCCCGCTGCCTGCGGACCGCGCAGCGGCTGCTGGCCGACCCGCGGGACGTCGCCGTGCTGCACGGGGACCTCCATCACGGCAACGTGCTGGACTTCGGCGCCCGTGGCTGGCTGGCCATAGACCCGCATGGGTTGATCGGCGAACGCGGCTTCGATTTCGCGAACATCTTCACCAATCCCGACCTGGCCGACCCGACCCGGCCGCTCGCCATCCGCCCCGGTATCTTTGCCGGACGCCTGGGCGTTGTCGCTCAGGCCAGCGGACTTGAGCGCGGGCGCCTGCTCCAATGGATTCTCGCCTGGACCGGCTTGTCGGCGGCATGGTTCCTGAACGACGGCGACCCTCTCGCCAGGATCGACCTGCATATCGCGGAGCTTGCCGCCGCTGAGCTCGATCGCTGACCCCCTCGGACAGGCGTTCAGCGCACGATCGCGCCCAGCAGCGCGTCCAGCCGCACGCGCCCTTCCAGGGTCGCGGTCAGGCGTCCGTCCCGCCAGGTGAGGTAATCCTCCTCGATGGCCGCCGCGACCGCCCGCGCATCGAGCGCGTCGGCAAGGGCGACCCCGGTGCGCCGCGCGAAGCGGTCCGGATCGATGCCCTCGGCCAGGCGCAACCCCATGATCAGCGCTTCCCGCGCGCGGGTGGGCGGGTCGAGCGTCTCCTCCTCCGTGCTGCCATGGCCCGCACGTTCCACAAGTTCGGCCCACGGTTCCGGCGCGCGGTGGCGGCGGGTGGCGACCACGCGGTCCCCCAGGGTCAGCCGTCCATGCGCGCCGGGGCCGATGCCGGCATAGTCGCCGTACCGCCAGTAGGCGAGGTTGTGGCGGCTCTCCTCGCCCGGCCGCGCATGGTTGCTGATCTCGTAGGGGAGGAGGCCGGCGCGGGCGCTTTCCTCCTCCGTCGCCGCGTACAGCGCGGCGGCGGTCCCGCCTTCCGGCAACCGGATCTCGCCGCGTCCGTACAGCGTGGCGAAGCGCGTGCCGGGTTCGATGGTGAGTTGGTAGAGCGACAGGTGATCGAGCCCGAAGGCGAGCGCCCGGCGCAGCTCCGCGCGCCATTCCGCCACGGTCTGGTCCGGCCGCGCGGTGATCAGGTCGAAGGAGGCGCGGGGGAAGATGGCGCGCGCGGTCTCCAGCGCCGCCACCGCCTCGCCCGCCGAATGCGCGCGGCCCAGGAAGCGCAGCGCGCCGTCGTCCAGCGCCTGCACGCCGAGCGAGACGCGGTTCACGCCCGCGTCCCGGAACGCGGCGAGCCGCCCGCGCTCCACGCTGGTCGGGTTCGCCTCCAGCGTGATCTCGATGTCCGGATCGGGGTCGAACAGCGCAAACGCATCCGCGATCAGCGCGGCCACGGTCGCGGGGTCCATCAGGGAGGGCGTGCCGCCGCCGAAGAAGATCGAGCCGACCCGCCGCCTGCCGATCCGCGCCGCCTCCCACGCCAGTTCCCGCCGCAGGGCGGACGCGAAGCGCGCCTGCGGGATACGGTCCCGCACATGCGAGTTGAAGTCGCAATACGGGCACTTGGCCAGACAGAACGGCCAGTGGATATAGAGGGCGAGCAGATCGTCCATCGCGGGGGGACATATAGGGGTGAGCGGGTCGTCTGTTGATCGCGTGCGCGCAGCGCTGCTGGCCGCCGGCCATCCCGACAGCATCCAGTCCTTTCCCGAAGGCACCCGCACCAGCGCCGATGCCGCCGCCGCGGTGGGCTGCGAGGTCGCGCAGATCGCGAAATCGCTGGTGTTCCGGGGTGCGGACGGCAGGCCGGTGCTGGTGATCGCCTCCGGCGCCAACCGGGTGGACACGGGCAAGGTCGCCTCCGCCCTGGGCGGGACGGTGAAGCGCGCGGATGCCGACTGGGTGCGGGAGCGGACCGGCTTCGCCATCGGCGGTGTCGCCCCGCTCGGCCACCTGACGCCGCCGCATGTGCTGGTGGACACGGACCTGATGGCGCTGGACCCGGTCTGGGCGGCGGCGGGCAGCCCCGTCCACGTGTTCCGCAGCACGGCGGCGGAGATCGTGCGGATCAGCGGCGGCCGGGTCGCGGATGTGAAGCAGGATTGAGCCCGCGCCCCGCCGGCCCCAACTTCCGTCCATGGACCTCGACTTCACCGAGGAAGAGATCGACCGCTACTCCCGCCACATCCTGCTGAAGGAGGTGGGCGGGACCGGGCAGGCGAAGCTGCGCGCGGCGCGCGTGCTGATCGTGGGCGCGGGTGGGCTCGGCTCCCCGCTCGCGCTGTATCTGGCCGCCGCCGGGGTCGGCACGCTGGGCCTGATCGACGACGACCATGTGGAGCTGTCCAACCTGCAGCGCCAGATCGCCCACACCACCGCCCGCCTCGGCCGCCCCAAGGTCGACTCCGCCGCCGAGGCGGCGCAGGCGATCAACCCGGCGGTCACGGTGGAGACGCATGCGCTGCGGCTGGACGCGTCGAACGTGGACGGGCTGGTCGCGGCCTACGACATCGTCTGCGACGGCACGGACAATTTCGCCACGCGCTTCCTGCTCAACGATGCCTGCGTGCGGGCGCGCCGGACGCTGGTCTCGGCCGCCGTGCTGCGGTTCGAGGGGCAGTTGTCGGTGTTCAAGCCGCATGCGGGCGGGCCCTGCTACCGCTGCCTGCACCCCGCCCCGCCGCCCGAGGGCATGGTGCCCACATGCAGCGAGGCCGGGGTGCTGGGCGCCGTGGTCGGCGTGATGGGCAGCCTGCAGGCGGCCGAGGTCCTGAAGGAGATCATGGGCATCGGTGAGAGTCTCGCCGGACGGCTGCTGATCTGGGACGCGCTCGCCACCCGCTTCCGCACGGTCCGCCTGCCGCGCGACCCGGACTGCCCGGCCTGCGGTGAGGCGGCCGTCCTGCCCGATCCGCCGGACCACGCGCTTGCCGGCTGATCCGCTCGGCCTGCTGCTGATCTCGGGCGGGCACGAACGGGCGCACTACGCACTCGTGGTCGCCACCACCGCGGCCGCGCTCGGCCGGTCCGTGACGCTGTTCGCGACCAATGCCGGGGTGCGGCTGTTCCTCCCAGACATGCCGCTCGCCGCCGATCCGCGGGAGGCGGAGCTGGCCGCGCGCGGCGTGGGCACGCTCGCGGAGCTGTGGGACGCTGCCGCCGAGCTCGGCGTGCGCCGCATCGCCTGCGAGGCCGGGCTGCGTGCCGAGGCGCTGGAAGGTGCTGCGCTTGCGCCGGGCGTGGAAGTCGCGGGCGTGGCCACGTTCCTTGATGCCGTGCGCGGCGGTCAGGTCATCACGCTGTAGGTAGGGTAGCGCGCCGATCTTGACTCGGCGCGTCCCGTGTTGCGAGGCAGGCGCATGCGTCGATGCTGGATCATGCTGGCCGCACTGGCGGCCGTGGCGCACGCGGCCGCGGCGCAGCCGCAACGGCAGGCCGCCGCGGCTGCCGGCCCGTCCGCCACCTCGCCATCCGCCGCCGCGCCTGCGGTTCCCGTCCGTGCCGCCGATCCGGCCAAGGGGACTGTGACCGGGCTGCCGATCCCGCGTTTCGCCGCCCTGCGCGCGGACGAGGTGAACATGCGCGCCGGCCCCGGCACGCGATACCCGGTCGAATGGGTCTACAAGCGCCGCAACCTTCCGGTTGAGATCCTGCGGGAGTTCGAGGTCTGGCGGCTGGTGCGCGACCCGGACGGCGTGCAGGGCTGGGTGCATACCGCCGTCCTGACCGGCCGGCGCAGCTTCGTGGTGCGCGGTGAGGAGCAGGTGATGCGACGGTCCGCCGAACCGGAGGCGGCCGCGGTCGCGCGGCTGAAAGGCGGCGTCGTCGGCCGGGTCCGCGGCTGCGAGGCGAATGCCGGCTGGTGCGAGGTCCAGGTCGGCGACTACCGCGGATACCTGCCGCGGGCGGCCTTCTGGGGCACCTATCAGGACGAAGCCGTCAACTAGCGCTTGCGGCCCGCGCACGAGGGCGATCCGCCCGCCCGCGCACGCCGCGCGGGGGTGTGATTTATCTGAGGCGCGCGATTTTTTTGCATCGCAGCAAAATTGCTGGAATCTCTCCTGCGTTCCGTGGATATGCTTCCGGCGTCGGGCAATCGCTGAGGGGATGGCCATGGACGGCGGATCGGTTCACAGCGACATGCAGGCTGCCTTGAGCGAGACCACGGGCCTGCCCGCGGTCTGGGATACATCCGATGACGGCCCGCCCCGGCTTTGGCTGGCGTTCCTGGTAATCCTGGCGTTCTGCGCCGGAACGCTGATCGCGATTGTGCTGACCATGCTGCCGGACCGGCACGCCGCCGCGACGCCCCCGGCGCGGCAGGTCGCCAGCTTCGCCGTGCCGCCGCAGGCCGTGGCGTTGCGCCGCGATGTCGTTGCCCTGACCGAGCAGCGCAACGCGCTGGAGGCTGAGCGCCGCCGCCTCAACGACGCGCTGCGCGCCACCGCGGCTGAGCGCGACCGTCTGGCGCGCGACCTCGGCGAACTCACTCAGGCGGCGGTCAGGTCCCGGTAGCGCTCCGGGTCGGTCGCGCCCTCGCAGACGAAGGTCAGCACGTCGCTGTCCGGCCCGAGCCCGATCCGGGCCGCGAGATCGGGCCGCGCGGCGAGCAGGGTCAGCGCGGCGAAGCCCGCCGCCCCGGTCTCCCCCGCCACGATCGCGGGATCGCCGGCGTCCGGCCGGGCCAGGGCGCGCATCGCGGGCGCGATCGCGGCTTCCGGCAGGATCAGGTAGGCGTCCACCCCGTCGCGCAGCACCGGCCACGCGGCGAGCGAGACGGTGCCGCAGGCCAGTCCGCCCATCAGCGTCTCCAGATCGCCGGACACGCGCACCGGTTCGCCCGCCTGCGCCGCTTCCATCAGGCAGGCCGCGCGGGCGGGCTCGATCACGGTCAGATGCGGCCGCGCGGCGCCGAAACGTGCCCAGAACGCAGCAAGGATCGCGGCCGCGAACCCGCCGCAGCCGCCCTGGATGAGGATGTGCGTCGGCGGCGCCGTGCGGGCGGCGACGATCTCCTCCGCCATGACGGCGTAGCCTGCCATGCAGGCGCGGGGGATCGCCTCGTAGCCCGGATAGGCGAGGTCGGAGACGATCTCCCAGCCTTCCCGGGCGGCATCCGCGCGCAGCGTATCGAGCGCGTCGTCATAGGCGCGGTCCACCCGCACGACCTCGGCCCCCTGCGCCGCGATGGCGTCGATCCGCGCCGGGCTGACGCCGCGCGGAATGTAGACCACAGACCGGCAGCCGAGCAGCCGTGCGCCCCAGGCCAGGGCGCGGCCGTGATTGCCGTCGGTGATGCAGGCGACGGTGGTCCGCGCCGGATCCAGCCCCTTGTCCGCCAGCAGGCGATGGATCGCATAGGGCGCGCCCAGCGCCTTGAAGCTGCCGAGCCCGAACCGCCCGCCCTCGTCCTTGATGGCGAGCGCGCGGAGGCCGAGCGCCCGTGCCGCCGCGGGCAGCCGGTGCAGGGGGGTCGGCGCGTATCCCGACCATGCGGAGATGATCCGCTGGGCTTTCGCGGCTTCCGCCACCGCGTCGTAGCCGAACCGGTCCGGCGCATACGCCGCGCTGCGGTCCACGCGCGGGTTGCGCCATAGCGTCGCGGTGTTGGTGTCGCGCGGCGCGACGATCGGGATCGTGTCCATGTGCTTGCGTGGCGGCCGCGCCGGAGCGGCGTGGCGCCGGTTCCTCCGGCCCGTTGTCGCCGGGAGGATGCGGTGGGCGCGCCGGGGCCGCAACCGCTTCGGGGTCCGCGCCTATGATGAGGGAGGAACAGCAGCACCGGCCGCGCATCCTCCACCAGACGGGCGTCCACCAGTCGCGCCGGGCGGCGCTGTCCGGACCATGGCGTGCGTTGATGCTGCCGATGGCCGCGTCCCGCCATGCTGCCGGCGACAGGCCGTAGAGGCGTTCCCTGCGTGGAACCAGGTGCGGGCGGTCAGGCGGATCGGCCGCCGGTTGAGGGGTCGGAAAGAGCCCTCGCCAAGGTTGCGTTACGAAATTGGCCGACTCATCCGGTTGGCATTTCTTCCTCGGTCTTTGCGCCCGTCTCAGACCACCGGCAGCCGCACCGTCATGCGCAGGCCCCCCAGGGGGCGGTTCTCGGCGCGGACCTCCCCGTCCATCGCTGCCACGCTGCGGGCCACGATGGACAGGCCGAGCCCCGCGTGCGCGACCTCGCTTTCCGCGCCGCGGCGGCTGTAGCCGGCCTCGAAGAGATGCGGCAGATCCGAAGGCGGCACGCCCGGGCCGTTGTCCTCCACGATCAGCAGCGCGGTCTGGCCGGCGCGGGCGACCGTCACCTCCACGCGCCCGCCCTCGGGGGCGAAATCGGCGGCGTTCTCCACCAGGGCGGCCAGCACCGCTTCGATCAGGCTCTCCACGCCCATGACCCGGATGCCCGGCTCCGCGGCGATGCGCAGCTGGCGACCCCGCAGCAGCAATGCCGGGCGCATGTCGTCCGCCAGCTCCTGCACCAGGTCGGACAGGTCGAGCGGGATGCGCTGCGCATCGAGCTGGTCGGCGATGAGCTGGTCGAGCCGCCGCCCCTGGGCGAGCTGCCCGTCGATCCGCTTCAGGCTGGTCTCCATCGCCGCGATCGCGGTCTGGCCGGCCGTGTTGTCCTCCGGTACCGCACGGCGCAGCGGTTCCAGCAACTGTGACAGCGTGGCCACGGGGGTCTTGAGCGCATGCAGGCTGGCTTCCGCCGTCTCCCGGATCAGGGCGGCCGAGGCGCCGAGCGTGGCCACCATCCGGTCCAGCTCCGCCGCCACGCCGTGCAGCTCACGCAGTTCGTTGACCTCGGTGAACGATGGCGCGGCCCGGCCCTCGCGCATGGCGCGGGCGAGGCGGCCGAAGCGCAGCAGGTCGCGGCGCACGCCCAGGAACAGGATCAGCACCAGGGCCGCGAGCAGCAGGTACACGCCCGCCGCGGCCTGCAGCGCGGGCGTGCGCCAGAAGGGCACGCCGAGCGTGCTGCCCAGCGCCGCCTCGTCCCGCCAGCCGAGCAGCAGGCGCCAGCATCCGGCGTTGCTGTTCACCAGCACCACGGCGGTCAGCACCTGGTCGGCGTCGCTGTTCATGCGCACGCCAAGCGGGCTCGACCCCGCGCAGGGCTGGGTGCCGGAATCCGCGCCCAGCGCCTCCAGCCGGTCCCGGATCTCGGCGAATTCGGCGTCCGGGGCGGGCGGGGAGGCGGCGACCAGGGCCAGAACCTCCGGGCTGTCCGGCGGGGCACGCGGCAGGCGCGCGCCCAGGACGACGCGCAGCGCACGGCGCGGGCTGGTCAGGTCGTCCACGTCGCGCTGCAGCAGGACCGCGGCACTCGGCGTGAAGGACTGCAGCTGGGGTCTGAGCGCCGCTGCGACCAGCAGCGCCTCCTCCTCCGCCGCGCGCAGCACCAGCGCGCGCAGGTCCCCGTCCGCCGCCGCGAACTGCCGGTAGATCAGCACCGGCACGGCGGAGAAGGCGGCCAGCAGCAGCATCAGGCTGAAGACCAGCGAACGGCGGCGCTTGCGGCGCGCGGGCTGGGCGGAATCCGGCTCCGGCGCGGTACGATTGTCGGCCAGCCGCATCCGGGGGAGCGATGTGGTGCGGCGCTCCTCCCTGTCGAAATCGGTCAGCGCGATCCGCGACCCCTCAGCCGCCATCGCCTTCGTCCCAGCGATACCCGAACCCCGCGAAGTTGCGGATCGCGTCGAAGGACGGGTCGAGGGCGACGAATTTCTGGCGGATGCGCCGGACGAACGCGCGGACGTTGGTGCGGAAGCCTTCCGCGTTCGACCCCGCGATGAAGCCCGGACCGCGCACGGCGGCGTACAGCGCCTGATAGGGCACGTCGTCCCCCGCGCGGGTGGCCAGATGGCGCACGATCGAGAATTCGGCCGGGGTCAGGTCCACCCGGCTGCCGGCCCATTCGGCGCGGCAGGAGTCCGGGTAGAGCGTCAGCCGGCCGATGCGCTCGCTTTCCGCCACCGGCTCCGGTGCCGGGCCGCGCCCGCGTTCCAGGATCGCGCGGACGCGCCGCTCGATGATGCGGAAGGTGCGCGACTTCTCGATATAGTCCACCGCGCCGTCCAGAAGGGCGGTCTCCTCATAGAACGGCGCGCCCAGGGCGGTGAGGAAAACCACCGGCAGGTCTTCGCGCGACTGGCGAAGCCGGCGCAGCACCTCCAGCCCCGATAGTCCGGGCATGCGCCAGTCCAGCAGCACCACGCCGACATCCCCGGCTTCCGCCAGGTGTGCCAGGGCCTGGGTCCCGTCGGAGAACACGCGGACCTGGAACCCCGCGCCCGACAGGTTGTGGGCCAACGTGTCGCGGAACAGCGCGTCGTCGTCCACCAGGACGACGGCACCGGTCTGCTCGGCCACGGCCGTCAGCTCAGAGACCGGCACGCCGCCGCCGCTCCAGCCGGTCCAGGCAGCCTGCCTCGCCCAGCTCATACCGGGCCGGGCCGGTCAGTTCGGTCGCGAAGACGCGGCGCATCTGCGCGGCCACGTCGGGGAAAAGTGTCACGGTCATTTCGCAGCCTTCCGCTTGCCAGGTCCAACGCACGCCTTGGCCTGCCGCAGCGATATGGTCCGGGCGGCCGAAGCGGTCCACCACCTGTGCCTCATTCAACCCAGCGAGCCCGGCCAGGGAATGGCTGCCGAGATTGGCGACCCCGTCGGCCCCGGCCGGCGGTTCCAGCGGCGTTGCGGTGATCGGCGGCTCCTCGTCCGGTGGCGGGACGCTGTCGGGGCGATCCGGGGTCGCCGCCGGTTCAGCCTGCTGGGCGCGGGCCGTCCGCGGCGGCGGCCGGGGCGGACGCGGGGGCACGGGCAAGGGAGTTTCGGCAACAAGACCGTCCAGTAACGGGCTCGAGGCGGTGCAGCCGCCAAGCGCGGTCACGGCGACGGCGACCAGGACAAGCGCGCGGCGCACAGGTCTCCCCGGGGCAATTCGGTGCGGCTGGACATTACCGCCCCCACGGGCCTCCGCCAGAGCAAAACAATGGCGTGATCACAAGAATATATTGACAATTCGCCTAAAGATAGAATATTGATACGGAACACAACGCGTTCCGCGCGTGTGAAGCGCCTCCGTTCGAAGTCGAAACGGAACGTGTCATTCCCATTCCGAAAACATGGAGAACGCGATGCACCCCCTCGGCATTGCGATACCCATCGCGGCCGCCCCGCTGCTGCGGGCCGGGCCGGCGCTGGCCCAGACGAATCCGCCCCAGGGCGGCGCAGAGGCCGATGCGATCGGCTGGATCGCCCTCGCCGCGGGCACGGGCGTGCTGCTGATCGCGCTCGGCGTCGGTGGCTTCATCGCCTATCTCATCCGCCAGCTCGCCGTGATGCTGCGCGACAGGGACCTGCCGGAAACCCGGCTCGCGCTCATCAAGGATCTGCCGCTCGGCCTGCCGGAAGGCACGATCCGCGCGCTGCTCGCGATCCTGGTGGGCATCGTCGGCCTGCCGCTGCTGCTGTTCAGCCGCGCACTCGGCCTTGATGTCGCGATCGCGGGTTATGTGAACGGCATCATCATCAGCGTGTTCAGCTTCTATTTCGGCACGCGCGTGACCGGACCTGATGCCGCCGCGGCGCGGGAGGCGCGGCAGGAGGCGGCCGCCGCCTCCGCGGATGCCGCCCGCGCGCGCGCCGAGGCGGATACGAAGGCCGCGGCGGCGCGGACCGAAGGCGAGACCAGCTCGCGCATCGGCGCGCTGCGCCAGCGCATCCGGGACGCCAGGGTGATCGCGGACACGGTGGGAGCGATCGTTCCCGGATCGGCGCTCGCGGACCGGGCCAGATCGGCGCTCGACCTCGCCGATCGCGCTGCAGGCGTTCTCGACACCGTCGCCAACGCCGACAGTTTCGAGGACATCGCCGATGCGGCGAAGCAGGCCGGCGCGCTGGTCGCCGGGGCCGAGGAGAGCAACCCCCTGTCCGATCTGCTGGGCGGGGCCGCGTCCGCCTTCGCGCCGGTGCTCGGGACGCTGGGCGGGGCCGCGGGTCTTGCCGGCCCGCTCGGCATCGCGGGTGCGGTGGTGCTGGGGGCGGCGGGCGCGTTCAAGGCGGGTGACACGGTGTTCCGCCGCTGGATCGCGCGCATCCTCGACCGCCCCTACACGACCGACCTGTTCCCCGAGGGGCTGTCGGACGGAATGGTGGGCCTGTCCGCGCTGCGGCGCGCGCCCATCTTCCTGCGTGTCTACGGCCCCGCGATCGACGGCGCGGTACCGGACATCGCCCGCGCCCGGCGCCTGCTGGTCACCGCGCTGCGGGCCGATGCGGCGGCCCTGCTGGAGAAGGACCAGGACCTGCCCGGCCGGTTCGAGAGCGCCGGCGAGCTGGAGCAGGGATTGCAGGAGTTCCGCCGCGCCCTGATCGAGTTCGAGCTGGACCGCAATCCGCTGCCCGCGATCCGGGTCCCGTTGCGCACCGGCACGGTCGAGATCTCCCAGGCCGGATTGCGGGCGGCGATGGATGCGATCGGCGCGGACCGTTCGGCCGCCCAGGACCGCGATCAGCTTGCGCTCGCCGCCGGCAACCTCGCCCGCACCGGCATCGACATGGAAGCCGCGCTGCGCGCCGCCCTGCCGCAGGCGGAGGCGCGGGCGGTGGCGGCTGCGTCCGGGGAGCGTGCGGCCGTGGCCGCAGGCGTGCGCCTGCGCAACGAGATGGTTCCGGAGCCAGCATGATGCGCGCATTGTTCCTGCTGCTGCCGCTGACCCTCGCCGCCTGCGGCACCCCGCGGCAGCTTGACCGCATGAAGGACCTGAACGCGCGCGGCGATTTCGCGGCACTCGCGCAGGAGAACGTCGCCTGCACCGGCGCCGGGGCAGTGTGCAGCCAGATGCACGAGATGAAGGCCGATGCCTGCCTGCGCGAGGGCCAGCGCGCGGCCGCACCCGGCGGGTCGCTGCGCGCGGCCGCACCGTCCTTCGCCTGCGCGGTCCGGTCCTACGATGCCGCCATCGCCGCGCTGCCGTCCGGTGGTGCGCGGGATACGGCGCGGCTGCGGACCGGGCTGCTGCTGTCGCTGCGGGAGCGCCGCGACCATGGCGGCGATGCGCCCGCGGACAACGAACGCCTGATCCGCGAAGCCGCCGCGCTGCGCCCGGCCGCGCCGCGCATCGCCGATTTCTACGAGGCGACGGGCCGCTTCGGCCGCGCCGTGTTCGACCGGTCCCCCGCGCGTTGCGGGGAACTGGCGGCTGCGGTCGCGCTGCTGGGCGGCACCCCGCCCGCGAAACTCGCATCCGCCTGGGCCGGGCTGCGATCCGCCGCGATGGCCGAACAGGGAGGATGCATGGCATGAGCGGAACGATCTCACTCCCGCCGCTGGAGCGTGCGCTGCGCCTGACGCTGCCGTATCAGCGCGGCAACGACGTGCGCGCCTTGCAGACACGCATGATCGAACGCACCGACCAGCCGGAACTCGCGGCGATGCTGCGCGTGGCGGACGGGCTGTTCGGCCCGGCGACCGGCAAGGCGGTGACCGCCTTCCAGATCCGCAACCAGCAACGCGCCGGGCTCGCCGTGGATGGCGTGGTCGGGCCGATGACATGGGGCGCCCTGTTCTCCCCCGTGGGTGCTGACCCGTCCGTGCTGCGCGCGGCGCAGGAAGCGGCCGACGCGGCCGCGCAGCCGGCCGGCATCCTCGACGCCGCGTTGCCGGGCCTGGTGAAGCCGCATCGGCGCTTCGCGGGCGGCGTGGCCTGGGCGCTGACCGGGGCGGGCGTGTCGGTCGAAGGTGCCGCGCCGGAGATCGCCGGCCGCGCCACGGTGACGGATGCTATGGACGCGTATGGCGACCTGTTCCGCCAGGTCGCGGCCGAGGACGGCGTGCCGGTCGAACTGCTGGTCGCCACCGCCTGCACCGAATCCATCGGCGGCAGCGGGGCGGAGGCCGCGCGGACGGCACGGCGGCTGGAACCGGGCTTCGTCAGCGTCGCGGCGACGCCGAACAAGATCAGCATCGGACTGATGCAGACGCTGGTGAGCACGGCACGCGAGGTGATGAAGGACAGGACGCTTCCGGCCGAACGGCTGAACGATCCCCTGGTCAGCCTGCGGGCCGGATCGGGCTATATCCGCCGCCAGGGCGGGCTGACGCGCTTCGATCCGCCCTGTGTCGCCTGCGCCTACAACGCGGGCGGCATCTATGTGCAGGACGGGCGCGACAACCGCTGGAAGATGCGCCAGTACCCGATCGGCACCGGCAGCCATGCCGACCGCTTCGTCCGTTTCGTCAATGCCTGCTTCGCGCTGTTCGCGCAGGACCCTGCGCGCATCGGCAAGGCGCCGAGCCTGTTCGCGTTGCTGAATTGAGCGGGGCGCGAATGCCAAGGCGGAACGGGGCACGCCCGAACTCCCTCTCCCGCTGGCGGGAGAGGGAACGCGGCGGACAGGTCCGCGGACGATGCCGCCCGTATCACACCGGTTCGCAGACCCGGCCCGTGTCGCGGATCATGGCCAGGAATTCCTGGCGCAGCGCCGGATTGTCGCGGAAGGCGCCCAGCATGCGGCTGGTGACCATGCCGACGCCCGGCTTGTGGACGCCGCGCGTGGTCATGCACTGGTGCGCCGCCTCGATCACCACGGCCACGCCGCGCGGCTCCAGCACCTGCTGGATCGTGTTGGCGATCTGGGCGGTCAGCTTCTCCTGGATCTGGAGCCGCTTGGCGAAGGCCTCCATCAGCCGCGCGAGCTTGCTGATGCCCACCACGCGCCGGTGCGGCAGGTAGGCGATGTGGGCGCGGCCGATGATCGGCACCATGTGGTGCTCGCAGTAGCTCTCCAGCCGGATATCGCGCAGCAGCACCATCTCGTCGTAGCCGTCGGTCTCCTCGAAGGTGCGCTCCAGGATCGCGACCGGATCGGTCCCGTAGCCGGCGAACAGCTCCTCGTAGGAGCGGACGACGCGTTCGGGCGTGTCGCGCAGCCCCTCGCGTTCGGGGTCATCGCCCGCCCAGCGCAGCAGGATGCGGACGGCATCCTCGGCCTCCTCCCGCGTCGGTCGCGCGGGGGAGGCAGGGAACTCATCCCGCCGGGGGCGGGGCGTATGCACGTTCACGGATCGGCGTTCCTTTCGGGCCAGGCCGGTTGGCGGGAATGAACCGTTCTTGTTGTCGAGCCGGGACCCCCGGTCCGGGGCCGCCGTGTTTGGCCAGCGCAGCACATGGCCGCGGGGCCGCCGAGGTCAATCCCCAGCCCGCGGGAGGGAGCCGGGAAAATGGATCATCGTATCCCGTTGCCGGCGGCTGCCGGCTTGGGCAGCCTGTATCCCAAGCAATCCAGGGAGACGATCATGCGCCGTGCTGCACTGCTGCTCGCCGCCGTTCTCGCCGCGCCCGCCGGCGCGCAGACATTGCGGATCGCCATGTCCGCCGAACCGACCTCGGCCGACCCGCAGCATTACGGATTCACGCCCAACAACACGTTGCGTGGCAACGTGTATGACGGGCTGTTCAACCTGGATGCGAAGCTGAAGCCGCTTCCGGGGCTCGCGGTCTCCTGGTCGCGCAGCGACGACCTGACCTGGCGTTTCGAGCTGCGCCACGATGTGCGTTTCCACAACGGTGCGCCGTTCACCTCCGCGGACGTGGTGTTCAGCTATTGCCGCACGCTGAACAACGATTCGGAGATCGCAAGCTCCTTCTCCCGGACCGCGCGGCGGCTGGCGAGCGTGACGCCGGATGGGCCGCATGCGGTGGTGATCAAGACGGTCGTGCCCGAGCCGCTGCTGCGGACCGACCTTGCCGGGCTCGCCATCCTCTCACGCGCGACCGGGCCGCAGCGGGAGATCAGCTTCGATGTCGCCAGCAAGTGCGGCGGGGGCGAGGGCTGGCCCACGCTGCCCCAGTTCAACGACGGCACCGCCGCGATCGGAACCGGCCCCTTCCGGCAGCGCAGCTTCGAGAAGGGCGGCGAGATCGTGCTGACGCGCAACGATACCTACTGGGGGCCGAAGCCGCCCTGGGCGGAGGTGCGGCTGCGCGCCGTCGCCCAGGCGGGGCCGCGCCTGGCTGGTCTGCTGTCGGGCGACTACGACCTGATCGAGGCGCCCTCGACCGCTGACCTGCCGCGGCTGCGCGAGGACCCGGACCTGGCCCATGCCAGCGCCCCCACGCCGCGGCTGGTGTTCCTGCAGCTCGACCAGCGGGAGAGTTCGCCCTTCATCCGCGCACCGGACGGGAAGAACCCGCTGCGGGACGTGCGCGTGCGCCGCGCGCTGTCGCTGGCCATCGACCGCACGGCCATCGTGGACCGGGTGATGGATGGCGTCGCGCTCGCGGCTTCCCAGGTGCTGCCCGACTTCATGACCGGCACGATCCCAGACCTGCCGGTTCCGGCCATGGATGCGGCCGAAGCGCGCCGCCTGCTGGCCGAGGCCGGCTATCCGGACGGGTTCTCGGTGACCATCAGCGGCCCCAATGACCGGTACATCAACGATGCGCGCATCCTGCAGGTGCTGGCGCAGTACTGGAACCGGATCGGCGTGAAGACCGAGGTCGATGCCATGCCGGGGGCGGTCTATTTCGGCCGCCGCGCCAAGCGCGAGTTCAGCATCCCGCTCGGCGGCTACGCGAGCGGCGAGGAGCCGATCCTGTTCTACCGTCCATGGCTCCTCACCACCGATGCGCCGCGCGGGCGGGGGACGAGCAACTACGGTGCCTGGTCGAACGCCGCGTTCGATGACGTGGCAAGCCGGGCGATGCTGACGATGGACACCCCCGCGCGCGCGGCGCTGGAGCAGCAGGCGGCGCGGATCGTGGCCGATCAGGTGCCCATCATCCCGTTGCATTTCGAACTGGCCGTCTGGGCGTTCCGCAAGGGCGTGTCCTATGAAGGACGGATGGATCAGCGCACGCTAGCGGCGGAGGTGACGCCACGATGAACATTCCTTTCGGACGGGGCGCGATCCCCTGGAGCGATCCGATCGCGCGCGAGATCACGCTGCAGACCTTCCGCCCGGAGGCGCATCGCCCCGACGGGCCGGTCGTGTTCGTGCAGCACGGCATGCAGCGCAACGGCGACGACTATCGCGATTTCTGGATCGAGGCGGCGCAGCGCCACGCCGCGCTGATCGTCGCCCCCACCTTCTCGGCCGCGGCCTTCCCGGGGTCGGAGAGCTACAACAACGGCCTGGTGCGCGACGATGCCGGCGCGGTGCGGCCCCGTGCGGAATGGGCATACGGCGTGCCCGCGCGCGTGTTCGCGGCCTTGCGGGACGCCGGTATCACCACGCGTGAGCGCGCCCGCATCTTCGGCCATTCGGCCGGCAGCCAGTTCCTGCACCGGATGCTGTCGGTGATGGACGGGCCGTGGGAGAGCCCGGTCTGCGGCAATGCCGGCTGGTACACGCTGCCCGATGCATCCGCACCGTTCCCCGACGGGCTGGGCGGGACAGGCGTGAGCGATGCCGACCTCGTGCGTCTGCTGGCGCGCGACATCACCATCCTGGCCGGCGATGCGGATACCGAGACGAACGGGCCGTCGGTGCCGTCGCATGCGGCGGCGGTGGCGCAGGGGCCGCACCGCTTCGCCCGGGCGCATGCCTATCTCGCCGCCGGGCGGGCCGAGGCCGCGCGGCGCGGCGTGCCCTGCAACTGGCGGCTGGTCGTGGTTCCGGGCATCGGCCATGACGGCCATGCCATGTCGGTCGCTGCCGCCGCGCTGTGGTTCGAGGGGCAGTTGCCCGACGCCGCGACGCTGGCCGCGCGCCGCGGCGCGGTGGTCGCATAGGCTGACAGGGATGCAGCGCGCGCCGGGCCGCCGCGCGCTGCTCGCGGCCGGGGCCGCGTCGGCGTTTCCGGTGCGCGCGCAGGATTGGCCGGCGCGCGCCGTGCGCTGGGTCGTGGGTTATCCGCCCGGCGGCGCGTCGGATGTGATGGCACGGCTGTTCGGCCAGGCGATCACCACACGGATCGGCCAGCCGGTGGTGATCGACAACCGGCCGGGCGGCGGCGCGGTGCTGGCCACGGAGACCGTGACCCGCGCGCCGGCGGACGGATACACGCTGCTGACGGTCGATAACGGCATCCTCGTCTACAACCCGGTGCTCTATGCGAAGCTGCCGTTCGATCCGGACAGGGACCTTGTGCCGGTGGGCTTCATCGGCCGCTTCCCGCTGATGATCCTGGTGCGCCCCGATCATCCCGCGCGGGACTTCGCAGCACTGGTCGCGGCATCCGGGCAGGCGCCCGATGCGCTGACCTACGGCACGCCCGGCGTGGCATCGCCGCATCATCTGGCCATGGAGATGGTCAAGCGGCGCACCGGCCTGTCCGCCACGCATGTTCCCTATCGCGGCGGGCCGCCGGCCATGAACGACCTGCTGGCCGGGCTTGTGGACGTGGCGGTGATGGATACCTCCACCGGCCTGCCCTTCGTCACCTCCGGCCGCGCGCGGCCCCTGGCGGCACTGACCGAACGCCGCAGCGCCATGCTTCCGGACGTGCCCACGCTGGTCGAACTGGGCCACGCGGATGCGGTCGCCTATGGCTGGCAGGGCGTCGGCGTGGCCGCGGGCACGCCGGATGCGATGGTCGCGCGGCTGAACGCGGAACTGGTCGCCGCAGCGGCCCTGCCGGAAGTCGCCGCCCGCCTGCGCGCGATCGGCGTGGAGACCGATCCGGCCGACGCCGCGGCCTTCCGCGGCTTCGTGGCCCGCGAGATCGCGATCTGGCGGCCACTGATCCGCGAATTGGGACTTAGGATCGACAACTGACACGAAATTTGCGGATACGAGAATGTATTGAAGGTTGTAAAATACAATAGTCTTGCAAGTAATAGGTTGAGCGCCGCTTATCTCGATCCGGGATTAATTGTTCTTTAACAGAGCCGCGACGGATACCCCCGCGAGCCGACGGCTACCCCCGACGCACACTCAGGTCATTTCCTTGGGGGAACCGTCCCGACCATGCCAGCGCTCAATATCACGCCGATCTTTGCCGGCTCGTCCTCCAGCGGAACGGCGAACGGCGCCGAGGTCTCGGCCTACGCCAACGGGCGGCTGTTCATCCTCGGGCCGGATGGGATCGACGTGCGTGATCCGGCGACCGGGGCGATCCTCTACAGCATCGACACCTCGGCATTGGGCAATGCCAACTCCGTCGCGGCGCATGGCGATACGATCGTCGTGGCGCTGAACGCCGACCCCAAGACCGATCCGGGTACGGTCGCCTTCTTCGAGGTGACCGACACGGATGCGACGCTGGCCGGCACCGTCACCGTGGGCGCGCTGCCGGACATGGTGACGTTCAGTCCCGACGGGTCGAAAGTGCTCGTGGTCAACGAAGGCGAACCCTCCGAAGGCTACGCGATCGACCCGGAGGGCAGCGTCAGCGTCATCGACGTGGCCACGCTGGGCGTGCAGACCGCGGGCTTCACCCAGTTCAACGATCAGATCGCGGCACTGGCCGCGGAGGGCGTGCGCAATTTCGGCACCGGCGCGACCTTCGCGCAGGACGCGGAGCCGGAATACATCGCCTTCGCCGATGGTGGTGCCAAGGCCTATGTCACGCTGCAGGAAGTGAACGCGGTCGGCGTGCTGGACCTGTCCGGCGACACGCCGGTGTTCACCGACGTGCTCGGCCTCGGGTTCAAGGACCATTCCCTGCCGGGCAACGGGCTGGACGCTTCCGACCGCGACGGGCCGGGCAACGATCCGCTGAACGGCAACATCCAGAACTGGCCGGTCTACGGGATGTATCAGCCCGACGGCATCGCCACCTTCGCGTTCGACGGCAAGACCTACTTCGTCACCGCGAACGAAGGCGATGTGCGCGATGAGGATATCGTCGGGGGCGCGGATGCCGAGGATGCACGCATCAACGACCTGACGCTCGACCCAACCGCCTTCCCGAACGCGGAGGATCTTCAGGACTCGGATGCGATCGGCCGGCTGGCCGTGACCACCACGCTGGGCGACACCGATGGCGACGGGGACTACGACGCGCTCTATGCCTTCGGCGCGCGCTCCTTCTCCATCTGGACCGAGGAGGACGGCAAGGCGGTCCAGACCTTCGACAGCGGCGACCTGATCGAGCGGACCATCATCGCGCAGTTCCCCGAGCTGTGGGACGATTCGCGGTCGGACGCGAAGGGGCCGGAGCCCGAGCACATCACGCTCGGCACCGTCGATGGCGAGCTCTACGCCTTCGTGGGGCTGGAACGGTCGAACGCCGTGATGACCTTCCACATCGAAAGCCCGGACTCCGCGACCTATGCCGGCCTGATCCGGACCGAGGGCGACCTCGCGCCAGAGGTCTTCACTTTCATCCCGGCGGAGGACAGCGCTTCCGGCCTCGCCGAGCTGGTGACGGCCAACGAGGTCTCCGGCACGGTCAGCGCCTATACGCTGGAGCCCGAGGCCGGGGATGACGGCGTGTTCACGCTTCAGATCCTGCACGCCTCCGACCTCGAAGCCGGCCTCGCCGCCACCGGGCGGATGGGCAACTTCGCCGCCATCGTGGACAAGCTGGAGGACGAGGTCGCCAACTCGCTGACGCTGGTCAACGGCGACGCCTGGCTTCCGGGTCCGTTCTACGCGGCCGAAGGCGATGCCTCGATCACCACGGCGCTGCGCGCGTTCTACGGCAACGACACCCAGGCCACGGGCGGTGCCCGCGTCTCGGTCGCGTTCATGAACGCGATCGGCGTGGACGTCGCCTCGATCGGCAACCACGAATTCGACCTGGGTCCGAATGCGTTCGCGGACGCGATCCTGCCGTCCGCGACCAATAACGGCGCGAACTTCCCCTATATCTCCGCCAACCTGACCTTCCCGGAAGGCAACCCGCTGCACGCGGCGGTGGCCGAAGGCGGGCAGGATGCCGCCTCCATCGCCGGCCACGTGTCGCCCTGGGTCACCACCGAGGTGAACGGCGAGACCATCGCGATCATCGGCGTGACCACGCAGATCCTCGCCGCGATCTCCTCGGTGGGGAACACCATCGTGGAGACCGGGCCGAACGACGACACCGACCTGCTCGCCGCCTATCTCCAGCCGATCATCGATGACGCCAGCCTCGTCACCGACAAGATCATCCTGATGAGCCACCTCCAGCAGTACACGCTGGAGACGGATCTGGCCGGCAAGCTCTCGGGCGTGGACATCATCCTCTCCGGCGGCAGCCACGCGCTGTTCGCCGATGAGACCGACGCGCTGCGGGCCGGCGATACGGCGGCCGAGACCTATCCGCTGGTGCTGACCGACAAGGACGGCAACACCACGCTCCAGATCAACACCGCCAACGAATACGCCTATGTCGGGCGGCTGGTCGTGGACTTCGACGCGGACGGGCACATCATCGCGGACTCGGTCGATCCGGACGTGTCCGGCGCCTACGCCACCACCGATGAGGTGGTGGAGACGCTGTACGCCCACGAACTCGCGGACGCCGACCCGGCCAACGATCCCTTCGCCGAAGGCAGCCGGGGCGCGCAGGCCCAGGCGCTGGCCGACGCGGTGGCCGACGTGATCGAGGTCAAGGACGGCAACGTCTTCGGCTACACCGACGTGTTCCTGGAAGGCCGCCGCGACGGCGTGCGCGGGCAGGAGACGAATCTCGGCGACCTCAGCGCGGACGCCAATCTCTGGTACGCGGAACAGCTCACCGGCCTCGACATCCAGGTCTCGGTCAAGAATGGCGGCGGCATCCGCGCCGAGATCGGCACCTTCGGCCTGGGCGCGGATGCGGAGCCGCTGCCGCCCGCGGCGAACGATGCCGCAGGCAAGCCGGAAGGCGGCGTCAGCCAGCTCGACATCGAGAACTCACTGCGGTTCAACAACGACCTGACCGTCGTCACCGTCACGATCGCCGACCTGGAGAAGATCGTGGAGCACGCGGTCGCCGGCGTCGCGCCGGGGGCCACGCCGGGCAGCTTCGGCCAGTTCGGCGGGCTCGCCTTCAGCTACGACCCGACCGCGCAGGCGCAGGTCATCGACAACGCGACCGGAGAGATCACGCAGGAAGGCCATCGCATCCAGTCGCTGGCGCTGATCGACGACGCGGGCAACGTCGTCCAGACCCTGATGCAGAACGGCGAGATCATCGTCGATCCGACCCAGGAAATCCGCCTGGTCACGCTCAGCTTCATGGTCGATCCCAGTTCCGCCAGCAACGCCACGGGGGGCGACGGCTACCCGATCGGCCTGTACGCCCAGGACCGCATCGATCTGGCCGGCGCGGACACTTTCACCGGCGAGGCGACCTTCGCCGCGGACGGGACCGAGCAGGACGCCTTCGCCGAGTACATGGCGGCGGTCCACGGCACGCCGGAGACCGCCTACGGCCGGGCCGACACGCCGCAGTCCGGCGACGAGCGGATCCAGAACCTGGCCGAGCGCGAGGACGGTCTGATCCTCGACCAGGGCGAGGCGGCGGTGCTCGACTTCACCCTGTGGCACACCGCGCTGGGCCTGGGGGCGGATGCCGATCGCGGCTTCGATCCCTCCGCCTGGCAGGGTGCCCTGCTGAACCTCGACTACGAGGTGAGCGAGGGCGTGTTCGCGAGCAGCGCCGGCGACGACCCGACCGGCGACGCGCTCGCCCGCTTCCGCAGCGAGAGCGGCGATGTGTCGGTGACCGGTGCCGACTTCGACGACGGCGCCGGTCTCGGCGGGGCCGGTACGCTGATGGACCTCACCTGGAACGGGGACGATGCGACCCTGAGCCACGTCGCGGCCTGGAACACGGTCAAGACGGCGGTGGTCAGCGAGTTCACCGGCGCCTCGCTGACCATTGAGGGCTTCGTTCACAACGTGGTCGGGCTTGGCGGCAACGATGACGGCATCCACCTCACGCTCGACGGCGCCAAGCGCGGCTTCGTCGAACTGGGCGGCGGCGACGACACGGTGGAGATCGGCGCGGTCGCCAATGTGAACGAGTGGTCGCGGCTGTTTGACATCTCGACCGGCGCGGGCGACGACATCGTCAGCTTCGTCGCCGCGACGTCGGATTACGGCCAGAAGCTGGTCGGTGCCGCGGGCACGCGCTCGCTGATCGCCCTGGGCGATGGCGACGACATCTTCGTCGGCGGCGCGGGCAATGACACGGTGCTCGCAGGCGCGGGCAACGACACGATCCTGGGCGGCGGCGGCAACGATGACCTCGATGGCGGCGAAGGCTTCGACACCGCCGCGTTCGATGGCGCGCTGGCGGATTACGATATCGCCGAGAACGAGGACGGCAGCGTGACCGTATCCGGTCTGGACGGCATCGCCCTGCTGCACAATTTCGAGCGGCTGGTCTTCTCCGACACCGTCCTGGTGGCCTGATCACGGCCTGCCGGGCGGCGTCCTTTCGTCCGATCCGGGAAAGGGGATGTGCGGTCCGTCCGCACACCCCCTGCCTGTCTCAGACCTTGCGCACGTTCCAGAACAGCGGGGACGGTGCGGGGATGATGCCCTCGACATTCGCCCGGAACGCCGTGGGGCTGAAGTACTGCCCCAGCGGCAGGAAGGTCCCTTCCGCGAAGACCTCGCGCTGGATCTCCTCGCAGATCTTCTTCTGCGCGGCGAGGTCGGGCGCGTCGAACCACTGCTCGCGCAGTTCTTCGAGCTTGGGGCTGGTCGGCCAGCCGAACCAGGCGTTCATGCCGTTGCCGCGGATCGGCGCGTGCGGGGCGGGATCCGCCACGCTCAGCCCCGCCCAGGTGGTGACGAAAGCATTCCAGCCGCCCTTCTCCGGCGGCTCCTTGCTCGCGCGGCGCTGCACCAGCGTGCCCCAGTCCATGCTGGTGTACTGGACGTTGAGGCCGATGCGCTTCATCAGGTCCGCGGCGACCTGCGCCATCGCCTGCAGATGCGCGTAGTCCGACGGCGACATCAGGACGATGGGTTCGCCCTTGTAGCTGCTTTCCTTCACCAGCTGCTTGGCGTGGTCGAAATCACGCTTGCCGGTGTACAGCTCCATCCCGGCATCGTTGGCCATCGGCATGCCCGGGGTGAAGACGCCCGAGGGGACGTGATACATCTCCTTCTCGTCGCCCGCGATGGCAACCATGAAGTCTTCCTGGTTCACCACCGAGGCGATGGCCTGGATCAGCTTCGGATTGTCCTTGAACGGCGGGTACAGGAAGTTGGGTCGCAGGACCGCCACGGCGCCGACACGGTTCATCACCTCGGCCTTCACGCCGCGCGCCTGCCGCAGCATCGGCACCAGATCCGGCGACGGGCTCTGCCACCAGTCCACTTCGTTGTTGGTCAGCGCCCCGGCCGCGGTCGCCGGATCGGGCATGATCTTCCATTCGACGCGATCGACATTCACCACCTTGCCGCCGCCATACAGGTTTGGCGGTTCCTGCCGCGGCACATAGTTGGCGTTGCGCTCATAGATCGCCTGCACGCCGGTGACCCATTGGTCGGTCAGGAACTTGAACGGGCCGGAGCCGACATATTCGGTGATCTTCTCGAACGGGTCGGTCTTGGCCACCCGCTCCGGCATCATGAAGGGCCCCTGCGCCAGCGCGTTGAGGAGCAGCGCGAAGGGCTTCTTCAGCCGGAACTGCAGGCGCTTGTCGTCCAGTGCCGTCAGCTCGTTGGTGACCGACGCCAGCTTCTGGCCGAACGGGTTGCGCTTGGACCAGCGGTTGATGCTGGTCACGCAGTCGATGGCGCGCACCTTCTCCCCGTCATGGAAGACGAGCCCGTCGCGCAGCGTGAAGGTCCAGGTGAGCTTGTCGTCCGAGGTTTCATGCCCCGCCACCATCTGCGGCTGGGGCATGTAGCTCTCATCCCGCGCGTAGAGCATGTCATAGATCATGTACGCGTGGTTGCTGGCGACCGTGGTCGTGGTCCAGACCGGGTCGGGGCTGCTCAGGTCCCCTTCGGGCACGAAGCGCAGCACGCGCGCGTCCCCCTGGGCGAGGGCAGGGGCCGCCAGCGCGCCGATCGCGCCGGCCGCCGTCGTGGCCAGGAAGTCCCTGCGTTTCATTTCTTTAATCTCCGACATGTTGAGCCGCGGCATCCCGCCGCAGCAGGTGGCGCGACAGGAACGCCGCGACATCGCGATAGACGCGGCGGCGGTTGTCACGCTTGAGGAAGCCATGGCCTTCGTCCGGGAAGGTCACATACTCCACCGGCACGTTGCGCGCCTGCAGCGCGGCGACGATCTGTTCGCTTTCGCGCGGCGGCACGCGCGGATCGGTCATGCCCTGGGCCACCAGCATGGGGCAGGTGATGCGGTCCACGTCATGCAGCGGCGACAGGCTTTCCAGCAGATCGGCATCGGCGACCGGGTCGCCGTATTCGGCGGCACGGTGCCCCACCCGCCAGGGGCCGGTCTTTTCGAAGAAGGTCTTCCAGCGCGCGATGCCGTAGAAGTCCACGCCCGCCGTCCACAGCTCCGGGTAGCGGGTCACGGCGGCAAGGACCATCCAGCCGCCGTAGCTCTGGCCCATGATGGCGATGTGGCTGCCGTCGATCTTCGGATGCGCGGCCAGGAACGCATGCGCGGCGGTCAGGTCACGCACGGAATCGGGACGCTTCTCGCGATCGTCCAGCGCGGCATAGGCGCGCCCGTATCCGGTCGATCCGCGCACGTTCGGGATCAGCACGGCGATGCCCTGCGACAGGAAAAGCTGCAGGTCCGGTCGCCAGTTCGGCAGCGCCTGCGCCGCCGGGCCGCCGTGGACCCACAACAGGGCGGGCCAGCCTTCCCGCGGCATCTCGCCCTGCGGCAGGGCCAGGAAGCCCGGCAGCATGCGGCCGTCGAAAGTCGGGAAGGAGACCAGTTCGTACGCGGACACGCCCTGCGGCGCCTTGGCCGGGGCGAACAGCAGCGTCGCGGCACCGCCATCCGCCGGCGCGCGCCACAGCGTGGCCGGCCGCGTAGGGGCGGCCAGGTCGAACACGATGTCGCGGCCCGTGGGATGCCAGCTCAGCTTGGTGATCACGCCTTGCGGGTGCGCCGGTGTGGCGATCACCGCACCCGTGTCGGCGCGCAGCAGATACAGCCGCGACCAGCCCGCCTCGTTCACCGTGACCGCGAGCGTGGACTGGTCCGGGGAAAGGTGAAGCTGCTCCACGTCGGCATCCGGCGTGAACAGGAAGCGCGGCGCGCCCCCCGGTGCGAGGAACGCGACGCCCAGGAAATCCCGGTCGCGGTCGGTCAGCAGCCAGAACCCGGACCCGTCGGCCTTCCAGCGCGGCATCATGTGGCGCCAGGCGCCGGTGTGCGGCGTCAGCGGTGTCTTCGCGCCGGTGTCGAGGTCGATACGGATCAGGTCGCTCTCGAAGGTCTCGGGCGCCGTGGACAGGACGATGGCTTTGCCATCCGGCGTCCAGCCGGGCAGTTCCTGCGGGCCTTCCACTTCGGCGAGCGTCCGCGACGTGCCGGTGGCGATGTCGATCACGCAGGGATCGGTATGGGCCGGGTGCCGCGCGTTGCTGGTGCAGGCGACCTGCCGTCCGTCGGGGGAGATGGCGCCCCAGCCGTGGATCACCTCGGGGGCTTCGGTCAGCGCGCGCGCCTCGCCCTCGGGCGGCAGGACGTAGAGCTGCTGGCGCTCATCGCCCGCGCCGTCGCGGCCGAACACCGCGCTGCCGTCCTTCGGGCTGCCGGCGACGAAGGCGACAGCGTCGCGGTGATGCGTGCGGGCCCTGGCGGCCGCGCCGTCGGCGGGAAGTTCCCAGACCTGGGCCGACCCGCCCGCGTCGCAGAGGAAATAGACCCGTCCGTCCGCCGCGTAGCTGGGGCCGGTCGCGGCCGGGGTCTGGAGAAGCGCGTCGAGACGCTTGCTGATGTCAGGCATGGCGGATGCGAAGCGCGCCAGCGCGGACTTGGCAAGCCCCCCATCGCCATCGTGACCGCAAACTGCGGCGCGGGGCCGGGCGACCTGCTAGAGTCCCGTCCCGGAAAGCGACAGATGCGCAAGCTCATCCTTCCCGCCGGCCTGGTCATCACCGCCGCGTTCGCGGCGTGGTGGTGGCTTGTGCCCGCGGCGGCGACCACCGCGCCGCGCCTGCGGACCGCGGTCGCGGATCGGGGCGGGATCGTCTCCGTGGTCACGGCCACGGGCACGGTGAATCCGTCCGTGTCGGTGCAGGTGAGCAGCCAGCTTTCCGGCAACGTCCGCGAGCTGTTCGCGGACTTCAACACGCGGGTGACCAAGGGCCAGCCCCTGTTGCGGCTGGACACGGCCGCGAACGAGGCGAAGCGCGCCGCCGCCGCAGAGGACCATCGCACGGCGCAGGCGCAGGTGGCGGTGGCCCGCGCGCAGGCGGAGAAGGCCGAGGCCGATGGCGCATCCGCCGCCGCGGCCGTTGAGTCCATGCACGCGCAGGTCGCGCGCGCCGAGGCGGCGCTGGCGGATGCGGAGGCGGATGCACGCCGCAAGACCGATCTGCGCGCCCGCGGCGTGGGTGCGGCCAGCGAGGCGGAGCGTGCGGTCTATGCCGCGCGGCAGGCACGCGCCTCGCTCGCCGCTGCCCGGGCGGACGTGGTGCGGGCCGAGGCCGAGGCGCGGGCCGCGGCCGCGCGTATCGCGCGCGCCCAGGTCGATGCCGCCATGGCCGCGGCGGCGCAGAAGGCGGCGGTGCTGCGGCAGGTCGAGGTCGATCTGGAAAAGTCCTGGATCCGTGCCCCGATCGACGGCGTCGTCGTCTCGCGCGCCGTCGATATCGGCCAGACCGTCGCCTCCTCCTTCCAGGCGCCGGTGCTGTTCCAGATCGCGGGCAACCTTGCCGACATCGAGATCTGGGCCACGGTGGACGAGGCCGATATCGGCCGCATCCGCCGCGGGCAGGAGGCGAGCTTCACCGTCTCCGCCTTTCCGGGCGAATCCTTCGAGGGCCGGGTGAAGGACATCCGCCTCGCGCCCACCACGGTGCAGAACGTGGTCACCTATACCGTCGTCATCTCGGCCCGGAACGATGATGAGCGTCTGCTGCCGGGGATGACCGCGACCCTGCGGGTGGTCGCGGCACAGCGTCCCGATGCGCTGCGCGTGCCCAACGCCGCGCTGCGCTGGCGGCCCGCCGGGGGCGATGCGAACGCGTCCGCCACGCCGGGGCCGGGGGATCAGGTGGACGAGGTGCTGGCCGCGCTGCCCGACCTGACCGCGACCCAGCGCGCGGAGATCGAGGCCGCGCGGACCGCGTTCCGAACGGCGATGGCGGAAGCCGGCGGCGACTCGCGGCGGCTTGCCGGCAACCAGGCACTGCGCCGGATGCTGTCGCGGCTGAACGCGGTGCTGACGCCCGCGCAGCGCGCGCGGCTGTCCGAACTGCGCGGGGCAGGCGCGCGCGGCGGCCTGGGCACGGTCTGGGTAGTCGCGGGCGACGGCGCGCCGCGCGCCGTCCGCGTCCGCACCGGACTGACCGATGGAGCGGTGACGGAGATCATCGGCGGCGATCTGGCGGAAGGCGCGGCCGTGGTGGTCGGGCAGGAACGCGCGGCGCCGTCCGCCGCTGCGGGATCGGGCTGGCCGCGGTTGTGACGCGGTGCTGATCGAGACGGTCGGGCTGGGCCGCACCTACGCGGGCGGCGGAACGCCGGTGGTGGCGCTGGCGGATGTCGGCATGGCGATGCCGGCGGGCCAGTTCGTGGCCGCGATGGGACCGTCCGGGTCGGGCAAGTCCACCTTCCTCAACCTCGTCGGCTGCCTGGACCGGCCGAGTGCTGGTGTCTGCCGCATCGCGGGTGAGGACACCGCGCGCCTGTCCCCGGATGCGCTGGCCACGCTGCGGGCGCGGCGTATCGGCTTCGTGTTCCAGTCCTTCCACCTGCTGCCGCGGCTGGATGCGATCGGCAACGTGGAGATGCCGCTGATCTATCGCGGCATGAAGCGCCGGATGCGCCGCGACCGGGCGATGGAGGCGCTGGAGCGCGTGGGCCTTTCGGCGCGGGCGCATCACCGGCCGAATGAGATGTCCGGCGGCCAGCAGCAGCGCGTGGCGATCGCGCGCGCGATCGCGGGCGGACCGGACCTGCTGCTCGCGGACGAACCCACGGGCGCGCTCGACAGCCGCACCGGCCGCGAGATCATCGCCCTGTTCCAGGCGCTGAACCGCGATGGCATGGCCGTGCTGATGGTCACGCACGATGCGGGTGTCGCGGCCCATGCCCAGCGCGTGCTGCGCTTCCGCGACGGGCGGCTGGTGACGGACGAAACACAGGCCCCGGCCGATGCCGAGGCGGAGATGGCGGCGTGAACGCACCGGTGACGCAACCGCGCGTGCTGGCGCCGCTGGCCGGTTCCCATCTCGGCCTGTCGCCGGCGGAGGCGCTGCTGTCGGCGCTGCGGGCGCTGGCCGCGAACAAGATGCGCGCCGCGCTGACCGCACTCGGCATCTTCATCGGCGTGGCGGCGGTGATCGCGACCGTGGCTGTCGGCGCGGGTGCGCGCGCGCAGGTGCTGGCGCAGATCCAGGCGCTGGGCGCGAACCAGCTGGTGATGTGGTCGGGCAGCGTGAACGTGGGCGGCGTGCGGCTGGGCGCGCGGCAGCGGCAGAACCTGACCTGGGACGACGTGAAGGCGATCCAGGCCGAGATCGACGCGGTCGAGATCAGTTCCGCCAACGTCATCAAGACGCAGCAACTGGTCGCCAACGGGCAGAACTGGTCGGCCTTCGTGCAGGGCACCGATCCCGAATACTTCGCCGCGCGCGAATGGGAACCGGCCGCGGGCCGCCTGTTCACGCATGAGGAGCTTGATGCCGGCGCGAAGGTCGCCGTGCTGGGCGCGACCGTGGCCGAGCAGCTTTATGGCGACACCGACCCCGTGGGCACCGAGATCCGCGTGCGGCAGACCCCGTTCCGCGTGATCGGTGTGCTGGCGCGCAAGGGGCAGAACGCGCAGGGGCAGGACCAGGACGACGTGGTGCTGGTCCCGCTGACGACCGCGCGGCGCAGCGTGATGGGTGCCTCGCTCGCCAACGCGCAGACCGTGGAATGGGCGGTGATCCGCGTGCGCGAGGGTGAGGACATGCGCGCGGCCGAGGCCGAGGTGCGCGCGCTGATACGCCAGCGCCATCGCATCGCGGCGAACGAGCCGGACGACGTGCAGGTGCGCAACATGGGCGACGTGGTCGCCACGCGCGATGCGTCCTCCCGCACGCTGTCGCTGCTGCTGTCCGCCATCGCCGCGGTCAGCCTGCTGGTGGGCGGCATCGGCATCATGAACATCATGCTGGTCAGCGTGGCGGAGCGGACGCGGGAGATCGGGCTGCGGCTGGCCGTGGGCGCGCGGCGGCGCGACATCCGCGCGCAGTTCCTGATCGAGGCGGTGGTGCTGTCGCTGCTGGGCGGACTGGCGGGTGTTGCGGCGGGCATCGCCATCGCGGGGGCGATCGCATCCGGCGCGGGCTGGCCGGTGCTGGTCGAGCCGGATGCGATCCTGCTCGCGCTCGGCGTGTCCGGGCTGACCGGGATCGTGTTCGGCTTCTGGCCGGCGCAGCGTGCCGCGCGCCTCGACCCGATCGAGGCGTTGCGGCACGAGTGAGACCCGGCCGGCGTCATCCGCCGGCGTGTCCCGCCACGCGGGAGAGGGAGTCTCGGCGCAGGTCGGCCGCTGATGCGCTACAGCGCGCCGACGCCTTCGAGGATCGCGCGCAGTTCCTGGCGTCCCGCGTCGCCGAGCGGGGCCTGCGGCGGTAGCGGCGCGCCGACCGCGAATCCCTGCAGCTCCAATGCTCCCTTGATGCATGCGGCCAGCGAATACTTGGCGAAGGCCTGGTTCACCGCCCACAGGCTGCGCTGGAGCTTCATCGCTTCCTCCCACGCGCCGGCGCGGGCGAGGTCGTAGAGCCGCACGCTCTGCCGCGGCACGATGCAGGCGGGTCCCGCCATCCAGCCCACGCCGCCGATCAGCATCACGCAGGCGGGGATATGTGCGGAGGCCGCGAACACGCCCATGCGGCCTTCCGTCGCGTTCAGGATCGACAGCAGCCTTCCGGTGTTGGTGGAGGCATCCTTGATGTAGCGGATGTTCGGCACCGCGCTCAGCCGGCGGATCACCGGGATCGACAGGTCGGAGCGCTGGAACTGCGGATTGGTGTAGAGCACGACCGGGCCATCGGTCGCTTCCGCCACCGCGCGGAAATATGCCTCCACGCCATCGTCGGAGACGGGGAAATAGGCTTCGAGGATGGCAAGCACGCCATCCGCACCCCGCGCCATCATCCCGCGCGCCAGTGCCGCACCCTCCCGCGTCGTGGTCGCGGCCACGCCCGCGATCACCGGCACGCGCCCGCGCGCGGCCTGCACCACGGTCTCCACGATCTCGTAGCGCTGATCCGTGGTCAGGTAGGCGAACTCACCCGTGCTGCCCAGGGGCGTGAGGCCGTGGATGCCGGATGCGATCAGGTGTTCGACCAGTCGCGTGAGCACGTCGCGCTTCACGCGGCCCGCATCGTCGATGGGCGAAACGAGATAGGGATAGACGCCGTGCAGATCGCCGGTGCGCGCCATGGGATCAGAACCCCTGGAAGTTGCAGAACGATTCGACCGGCTCGCGCGTCGTCTCCAGCGTGTTCTCCGGCGCGTCCGGATCAGCCATGCCGAGCGCGATGCCGCAAACGACGATGTCCTCGGCCGGGATCGGCATGTGCCTGCGGAGGATCGTGTGCCGCGTGGCCAGCGCGGCCTGCGGGCAGGTGTCCAGCCCCTCGCCCCGCGCCGCGACCAGGATGTTCTGGACGAACATGCCCAGATCGAGCCACGAGCCGGGATTCAGGCGCCGGTCGATGGTGACGATCAGTCCCACCGGCGCGCCGAAGAAGATGAAGTTGCGCCCCTGCTGCGCCTTCATCCGATCCCTGTCGTTCTTCGTGATGCCGAGCGTGGCGTAGAGACCCCACCCGACCTTACGCCGGCGGCTGAGATACGGTTCGAACCACGGATCGGGGTAGTAGGCGTATTCGCGTTCGGCGGGCACGTCCGCCTCGTGCGCCGCCATCATCTCCGCGCACAGCGCCTTGAGCGGGTCGCCGGCAAGCGCATGCACGTGCCAGGGCTGGATGTTGGAGCCTGACGGGGCGCGGGCGGCGACGGTCAGGATGCGGGCGACGGTCTCGCGCGGCACCGGGGCCGGAAGGAAGGCGCGGATCGCGCGCCGCGATGTGATGGCTTCGGCCGCCGTCATGCCCATGCGTGTGCCGTCCTCTCTGCGTCCGGCGGCATGATGGCAGGTCCGGGATGTGCGGCGGAGCCCCCGGATGCATGGGCCCGCGCGGCACATGCATCCGGGGACGCGGATCGGTTACAGCAGGGAGCCGGCCTGGGAGAGGATCTTGTCGCAGGCGGCCTTGGCGATCTGGCCCTTGATGCTGTTCAGGTCAAAGCTCTGCCCGTTGCTGCCGGACAGGATGCCCTTCTGCCCCTGCGCATAGTCGCCGTCGTTGCTGCCGGTGCTGATCCCGGCCTTCTGCGCCAGCTGGTCCTTGACGGAGGAGGCGCTGTTGGCGTTGAGGTAGTTGTTCTTGACGCAGTATTCCAGCACGCCCGCGACGTTGCCGGACTGTGACGCCCCGAAGGAGGGCAGCGCGGCGCCGCCGCCGCTGTCACCGCCCAGCAGCCCGCCGAGACCGCCGCCCTGCGCCGCCGTGCCCGAGCCGGAGCCGGAGGTCGAGCCGCCGCCAAGATTGCGCAGGCTGTCCCGAAGCTGGGCGGAGGCGGGTGGGACGAAGGAAGCGACGGCGAGCAGCGCCGCAGCGGCGAGCAGGGGGAGGGGACGCTTCATGGGAAGACTCCGGTTTTGTCGCGCCCCGGACCCTGGTCGGCGATTGGGGCTTCAGTTCGGCGGGCCGGCCAAACCGCGTTCACATTTGCGCTCATGCGCGCTGCGCAGGACCTCATCCGTTCGCGAGGTGACATGAGTGTCCGTGGGTGCGTAACCTGCTGCCGCACGTCCGGGTGAAACGCCCACGCCGAGGCGTTCCCCGATGGGCGCGCGGGCCGCGCCTGTCCGCGCCGCGCGCCCGATCCAACCGGGAGATCGCAGCCATGCTCAGCCGACGCCACACGCTGACCGCCGCCGCGGGGCTGTTCGCCGCCCCCGGCATCATCCGTCCCACGCGGGCGCAGACACCGGCCGCACCGCAGGCCCAGGCGCCCGGCTTCTACCGCTTCCGCGTGGGCGGCCTCACCGTGACCACGGTGCATGACGGGTTCTTCGCGCGGCCGGTGGAAGGCTTCGTCCGCAACGCGGAACTGGCCGAGGTGCAGGGCGCGCTGCGCGACGCCTTCCTGCCGGCCGACCGGATCGCCATTCCGTTCACCATCACCTTCGTGCAGCGCGGCGACACGCTGGTGGTGTTCGACACGGGCAACGGCGTCACCCCGGCGAACGCGACCAACGGCAGGATGATCGCGAACATGGCCGCAGCCGGGATCGACCCTGCCCGGGTGACGCATGTGATCCAGAGCCATTTCCACGGCGATCACATCAACGGGCTGCTGGCACCCGACGGCGGCCGCGCCTTCCCCAATGCGGAGGTCATCGTGCCCGAGCCCGAATGGGCCTGGTGGACCGAGACCGGCAACGAGACCCGCAGTCCCGATGGCCAGCGCGGCAACTTCGCCAACACGGCGCGCTGCTTCGCGCCGTATCGCGAGCGGGTGCGACGGATCGAGCCGGGGGCGGAGGTTCTGCCGGGCATCACCTCCATCGCGGCCTATGGCCACACGCCGGGGCACACGATCTACCGCGTCGCGGACGGGGCCGAGCAGTTCGTGTTCCTGGCGGACATCACCAACCGGCCGGAGCTGACGGCGCCGCATCCCGAGTGGCAGATCGTGTTCGACTTCGACGGGGACCTGGCGACGCAGAGCCGGCGGCGGATCTTCGACATGGTGGCGACGGACCGCATCCGCGTGACCGGCTACCACTATCCGTTCCCGGCGAACGGCTACATCGCCAGGCAGGGGAACGGGTTCCGGTTCGTGCCGGCGGACTGGTCGGAGGCGGTGTAACCCCCGGATCCATGCACCAGCCGGACCGGATGGGGATGGAACTCCCGACTGCCTCCATCGGCGGTCCGACAGAGTCCGATACCGGCTTGGCAAGAGATAGAAACGTTATAACATAACGGAATGTCGCCCCGCCCCGGATCAGGGTTGCCGGCTGAATTCGGCACGACCCTGCTGCTCGTAGCCGCCATCGCCGCTGGCGCGCTGCTCGGCAGCCAATCCCCTTCAGCGGGGGAGGCGCTGTCCGCGCATGTCGATGCCACGCTGCTGGCGATGATCTCGCTCCTGTTCTTCGAGGTGCGGCTGGAATCCGTGCTGCGGGCCTTCGGCAATCTCCGGTTCATCGCATTGGCCTGGGCGGCCAATTTCCTGCTTGTCCCGGTGATCGGGCTGCTGATCGCCTCGCTGTTCCTCTCCGGCCAGAAGCTGTTCCTGGTCGGGCTGTTCATCTACTTCATGGCGCCCTGCACGGACTGGTTCCTCGGCTTCACGCGGCTGGCCGGCGGCAACACCGTGCTGGGATCGGCGCTGATCCCGATCAACATGGTCACGCAGCTTGCGCTGTATCCGGTGTATCTGATGCTGGTCGTTCCGGCGCAGATCGGCTTGGACCTTGGCTTCGCGGCGGATTCGCTGCTGCAATGGTTCCTCACCCCGTTCCTGGCCGCGACCGTGCTGCACCACCTGCTGCGCCGCATCCTGCCCGCAGGCTGGTTCGAGGCGCTGCTGGTGCTGACCGGCCGGCTGATCCCGTTCGTGATCGCGCTGCTGGTGTTCGAGATCTTCGCCGCCAACGTGGCGACCATCCTCGCCCACGCGCCGGTCTTCGCGTGGATCCTGCTCGCCGTCTTCGTCTTCTTCGTCGCGACCTATTGGCTGGGCGAGGCGCTGGCGCGGCTGTTCCGCCTCGCCTATCCGGAGCATGCGCTGCTGACCATGACCATCGCCGCGCGCAACGCCCCGCTGATGCTCGGTGTCACGATCGCGGCGCTGCCGGACCAGCCGCTGACCCATGCCGCGATCATCATCGGCATGCTGGTCGAGTTCCCGCACCTGACCGTGCTGCGGCAGATCCTCACGCGCGGGAAGGCGCGCCCTATCGCCCCTCCGCCCGTTGCTGCGCTTCCTCGAACCAGCCGATGACACGGGCAAGATGCGCAGCACCCCATGTCTCGACGAAGCGCTGCGTCTGACCGTTCGTGCCGTCCTTCAGCTCGGACAGGCGCCGGGCGATGAAGGCGGGCGTCAGCGCGATCCCGCATGCCACCGTGATGCAATGCTTCCAGTCGTCGTAGCTGCGCAGGCTGTCCATGGTGTCGTTCCTGTTGCTCAGCAGACGCAGTTGCCCTGGTCGCAGCAGCTCAGGTCGTCGAGGAACATGTTGTTGCTGCGATAGGGTTCGAGCGGGTCGGTATCGATGCCCAGGCGGCCGGCGATGGCGCGGGCCACCACGGCGAAGCGCTGGCGGAACTTGTAGATGAAGCAGAACAGGTGCGCCCCGTGCCGCACCTCGGGCCCGACCAGGAACAGGCCGGGCAGCACCGAGGATTCGTCCTGCGCCGTCAGCACCGGGTGCGACCCGTCCCAGTCGAACCAGTCGGCGATCAGGCCGGTGCTGCCGGTGAACCCCGTGGCCAGCAGCGGCTTCGTCTCCGTCCGCCAGGACCGGCCGTCGGCGGCCAGCACCCGTATGGCATTGTCGTCCCGCGCCAGGCCAAGCACATCGACGCCGCCGATCAGCTTGATCGGCAGCTTGCGCACCGCCGTGCGCAGCCGCTGTTGCGTGTAGGGTGACAGGGCGACGGACGGGTCCGCGGCCCCTTCCTCGGCCCAGGGGCTGGAGCGGCTGAGCACCGTCACCTTCCGGCCCGCCTGCGCCAGGCCGATGGCCGCGTCCATCCCGCTTTCGTAGCCGCCGATCACCAGCGCTTCCTCCTGCCCGGGATACTGCGTCCAGGCGGGGACGCGGCTTGTGTGGATGCCAAGCTCCGCGCCGGGGAAAGGGGTCAGGTCCGGGTACTGGAACTGCCCCGCCGCCCAGATCACGAAGCGGCTGCGGATCGGCCCCTGTGTGGTGTGCAGCAGGATCGCCCCGTCATCGGGCGCGAGCGCGGTGACATCGACGCCCGTCGTCACCCCGATGCCGAACGCCTCGCTCGCCCCGCGCAGGTAGCGTGCGTAATCCGCCCCGCTCGGGTGCTCGCGGCCGAGCGTATAGGCGGGCGAGCTGTCGTAGCTGATGGCGTTGAGGTCGGTCAGCCCGAAGGCATTGCCGGGAAAGGATGGCGAGATGAAGCGCATGCCCGCAGGCCAGCGGCGAAAGGATGCGCCGATCCGATCCCGCTCCAGCACCAGGCAGGGGATGGCGAGGTCGCGCAGCACACGTGCCATGCCCAGCCCCGCGGGCCCGGCGCCGACGATCGTGACCAGCACGCGGCGCGGCGCCGGGGCGCCGGGCGGACGTTTAGACGCCATCGGTGCCGGCGCAGGTCGTGGCAACGCGGATATCCATGGCGGCTCCTTCAGACTCCAACCCGGCACGGCCGGGAAGATTCACAGAACAGCGCGACGAGCGGATCGGCGGTGTCGAGGGCCAGCCGGGTCAGGCCGAGTCCTCCCAGCGCACGCAACAGCGCGTCTGCGTCGGGGTGGTGCAAGCTCACCGGCAGGCTGCCGTCCGGCGCCGATGCGGATGCGTGCGTGGGGGTCACCACCACCGGCCACTCCCTGCCCTGAGGCGATGTCACGAGCAGGCTGGCGAGCGGCGGAGACGGTAAATGCGGCGCGCTGCTGAGGATCGCATCCGCGCAGGCGCAGGCCGCGCGGCCGATCTCGACCAGCGGCGTGCCGTGCCGCAGGCGATGGAAGAAGCCCGCATGCGTCGCGATCGCCTCCTCGACGCCCAGCCCGATCTCCACCGCGATGCCCGCTTCGCGCAGGCGTGCGAAGCCGCCGCCATTGACCCGCGGATCGGGGTCGGTGACCGAGGCGACCACCCGCGCCACGCCGGCGGCGATGATTGCCTCCGCGCAGGGGGGTGTCCGGCCCCAGTGGCAGCATGGCTCCAGCGTCACATAGACGGTCGCGCCGGATGCGGCCGGGCCGGCATCGTCCAACGCGACACGCTCCGCATGCGGCCGCCCGCCCGGTTGCGTCCAGCCGCGTCCGACGATCCGCCCTTCGCGCACGATGACGCAGCCGACCGCCGGATTGGGCCAGACGCGGCCGAGCATGGCACGCCCGAGCCGAAGGGCTTCGGCCATGAAGCGGCGATCCTCGTCCGCAGGAGACCCGGATTGCGCCAGGTTCAGCGTGCCGTCAGGGCCGGGCATCTGCCATCTCCCGCTGCCGGAACGCCAGCACCGCGACGTGGCCGCCGCAGCGTGCCGCTTCGGCAAGGCTTCCTGCACATCGCGCGCGGCGAAGGCGGTGCGCGGTCACTCATCGGGCCGCCGCCGATGGCCGATCCGCGGCGGCGCTCACGCAATCCGCGCAGAGCACTTCCAGTTCCATGATCCTGCGCTCGACCCGCACGCCAAGGGCGGCAGCGCGGTCGTCGAGCAGGGTATCGAGGTCGGGAATGCCCACCTCCTGCGTGGATCCGCAGCAGCCGCAGATGAAGAACACGCCGCCGGACGATGCGGAGGGCATTTTGCGGGCGACAAAGGCGTTGCGGGATTCGATTCGTGCCGCAAGGCCGGTGCGACACAGAAAGTTCAGGGCCCGATACACGGTCGGCGGTGCGATCCGCCGCGCCAGGGAGCGTTCAAGCCGCTCCATCAATTCGTACGCGCTCAATGGCCGCAACGTCTGGCGCAGTGCGGCGAGAGTGGCGCGCCGAAGCGGCGTCATGTGCGCGACCGCGCTGCCGCTTGCGTGCGCGCGCGGCCTGTCATCGACGGGACAGGCTGCAGCCGCGATGGCAGCTTCCATGACGGGCTCCTTGCTGACGGCGGGTTGACATTCAGTCTGTACGAAACGTTATAACATTACAAGTCTCGGCCGCAGCAGCAGGATGGGCGCAGCGATGGACACTAGCCTGGCAGTTCCGCCTCCGCCCCTGCGTCCCGCGCGGCCTCGAGCCCCGTGCGGCCGTGATCCACGCGGGGGCGGGATCCGCACCGGGGACCATCCGGCCAGCCGCCGCGGCGTGGCGGACGGTCTGCGCATGGCCGCCGCAGTGCCGGCCCGCGGCGCGCCCGCCCTTCCGTCCTTCATCCCGCGGTCCACCGATACGGAACCACGCTTCTGACGCCGGCAGCGGCATCTGCCCGTTCCAACACGCATCTTCGAGGGGAAGTCATGCACAAACGCCTTCCGGTCACCGTTCTTTCCGGCTTTCTCGGCGCCGGCAAGACCACGCTGCTGAACCACATCCTGAACAACCGCCAGGGCAAGCGCGTCGCCGTCATCGTCAATGACATGAGCGAGGTGAACATCGATGCCGAGCTTATCCGCGACGGCGGCGGGAATCTTTCGCGCACCGACGAGAAGCTGGTGGAGATGACCAACGGGTGCATCTGCTGCACCTTGCGCGACGACCTGCTGCAGGAGGTCCGCCGGCTGGCCGAGGACGGGCGGTTCGACTACCTGCTCATCGAATCGACCGGCATCTCCGAGCCGCTGCCCGTGGCCGCCACGTTCGACTTCCGCGACGAGGCCGGCAACAGCCTGAGCGACGTGGCAAGGCTGGATACGATGGTGACCGTGGTGGATACGGTCAATCTGCTCAAGGATTACAGCTCCGCCGATTTCCTGCGCGACCGGGGTGAGTCACTGGGGGAAGACGACCAGCGCACGCTGGTGGACCTGCTGGTGGATCAGATCGAGTTCGCGGATGTGGTGGTGCTGAACAAGGCGGACATCGCCACGCCCGCGCAGCTCGACGCCGCGCGCAGCATCATCCGCGCTCTCAATCCCGATGCCGATCTGATCGAGACCAGCCAGAGCCGCGTGCCGCTGGACCGTGTGCTCGACACCGGCCGATTCAACTTCGAGAAGGCGCAGGAGCATCCGCTCTGGTACAAGGAGCTGTACGGATTTGGCGAGCACGTGCCGGAGACGCAGGAGTACGGCATCGCCAGCTTCGTCTACCGCGCCCGCCGTCCCTTCGATCCCGCGAAGTTCCATGCCTTCGTCAACCGGGGCTGGCCCGGTGTGATCCGCGCGAAAGGCTATTTCTGGCTCGCCACACGGCCGGAATGGGTTGGCGAGCTCAGCCAGGCCGGCGCGCTGGTGCGCCATGGCGCCGCGGGCTTCTGGTGGGCCGCCATGCCGCAGGAGCGCTGGCCGGACCATCCCGAATGGCGTGAGACAATCGCCAGGCGCTGGGATCCCGTTTTCGGCGACCGCCAGCAGGAACTCGTCTTCATCGGCACGGGCATGGACGAGGCGGCGCTGCGCCGGGACCTCGACGCCTGTCTCGCGGGCGATGCGACGGATACGGATTTTGACGCGAACCGCTTCGCCCGCCTTCCGGATCCGTTCCCGTCCTGGCGCACCGCGCACGCTGCATGAACGGCGTTCTGCCTGTCAAGCGATCGCCGGCGGGCCGGCGACGGGCGGGCGCGGCCGCCAGCGGTGAAGCATGCCCTTGCTGACGGTCGAATGCTTCCCGGCGGAAGGGATAGGACCGCCGCAGCCCCCGGCGGGGAATGCGCGCCTGAAGGGAGGTGCCATCTGCAGCGCGCATCCGGAGGTGCTGATGGACATCCTGCGCCCCGAGATGAACCTGGCCATCTGGGACAGGCGGATGCCTGCCTCCCTCAACCGGTATCTGTCGCGGCTGGCTTCCCAGGCTCCGTTCAGCGTCGTGGTCGAGGACAGGATCGATCGCGCCCTGCAAGTGCTGGCGGACCGGATCCCGGCCGGGGTGGTGCCGGATTTCATGATCGACATCCGGTTGCTCGCGTCCGCCTTCGCCACGATCGCGTATACTGGCGGCATCGTGCGCGTGCGTCTGGAAGCCGTCACGGACCAGACCTGTCCCCGCTGGCATGCGGACGCGGTGGGCTTCCGGCTGCTGTGCACCTACCGCGGCAGCGGCACGGAATGGCTGCCGATGGCGGGCGGCGCGGCCGTGGCGCGGCGGCTGGATTCCGCCGCCCTGCCTTGCCCGCCGCTTCGCCTTGCGACGGGGGCCGTCGCCATCCTGAAAGGAGAGAAGCATCCGGACGGCGAGGGTTCCGGCTGCATCCACCGCTCCCCGGCCGCGGGGCAGGCCCGCCTGCTGCTCTGTCTTGATGAGCCTGACCAGTTTCCTTCGGACACATGACCGGGATGTGCGGTGCGGAGTTCGATGTCATGCACCTGCGCATCGCGCTCTGGTGGGCCGAAGTCGCGGGGGACGCGGAGGAAGTGTGGGGCGGTGAAACACGCTTCCGCCCCCGCCGCCATCATGGGCCGTATCCTCGGCACCATCCTAGCCCATGCGGATGTGCCGACCCTCTGGGGCCTGCCTGCAACCCACAGGTCAGGGCAATTCCCTAATCTAGCGTGAGGTCGATTCCCTTGCGCATGCCCGTCCTGGCCGACGCACACCCCTTCGCGCCGCCAGTGTTGAAACGGCCGCGCCGAACATGACCTATCCGCCCGGCAGGAGTCAGGCGGCGCGCGCCACGGGCTTTCCGCCCCGCCGCTTCGGCTTGGCGTCCCCGGACTCGCCGCCGGCCAGCCCGATAGGGGCGAGGCCGGTCAGGCGGGCAGGGGGACGATCAGGGAACGACACCACCAGGTCGAGCCTCCCGCCCAGTTTGCGGACGTGTGCCGCCAGCGTGGAGAGCAGCATGTCTGCCCGCGCTTCCAGCTTGGCGATGCTCGCCTGCTTCACGCCCAACTCGGCGGCCAGAGCCGCTTGCGTCTTCCCGGCCGCCTTGCGCAGGTCGCGCAGGGTCATGTCCTCGGCGATCAACTCCGCCGCCCGCGCCGCGATCCGTGCGCGCCGCTCCGCCGGGAGCTTCGCCAGCATGTCATCCAGGGAAACCGTGTTCCTCATCCTCATCCCCTCTCCAGGGTATCGAACCGGGCTTCAGCCAGACCGACCAACCACTTGTAGAACCGCTTTTCGCTCTGCCCCCGCTTGTTGCCGCCGGCCGGAAGGACCGCGACGCGCTGGCCATCGAACACGAAGGCCACTCGCCACACGCCGCCGCCGACATCGAACCGCAATTCCTTCAGCTTCGCGATGCGGCTCCCCTTCAGCGTATCCACCAGCGGACGGCCCAGCATCGGGCCGCCCTCCCGCAGCCGGAGCATTTGGGCCAGAAGTGCATCCTGGACTTCGGCGGGGAGCGTTTCGATTTCCCGCGCGAAATCCCGATGCGCTTCCACTTCCCACGGCATGGGCGAACATATAGCCGCAAGGGAATATTCCCTCAAGGGAATTCCATGGATGCCGGACACGACCCTCGCCGGGCTGGGAAAGGTAGGTGCCACCCGCATCGGGCTGCCCATGGGGGCGATGAGGACCTGGAAACCAAGCCTAGAAAGGCGAAAAATATAACGATTTCAATGGTGCCGACGGTCAGGATTGAACTGACGACCTGCTGATTACGAATCAGCTGCTCTACCACTGAGCTACGTCGGCCCCGGCGCCGCTGCGCGTCCGGCCGCGGCCCTATAGCCCCGGCCGGGCCCGCCCGGCAACGCCCTACGCGGCCGGCGTCTCCAGCCGCAGCGTCGGCGGCGGCTTGCGGATCGCCGCCAGCAGGCTGCGCACCTCCGTCCGCGCCGCCACGTGGCTCATGGACATGCTGATGCCCAGCCCCGCCTCCTTCACGTCCATCAGGGTCAGCCCCTGCAGGTACAGCTCGCGGAAGATCACCCGCTCGCCGAATCCCTTCACCGTCCGGAAGCCGATCCGCTTGGCCAGCTCGTCCAGCGTGGCCCCCACGTCGCGCTTGTTGCGCGCCTCGGTGGCACCCAGCCGGTTGCGCATCACGATCCAGTCCAGCCGGCCGCGGTCGCGCTGGAAGCGCCGCTTGCGCGCCTCCCACACCATCTCGCTGTAGATCGACGGCTGGACCACGGTGCGGTCGTCCGGATCGACCTTCGCCAGCATGCTGAAATCCACGAAACTGTCGTTGATCGGGGTGATCAGCGTGTCCGCGTGCCCGTGCCCGTAGCGGCTCAGGAACGTATCGGCCCCGGGGCAGTCCAGCACCACGATGTCGCAATCCCGCGACAGGTCCGCGAAGGCGGCGTCGAACCGCGCCGCCTCCTCGGTCTCGGAGGCCGCCCGGCTGTCCAGGTCGCTGCGGTGCACCGAAGCGTGCCGGGGCAGGGGCAGGTCCACGCCCTTGGACCGGGCGAAGGTCTCCCGCGCCTCCAGGTAGCGGGCCAGCGTGCCCTGGCGCGCGTCCAGGTCGATCGCGCCCACGCGGTAGCCCTCGCGCAGCAGGCCGACGATCAGGTGCATCGCGGCGGTTGATTTGCCGCTGCCGCCTTTCTCGTTGCCAAGGGCAATGACGTTGGCGCGACGCTCGATCGTGATGGAAGACACGCGACTCGATCCCGTTTGCAGGCTTCCCGCAGGGAATCGCATGCTCGCCCCGGCGCGTCCATCATCGCGGCCATGCGCCGCCTCGCCCTGATCCTCCTCGCCGCCCCGGCGCTGGCCGATCCGCCAACGCTCCTGCGGCCTCCGATCGAGCCGGCCTGCATCTCCTCCCCCTTCGGCCCGCGCCCGGCGATCGGGCGGCGCCCGCCCGGCCATCACAACGGAATCGACCTGCCCGCCCCGGCCGGTGCGCCGGTCCGGGCCGCGGCGGCGGGGCGGGTCGTGTTCCTGCGCCGGCTCGCGGGCTACGGCATGGTGGTGGAACTCGACCACGGTGGCCTCCGCACCCGCTACGCCCATCTGGGCCGGGTCACGCCCGCCCTCGCCCAGGGGCGGCGCGACGTGGCGGCGGGCATGCCGCTGGGCGTCGCCGGCCGCAGCGGCATCACCTACGGCACCCATGTGCATTTCGAGGTGCGGATCGGCGGCAGGCCGGTTGATCCCGCTCCGTTCCTGCCTGGGTTGCGCCCTTGTCCGGCACGCTGAGCTATCCTGCCCTTGCGCCGCACCGGGCCGGACGTGCAGGTGTGGTGCCGCCGGAGGAGGGCACGCTTGGGTAGCAGCGACGCGGACGAGGCCAGGATGACGGAGCGGCGGGAGGGCGCCTCCCTCGTGCTCGCCTTCGACGGAAGGCTCGACATCGGCGCGGCCGCGCGGCTGTGGACGCCGGCGACGCGCGCCGCCCGAAGCGCACCGGCGCTCCGGCTCGACCTCACCGGGTTGCAGGAAGTGGACACGGCCGGGGCGGTGCTGCTGCTTTCGGCCGCCGACGCCGCGCCGCAGGCCGAGATCGCCGGCCCGTCGGATGCGGTCGCAGCGGTGCTCGAACGGACCCGCAAGGCGCTGGCCGCCGCCCCCAGGGCCAGGCAGGTGGACCGCGGCAACCCGGTCGAAGGCATCGGCCGGCTCACCGTCGGCCGCTTCCGCAACCTGCGGAGTTCGGTCGCCTTCATGGGGGAGGCCACGGTCACGGCGCTGCGCACGCTGGTCCGGCCCTGGTCCCTGCGCTTCGGCGACCTGCTGCGCCATCTGGACGAGACGGGGCTGCGCGCCTTCCCGCTGACCGCCCTGCTCGGCTTCCTGATCGGCGTGATCCTCGCCTATCAGTCCGCGATCCCGCTGCGCCGCTTCGGGGCGGAAGTGTTCGTCCCCAACCTCGTCGGCATCTCGCTGCTGCGCGAACTCGGCCCGCTGCTCGCCGGCGTGGTCCTCGCCGGCCGCACCGGATCGGCCTTCGCGGCCGAACTCGGCACCATGACGGTGAACGAGGAGGTGGACGCGCTGCGCATCATGGGCATCGATCCCATGGCCATGCTGGTGCTGCCGCGCCTGATCGCGGCCATCCTGGTCATGCCGGTGCTCGCCCTGCTGATGAACCTCGCCGGGCTGGCGGGCATGACCCTGATCATGGCCTCGTTCGGCTTTCCCTGGGCCGCGGTGTCCTCGCAGCTTCAGCAATGGCTGTCGGTGCAGGACCTGGCGGGCGGGCTGTTCAAGGCGGCCTGCTTCGGCGTGGCGATCGCCGCGATCGGCTGCCGCGCGGGGCTGGGCGCCGGGCGCGGGCCGCGCGCGGTGGGCGATGCGGCAACACAGGCGGTGGTCGGCGGCATCATCTCGATCGTCGCGCTGGACGGCGTGTTCGCGGTGCTGTTCTTCCGGTTGGGCATATGAACGACCCGGCCCTGGCGCCCCAGGCACCCGCGCGGACCGCGCCGCAGGACGGCGAGGTGGTGATCCGCGCCCGCGACGTGGCGATGCGCTTCGGTAGCAACACGCTGTTCGAGCATGTCAGCTTCGATGTCCGCCGCGGGGAGATCTTCGTGATCCTGGGCGGGTCCGGCTGCGGCAAATCCACCCTGCTCAAGCTCCTGATCGGCCTGTTTCCCCCGGTGGAGGGGCAGATCGAGGTGCTGGGCACCGATATCGAGGCGGCAGAGGGCGACGCGCGGCGCAACCTCCTCGCCCGGCTCGGCGTCATGTGGCAGTCCGGCGCGTTGTTCGGGTCCATGACACTGGCCGAGAACGTGGAACTGGCGCTGGAGGAGCACACCGACCTGCCGCGCCCGGCGCGGGAGGCGCTGGCCAGGGTCAAGCTCGGCCTTGTCGGCCTGGGCGACGCGGCCGGGCGGCTGCCGGCGGAGATCTCGGGCGGCATGGCCAAGCGCGCCGGCATCGCCCGCGCCATGGCGCTCGACCCGCCCCTGCTGTTCCTGGACGAACCCTCCGCGGGGCTTGACCCGATCACCTCGGCCGGGTTGGACAAGCTGATCGTCGATCTCGCGCGCAACACCGGCACGACCTTCGTGGTGGTGACACACGAATTGCAATCCATCCTCGCGATCGGGGATCGCTGCATCATGCTGGACAAGGAGGCGAAGGGGATGATCGCCGAAGGAGATCCCAGGCAACTGCGCGCCGAAAGCCAGCACCCCACCGTGCGTGCCTTCTTCCGGCGGGAGGCGGTGGAGGAATGAAGTCGAGCAGCCTGTATCTGCGCGTCGGCATGCTGGTCCTGGCCGGGCTGGCGCTGGCCGTGGGTTTCATCCTGTACCTGACCTCCGGCCGCCTCGGCCCGGGCGGGCGGACTTTCGAGGCGTATTTCTCCGAATCCGTCACCGGTCTGGATGTGGGGGCACCCGTGCGCGTGCGCGGCGTGCAGATCGGCCGGGTGACGGAGATCGCGCTGGCGGGCTCCGCCTATCTCAACCAGTACAAGGGGCAAGGCACGTCCCGCGACGGGCTGGGCCTGGTGCTGGTGCGGTTCATCGTGGACGGGGCGCGCTACGCCGATGCCGATCCGGACGAGATGGTCCGGCGCGGGCTGCGCGTGCGCCTGTCCTCCCAGGGCCTGACCGGCGTGACCTATCTGGAGATGGACTTCTCCAACACGCCGGACCGTTTCCCCGAAGCCGCGCATTTCTGGACGCCGGACTATCCGGTGATCCCGTCCGTGCCGTCCACGGTGACGCAGGTGACGACGGCGGCCGAACAGCTCGTGGCCCGGCTCAGCACGCTGGATCTCGAAAAGCTCGTCAACGACTTCACCGCGCTGATCGGCGGGCTGCGCGGGGAGATCGACGGCGGCAACCTCGCCGTGACGCTGCGCGAGACGGCCGCCACCATGACCGCGGTCCGCAAGGCAGTGGAAGGCGCGGAGCTGGAGGAGATGGCGGCGCAGGCGCGCACGACACTGGCCTCGCTGAACGAGGCGGTGCAGGCCGTGCAGCAACTCGTCGCCGACGGGCAGGTGAAGCAGGCGGTGGCCAATGGCGGCCAGGCCATGGCGGAACTGCGCACGACCATCGCGCAGCTGCCGCCGGTCATCCAGTCGCTGGACCGCACGGTGCGCGCCGCCCGCAACGCAACCGGAGACCTGCAAGGAGACCTGACCCCGGTGATACGCGACCTGCGCGCCACGATCGCCAACCTGCGCGACACGACGGAGGCGCTGCGCGCCAATCCGTCCCAGGCGCTGTTCGGCAACCCGCCGCCACGGCCGGCCACGGCCCGCTGATGCCCCGCCAACCGACCCGCCGCGCGGCCGTCCTGCTGCCGCTGATCCTTGCCGGCTGCGGCAGCCTGCTGTCCGGGCGTCCGTATATCGAGACCAAGCGCTTCGTGCTGGCCCCGCACCGCGCCGGGGCGCCGGCCGCGCGCCGGCCGCGCCGCACCATCCTGATCCGCACCCTGCGCGCCGCGCCGGGCATGGACCGGCGCGGGCTGCGTTCCGTCCTCGCCGACGGGACGGAGGATATCGACTTCTACGCCGAATGGGCCGCGGCCCCGGTGGACGCGGCGGAGCAGGCGCTGCGCGACTGGGTCGGCGCGAGCGGGCTGTTCAGCGCGGTGCTGGCGCCGGGCAGCCGGGCGGATGCGGATGTGACGCTGGAAGGCGAGCTGACCGAACTGGCCGCCTTCCCCGGCCAGGGGGAGGCGCGCGCGGGCCTCTCCGTGGTGCTGCTCGACCCGCGCGGCCGCGTCCTGTCGCAGACCCGTGCTGTCGGCCGGGCGCCGCTCACGGATGCGGGCCGGACGCCGGAAGCGCGCGCCGCGGCCATGACCGCGGCGCTCGGCGATGCCTTCGCCGGCCTGGAACCCGCGCTGCGCCGCGTTGCCTGAGCATTCCATGGATTGCCGGCGCCCGGCGCCGCCGGTAGGCGAAGGGGCGATGGGACCGATGCTTCCGGCGCTGGCCGCCGTGCTACTCGCCGCCATGCCGGTGGCCGCGCAGTCCCTGTGCGGCCGGATGCTGTTGCCGGCAAGCGCGATCCGGGAACTGTCCTCCGATTTCGGCCGCAGGGGAAACGCGCTGCATACGGGGGTCGATTTCACCGGGACGCACGGCTCCCCCATCGTGGCCGCGGCGGATGGTGTCGTAGCCTATGCCGGGCGCTATTTCGGCTACGGCAACATGGTCGATATCCGGCATCTGGACGGGACGGTCACGCGCTACGCGCATCTCAGCTCCATCGCGCCGGAAATCCGGACCGACAGGCTGGTCCGCCGCGGCGCGCGGCTGGGCGGCATGGGGGCCACCGGCCGCGCCAGCGGGGTGCATCTGCATTTCGAGGTCCGCGTGGGCGGCGTGCCGGTCGATCCCAAGCCCTGGCTGGCCATGGCCGCCTGCGAATCCGCCCCGCAACCCGAGCATCTTGAGGAGGCGCGCGACGACGCGCCGGAGACCGCGCGGGGCCGTTGAGCGCGGCCGCGCGCCGAAAAGTGGCTCGGATACCGGGGCCGCCGAACGGCTGGCCGGTATGAGTCAGCGGAGCTGTGGGAGCCTGACGCCGACCATCTCCTCGGCGCCGACCAGTGCGGCGAGCCGTTCAGCACTCCACGTCTCGGTCCCGTCCGGCCGCCGGGGCAGCACCATCCAGCGATAATCGGCCGTGCTGTCCACCACGCGCACGCGCATCCCCGCGGGCAGCACCGTGCCCCATTCGGCGAGCGTTCCGCGCGGGTCCCGCACCGCCTTCGCGCGATAGGCCGCCGACTTGAACCAGAAGGGCGGGTAGCCGAGCACGGCGCGCGGGTAGCAGGAGCAGAGCGTGCATACGACGAGGTGGTGCGTGTCCGCCGTGTCTTCCAGCACGCCCAGCGGCGGGGCGCCGCGCATCGGAATGCCCATCTCCTCCGCCGCGCGCGTGCCGTCCGCCAGCAGCCGGGCACGGTATTCCGGATCGGTCCAGGCGCGGGCCACCATGCGGGCCCCCTGTGCGGGGGAGGCGGCGTCGGTCAGCCGGATGCGCTCGGCCACTTCCGGCACCGTGGCGATGTTCTTCTCGGCCAGCAGGATGCGGAGTGCTGCGAGCAGGCGGTCGCTGTCGGACTCGATCAGGCGCATGCCGGTGCCTCCGCTTCCAGCCAGTGCTCGTACAATTCGATCACGATCTCATCGCCCGCCACGCCCTCGTTCCAGAGCGCGGGCTGTGCGAAGGCGACGTGGTAAAGCGTCCGCTCCGGGGCGGGCCGGCCGAAGGCGAGGTCTTCCGGATTCGGGAACCTGCCCAGCGCGCGGACGATGTGGCCCCGGCGGCCGCGGACATAATGCGGCGTGCGGATATGGCAGGGGCCGCGCGCTTCCGGCCAGTCGTCGCGGACCCGGACCTGCGTGCCCGGCGCGAGCATCAGGATCGCTCCAGCGCGGCGGCCAGCTCGGCCTCGGTGATCGCGCCCTTCTCCAGCAGGTTGAACGCGATGGAGCGGATCCAGCGCTGGTAGTAGCTCAGCGCGTGATATTCGGCCTCCGGGATCGCCTCGATCCCGCGCCGCAGTTCATCGACGCTCATGATCCGCTTCATGCCGAGGATCTGGCGGATCGCGTCCACTTCCCTGTCGAAATCGGTCAGCGCGTGCGGCTCCGGATCGACCGGGTCGCAGGCGTAGCGGGATACGCCACCAAGATCGTGATGGGCGCGGGGCGGGGAGTCCATGGAACGAGAATAGGGCGGGCTGCGGTGTGCCTCCAGGCAATTGCGCCGGGTCAGACCTTGTCCCGGGTCCATTTGAGAAATGTTTCGACCATGATCCGGGTCTGCGGCGTGTCCATCACGGTCGGGAAGCGCCCCGCCAGCAGCCCTGTCAGCCGCGCGGCCTCGGCGGACAGATCGGTGCCCCTGGCGATGCTGGGCGCCGGCAGTCCGCCGAACTTGGCGAGCGTGCTCCAGTCGGCGCCATAGGGCCTGGGCGACCTGTTCCAGTCGAAGCTCTGCCGCCGCTCCACCCCGCCGCCGGCGCTTTTGTTCGCGGCCGCGTCGCACGGGAGCAGCAGCACGTAACCGATCCGGTTGCGCAATGCGGTCGTACGGGGAAAGACGTGGTCCACGTTGCGGCCCTGCAGGACCGCGTCGTGCGCGCGCTCCGGCAGCATGCGGCCCAGCACATGGCGCCGGTAGGCTGCCTCGTAATCCTGCGGCACGGGGTCGTAGTAGAGATGCGGGATGGGCCAGCCCAGATAGGTCACGAGGCAGGCCCGGCCGAACTCGGCGACGGCGATCTGCCCGTAGCGGACGAACTTCTCCATGGCCGCGCGGTCGGGGAAGGCGATCTGCAGCCGAAGCTGGTTCGGCTGCCCGGGCGGGGGATCGTCGTTCTCCTGCGCCACCACCTGTGCTTCGAGGGCGCGGAGGAAGGCGGCGGCATCGGCGAACATCGGCCGAGCGTGACAGGGCCGGCCAGGGTCAATGCGGCGGCGTTACGGGCGCGCGGTGCAGGCATGCAGCCCATCGCGACCGCGTGGAGGATGATTATGCCCGTTTTTCGGGCAGGAGGCGTCCCACGCCCCTTGCCCCCTGCGGCCCGCCCCCATACATCCCCGTCATCCCACCCCGCATTGACAGGGGGCGCGGCCGGTGCTTCGGGCCGCCCGCGCCTGCCGTAGAGGAGCGAACACGCGTATGAGCAAGGTCATCGGCATCGACCTCGGCACCACGAATTCCTGCGTCGCCGTCATGGAGGGCAAGGACGTCCGGGTGATCGAGAACAGCGAGGGCGCGCGCACGACCCCCTCGATGGTCGCCTTCACCGAGGGCGGCGAGCGCCTTGTCGGACAGAGCGCCAAGCGCCAGGCGGTCACCAACCCGTCCAACACGCTCTACGCCGTCAAGCGCCTGATCGGCCGCCGCTACGACGACCCGATGGTCGAGAAGGACAAGGGGCTGGTCCCCTACGCCATCGCCCGCGGTGAGAACGGCGACGCGGTGGTCGAGGTCAAGGGCCGCAAGTACACGGCCTCCGAGATCAGCGCCAACATCCTGACCAAGATGAAGGAGACGGCGGAGGCGTATCTGGGCGACAAGGTCACCCAGGCGGTCATCACCGTTCCCGCGTACTTCAACGACGCCCAGCGCCAGGCGACCAAGGACGCCGGCCGCATCGCGGGCCTTGAGGTGCTGCGCATCATCAACGAGCCGACGGCGGCGGCACTCGCCTACGGGCTCGACAAGAAGAACGGCGGCACGATCGCGGTCTACGACCTCGGCGGCGGCACGTTCGACATCTCGATCCTCGAGATCGGCGACGGCGTGTTCGAGGTGAAGTCCACGAACGGCGACACCTTCCTGGGCGGCGAGGATTTCGACGCCCGCGTCATCGACTACCTGGCCGAGGAGTTCCGCAAGGAGCAGGGCATCGACCTGCGCAAGGACAAGCTCGCGCTCCAGCGGCTGAAGGAAGCCGCCGAGAAGGCGAAGATCGAGCTGTCCTCCTCCAAGGAGACCGAGATCAACCTGCCCTTCATCACCGCCGACGCCTCCGGGCCGAAGCATCTGGTGATGAAGCTGTCGCGGGCGAAGCTCGAAAGCCTGGTCGATGATCTGGTCCAGCGGACGCTGGAGCCCTGCCGTGCCGCGCTGAAGGATGCCGGCGTGAGCGCGGGCGAGATCAACGAGGTGATCCTGGTCGGCGGCATGACCCGCATGCCCAAGGTCATCGAGACGGTGAAGCAGTTCTTCGGCAAGGACCCCGCCCGGAACGTGAACCCGGACGAGGTGGTCGCGATCGGTGCCGCCGTTCAGGGCGCGGTGCTGAAGGGCGACGTGAAGGACGTGCTGCTGCTCGACGTCACGCCGCTGTCGCTGGGCATCGAGACGCTGGGCGGGGTGTTCACCCGGCTGATCGACCGCAACACCACGATCCCGACCAAGAAGTCGCAGACCTTCTCGACCGCCGATGACGGCCAGACCGCCGTGACCATCAAGGTCTACCAGGGTGAGCGCGAGATGGCGGCCGACAACAAGGCGCTGGGCCAGTTCGACCTGGTCGGCATCCCGCCCGCGCCGCGCGGCGTGCCGCAGATCGAGGTGACGTTCGACATCGACGCGAACGGCATCGTCTCGGTCTCCGCCAGGGACAAGGCCACGGGCAAGGAGCAGCAGATCCGCATCCAGGCCTCGGGCGGCCTGTCCGAGGACGACATCCAGCGCATGGTCAAGGAAGCCGAGGCGAATGCCGAGGCCGACAAGAAGCGCCGCGAGCTCGTCGAGGCCAAGAACCAGGCCGAGGCGCTGGTCCACCAGACCGAGAAGCAGCTGGCTGACAACGCCGACAAGGTCTCCGCCCAGGACAAGGGCGAGGCCGAGAGCGCCATCGCCGCGGTCCGCTCCGCGATGGAGGGCACCGATGCCGAGGCGCTGAAGGCGGCCGGCGACCGGCTATCGCAGGTGGCGATGCGGATCGGCGAGGCGCTCTACAAGGCCGGCCAGACGGCCGAGGGGCAGCCGGGCGGCGAAGGCCCGTCCGCCGCGAAGCCGGACGACAAGGTCGTGGACGCCGATTTCGAGGAAGTGGACGACGACAAGAAGAAGTCGGCCTGACGCCGGTTCCGTTGGGGACCGGGCTGCGCGCGGGGGCCTGGCGGCCGCCGCGCGCGTCGGGCGACGAAACGCTTGCGGTGCGGCGCGGGCGCGGTCCAAAGGGGACGCGACAAGCGCCGCCCTCTGGCGCCTTGGGATAGGGCCGGATGGCGAAGAACGACTATTACGAGACGCTGGGCGTGGCCCGCGGCGCGAGCGCGGATGAGCTGAAGAAGGCCTACCGCAAGCTCGCCATGAAATACCACCCGGACCGCAATCCGGGCGACAAGGCGGCCGAGGCGCGCTTCAAGGAGATCAACGAGGCCTACGACGTCCTCAAGGACGACGACAAGCGGGCCGCCTATGACCGGTTCGGCCACCGCGCCTTCGAAAATGGCGGCGGCGCGCCGGGCGGCGATCCGTTCGCGGGGTTCGGTGGCGGCGCGGGCCTCGGCGATGTGTTCGACGAGATTTTCTCCGGCTTCACCGGCGGCCGCCGTCGCGGCAATTCCGGGCGCGGGCAGGACATCGCCGCCGCGGTCGAGATCAGCCTGGAGGAAGCCTTCGCCGGGACCAAGGTGCAGTTGCGCGTGCCCACGCGGGTGCAGTGCGACGCCTGCCACGGGACCGGCAGCGAGGATGGCCAGGCCGCCAATGACACCTGCCCGACCTGCGGCGGCACCGGCAAGATGCAGGCGCGGCAGGGCTTCTTCCTGATCGAGCGCACATGCCCGACCTGCGGCGGTGCGGGGCGTGTGATCCGCAACCCGTGCAAGGTCTGCCACGGCGCCGGCACGGTGCAGCGGGAACGCACGCTGTCGGTTGCGGTGCCGGCAGGCGTGGAGGACGGCACCCGCATCCGGCTGGCGGGTGAGGGCGCGGCCGGCACCCGCGGCGCGCCCGCGGGCGATCTGTATGTCGATGTCTCGCTCAAGCCGCATCCGCTGTTCCAGCGCGATGGCGCGAACATCTACTGCCGCGTGCCCGTGCGCATGGCGCAGGCGGCTCTTGGGACCGAGATCGAGGTGCCATCGATCGACGGCACCCGTGCGCGGGTGAAGATCCCGGGCGGCACGCAGACCGGCGATCAGTTCCGGTTGCGCGGCAAGGGCTTTTCCGTGCTGCGGTCGGCGGCGCGCGGCGACATGTACATCCAGGTCGCGGTCGAGACGCCGCAGCACCTGACCCGCCGCCAGCGCGAGCTGCTGGAGGAGTTCGAGAAGGAAGCCGAAACCAGATCCTCGCCCGAGAGCGAGGGCTTCTTCTCCAAGGTGCGCGAGTTCTTCGAGGGCAAGGAGTAGCGCGCCCCGCCCCTGTTCGGCCCTTCTCCCTCTCCCGCCTGCGGGAGAGGGGCGGGGTGAGGGTCGATTGCCGCGGCAAGCGCGTTGAGTGGAAGGCGGGCGCGGTCGAGCCTTCCGCATATGGTCCGTATCCGCATTCTCGCTGACCGACGCCGACGCCGCGAAGCACGCGGCGGGCCGGTCACGCCTGGGGGTATCCGGATGCGTGCGGTGACAGGCGGGCACGCCGCCTTCACCTGCCCGTCGTCCCCCGAGAGAGCATGCCCACCCCCGTGATCCGCATCACGGGGATTTTTCGTTTCCGGAGAACCGCCATGATTGACAGCGTCACCGTCGCTGAGATCGAGCTTCCTGTGCAGCGCCAGCTCGAAGCCTACGACGCCCGCGATACCGACGCGTTCATGACGTGCTGGGCTAGGACTGCGAATACTACGAGTTCCCTTCGCGCCTGCTCGCGCATGGCGCGGAGGCGGTCCGCGAACGCCACGTCGCCCGGTTCCGCGAACCGAATCTGTTCGCCACGTTGATCCGGCGCTTCTCCGTCGGCGACATCGTCGTCGATCAGGAAGCGGTCACGCGCACCTTCCCCGAAGGTCCGGGCGAGATCGACGTGCTGGCCATCTATGGGTCGCGAACGGCAGGATCGCCAGGGCGTGGTTCAGGATGGGTGCGCCGCGTATCCATTCCGCATCGCCATCCTGACCCCGCGCGATCTGGACGCCTCCCCCCCCTTGCCGCTTGACTGCGCCCCTCGGATTTTCAGGACAGGCAGATGGACATCGCGCGCGCGGCGGAAGAAGCGGCACGGATCGCACAGGGCTGGCGGGACGAAGGCGGTCCGGGCGGCGCGCTGATCCTGTTCGACCGCGACGGTATCCGCGCCGAGCACGCGGGCGGGTTCGCCAATCTGGAACACGCAGTGCCGTTCACGCCGGACACGCTCAACCGCTGGGCCAGCATCACCAAGCACATCTTCTGCGCCACCCTGTTCAAGGACGGCCGCATCCCGTTCGGGGATTCGCTCGGCGCGCACGCGCAGGGTCTCTCCCCCGCGCTCGCCGCCGTCACGGTGGAGGACGCGCTCGGCATGTCGGGCGGCGTGCCGGACCTGATGGAGACGTCCTGGCTGCTCGGCGTGCCCCCCACCGCGGGCACCACGCAGGACGGGCTGCGCGCCTTCGCCCGCAGGCTCACCGCGCTCAACTTCGCGCCGGGGGAGGAAGTCTCCTACACCAACACCGGCTACCTGCTGGTGGAGGCGGCGCTGGAGGCCAAGGGCACCAGCTTCGCGGACGCGCTCGCAACCCAGCTTACCGGCCCGCTTGGCCTGACCATGCACTACCCGACCGATTACGGCGTGGTCACGCCGGGCCTTGCGCATGGCTACTGGAAGTCGGCCGATGGCTGGCGGCGCGGGGTCTACGGCGTGCGCTTCTCCGCCTCGGGCGGCATTGCCGGATCGGGGCGGACGCTTGCCGAATGGCTGCGCGTGATGCTGCGCGGCGAAGGACCGATGCAGGGCGTGCTCGACTGGCTGTCCGTGCCCCGTGCGCTGGCCAGCGGGACCGCGACGAACTACGCGCGCGGCCTCGCCGTGCATCGCGTCGCCGGGCAGCGCTTCTTCGGCCATGGCGGATCGCTGCCCGGCTACAAGGACCATTTCCTGATCCATCCGGAGAGCGGAACCGGCCTCGTCATCGTCTGCAACCGCGAGGAGGTCGATCCCTACCTGCTCGCGCTGCGCGTCATGCTGGCCGGGGCCGGCACCGCGCTGCCCGGCGCGGCCGAGGGCGTGCTGCCGGACGGGCTGTTCGCGGCCGAGGACGGATCGCCCTTCTGGATCGAGACCGCCGGCGCGCGCACGACCTTCCTGGGCGCGCAGCAGCCGATGTTCCGGTCGCCGGATGGCGGGGCCATGACCCTGTCGCCCTACATGGCGATGGCGCTGCGCGCGGAAGGCGACGTGGTCGCCGGCCATGTCGGCCACGTGAAGCGCCGCTTCGCCAGGGTGCCGGCCGGCCTGGCGCCGGACCCGTCCTGGGCCGGGCGCTATGTCCTGCCCGAACTGTCCGCGAGCCTGGAGATCGCGGTGGAGAACGGCACCGCCACGCTGCTGCAGGGCGTTGGGCCGCTCGCCGCCGCCTATCCGCTGGAGCCGATCGGCGCGGGCCGCGCGCTGTTCCGGCGTGGCGATGCGCAATGGTCGCAGCGCCCCTGCCTGCATTTCACCGGGGATGGCGTGCGCCTGGTTGCCAACCGCTCCCGAATTCTGGTCTTCACGCGCGTCGCCTAGAAGGAATCGTGATGCTTTCGCGTCTACTGCTTCTGCTCTGCCTCATCGCCACGCCCACGCTCGCGCAGCAGAAAGTGCTGCGCGTGGTGCCGTCGGCCGATCTGCGCGTGCTGGATCCGCAATACTCCGTCGTCATCACGCGCATCCACGCGATGATGATCTATGACACGCTGTTCTCCTGGGACAGCAAGCAGCAACCCAGGCCGCAGATGGTCGAATCCTATACGACCAGCGAGGACGGGCTGCTCTGGCGCTTCACGCTGCGGCCCGGCCTGCGGTTCCATGATGGGCAGGACGTGACCACCGCCGACGTCGTCGCCAGCCTGAAGCGCTGGATGGCGCGCGACATCGTCGGCACCAAGCTCGCCTCCTACATCGCGACGATGGAGGCGGACGATCCGCGCACCTTCTCCATCCGCCTGTCGAAGCCGGCGCCGTTCATGCTGTTCGCGCTGGGTTCGGCGATCGGCCGCGTGCCGTTCATCCTGCGTGCGTCCGATGCCGCGACGGATGCGGGCACGCCCATCACCACCACCATCGGGTCCGGCCCGTTCCGGTTCAACCGCGACCAGTGGCTGTCCGGCCAGCGTGTCGTCTACGACCGCAACACCGACTACGTGCCGCGCAGCGAGCCGCCCGACGGGCTCGCGGGCGGGCATGTGGTGAAGGTCGATCGGGTCGAATGGAACATCATGCCCGATTCCAGCACCGCGGCCGCGGCCTTGCAGGCGGGTGAGGTGGATCTGTGGGAGCAGGCGGCCGCGGACCTGCTGCCGGTGCTTGAGCGCAGCCGCAACATCGTGGTGGATCGCGCGGCCCCGCTGCCCAACCAGGGCCTGCTGCGCCCCAACGGGCTGCTGCCGCCGTTCAACGACGCCCGCGCGCGTCTGGCGCTCGCCTACATCGTGGACCAGAACGACACGCTGGCCGCAGGTGTGGGCGATGAGAAATGGTGGCGGACCTGCGAGAGTTACTACATCTGCGGCGGCCCGCTCGGCATCACCGCGGGCACCGCGGCCTACGCCAAGCCCGATCTGGAGAAGGCACGCCAGCTTCTGGCCGCGTCCGGCTACAAGGGCGAGAAGATCGTCTTCATCACCACGAACGAGATCCCGTGGATGGGCCGCATGGCCGAGGTGGTCGCGGACCGGCTGCGCGCCATCGGCGCCAACGTGGACCTGCAGTATTCGGACTGGGGCACCGTGGTCACGCGGCTGCCGAACCAGGGGCCCACGGACAAGGGCGGGTGGAACCTGTTCGTCACCGGTTCGTCCGGGACGACGATGGCGCATCCGCTGACCAACCTCGCCACCGACATGTCGTGCAACCGCACCAACTTCTCCGGCTGGGTGTGCGATGAGGAGGTGGAGCGTCTGCGGCAGGCCTTCCTGGACGCGCCGGAGGCCGGGCGTGACGCGGCGCTGACGGCGCTGCACCGGCGTCTGGCCGAGGTCCAGCCCTATCGCATCCTGGGTCAGTGGGACATTCCGTATGCCCGGCGCAGCAACATCACCCCCGTGCTGCCGGCGGCGGTGATGGTCTACTGGAACATCGAGAAGAAGTAGGCGGCGGCGCGACACGCGTCATTCCGCTGCGCTCTTCGCCTCGTCCCCTCTCCCGCCACGCGGGAGAGGGGCGCCATGCAGTTTCGCGGCCTGCGGTGGCGCGCGTCCGGCGCCATCACCACGCGTGCGCACGGCCCATGATTCTGACAGCGGGTACTGGCGGATCAGGACACCGGCTTGACGCGCGTCCGCTCCCAAGCGGGAACCGCGGCAGCGAAGCTGTCAAGCCATGCGTAAAGGCCAGGGTAATCCGGTCGCCAGGCGCCCGCGAAATGAGAATCGCTAAAGCCCAGTAGTGCAGCAAGCGCGATTTCCCCGACATGCGGTGGCCCGCCCTGGAACCGCAGCTTGGCGGCTTCAAGCTGTGCGAGTCCGCGGCGAATCTTCGCTTCCTGACGCTCCAGCCACATGGCCGACCGCATCTCCTCGGGGCGATAGCGGTGCTCGTAGACCTGAAGAACCCCTGCGTCGACGATGCCGTCGGCAAGAGCCTGCAAGCGCAGTGCCTCCATGCGTGCTGTCGGATCGCGCGGAAGAATCAGATCTCCGCCTGCTTCCCGATCCATCCAGCTCAGGATGACCCGGCTGTCGTAGATCGGCGTGCCATCCGCATCGACAAGCGTTGGCACTTTCCCGAGTGGCGTCAATTCAAGAAATTCAGGTGGCGGGTTCGCCAGATCGATGGCGACAACATCAATCCGGTCATCGAGGCCGCAGATAATCGCGCCCATGCGCGCCTTGCGTCCGAAAGGCGATGCCATGGTCGTATAAAGTTTCAGTCGCGCCAAGATCACTCTCCTGTTGCGGCCCTGTCGCCGGATCGGCTGCGAGCGCGCCTTGCTCTTGTCGAACGCGGCGCGGATCTCAAGCCTGGTCCCGGCGTACTAGCCATGCTCCGCGCCCGGCAGCGGCTGGTAGGGCAGGGGCGCGAAGCGGGTGCCGTAGAGCGTGACCTCGCGCCACACATCGCCGGTCACGTACGGGTCTTCCCGCATCCAGTCTTGCGCGCCGGCATCCGTGTCGAAGCGCACCACGGCGATCGACCCGGTCATGCGGCCCTCCGCGTCCAGGATGGCGCCGCCGAAGGCGAGCGTTCCGTCCGCCGCCATCGGGCGCACCCGCGCCATGTGCGCCTCCCGCACCTTCATCCGCCGGTCCAGCGCGGCCGGGTCCGTGCCGTCGAAGGCGACGATCACGGTATGGGTACGGCCGGAAGGCATGCCCGCGCCCGTCGGCACCAGCGGTTGGTAGGGCAGTGGGGCAATGCGGAACGGATGGACCGTATGCCGCTTCCACACCTGCCCCTGCGCGAAGGGTTCTGCCGCCAGATAGGCGTCCACGCCTGCCCGGTCCGGCGTGTTCAGCACCATCAGCGACCCGAGCGGCCCGTCACTCTGCAACGGCACGCCGAGCGCGAGGCGGCCGTCCGCCGCCATCGGGGTGATGAGGTCGAGATGGCGGTCGCGTGCCGCCATGCGCCGCGCCGGTGCGGCGTCGTCCTCTCCGTCGAAGGCGATGACCGCGAAGCCCATGGCGCGTTCCTTCAGTACATGTGCTGGCCGCCGTTGATCGACAGCGTGGATCCGGTGATGAAATCGGCGTCGTCGGAGGTCAGGAACACCACGCCGCGGGCGATGTCCTCGGCGCGGCCGAGCCGCCCGACCGGGATGCGCGCGACGATCTTCTGCAGCACGTCCGCCGGCACGGCGCGGACCATGTCCGTATCCACGTAGCCCGGCGCGATCGCGTTCACGGTGATGCCGAAGCGGGCACCTTCCTGCGCCAGCGCCTTGGTGAAGCCGTGGATGCCCGACTTGGCGGCGGCGTAGTTCACCTGGCCGTACTGGCCCGCCTGGCCGTTGATCGACCCGATATTGACGATGCGGCCGAACTTGCGCTCGCGCATGCCGTCGAAGGTCAGCTTGCACAGGTTGAAGCAGGAGCCGAGATTGGTGTCGATCACCGCATCCCACATGTCGCGGGACATCCTGGCCATGGTCCCGTCGCGGGTGATGCCGGCATTGTTGACCACGATGTCGATCGGCCCGTGCTGGGCGGTGATTTCCGCCACCGCCTTCTGGCATGCGGCGAAATCGCTGGCATCGAACTTGACCACGGGGATACCGGTCTCGGCCGAGAAGGCCTGGGCCGCGGCGTCGTTGCCGGCATAGGAGGCGACGACCTTGCGGCCGGCGGCCTTGAGCGCCGTGCTGATCGCGGCCCCGATTCCGCGGGTGCCGCCGGTGACGAGCGCCAGACGAGACATGCCGTTCCTCCCCAATTTGAATGGCCGGCACCCCAAACTGGGCCGGGCGCATGGGGTTCGGCAAGGGGTGTGGCACGCGCCCGGCAGGGCGGCGGGATTCGCCGGGGACGGAACCTTGACCCCTTGACTCGCATCGGTCACACACGCCGCCGCCCGGTATTGCGCCGGCGCGGCGACCGGGCCAGCCGGATCAATCGCGACAAGAGGCCGAACCAAGCCATGCGCGACACAGGCGAATATCTCTTCACCTCCGAATCGGTATCGGAGGGCCATCCGGACAAGGTCGCCGACCGCATCAGCGATACCGTTCTCGACGCCTATCTTGACGCCGATCCCTATGCGCGCGTGGCGTGCGAGACTTTGGTGACGACCAATCGCATCGTGCTCGCGGGTGAGACGCGCGGCCCGGACACCGTCACTCCCGACCTGCTGCATCACCTCGCGCGCATGGCCGTGCACGATATCGGCTACGACCAGGAGGGCTTCTCCTGGAAGAACGCCCATGTCGAATGCCACCTGCACGCGCAGTCCCAGCATATCGCCCAGGGCGTGGACGCCGCCGGCAACAAGGATGAGGGCGCGGGCGACCAGGGCATCATGTTCGGCTACGCCTGCCGCGAGACGCCGGACCTGATGCCGGCGCCGCTGTATTACGCGCACCTGATCCTGCGCCGGATCAGCGAGCTGCGGCGCAACGACGACAAGAGCGTCAAGGGCCTGCTGCCCGATGCCAAGTCCCAGGTCACGCTGCGCTACGTGGACGGCAAGCCGGTGGGCGCGACCTCCGTCGTCGTCTCCACCCAGCATGTCGAGGATCTGGAGCAGTCGCAGATCAAGGCGATGCTGCGCCCGCTGGTCGCCTCCACCCTGCCCGATGGCTGGATGTGCCCGGACGACGAATTTTATGTGAACCCGACCGGCAAGTTCGTGATCGGCGGCCCGGATGGCGATTGCGGCCTGACGGGGCGCAAGATCATCGTGGACACCTATGGCGGCGCAGCACCCCATGGCGGCGGCGCGTTCAGCGGCAAGGACCCCACCAAGGTGGACCGTTCGGCCGCCTATGCCTGCCGCTACCTCGCCAAGAACGTCGTGGCCGCGGGGCTTGCCGACCGCTGCACCATCCAGGTGTCGTACGCGATCGGCATCTCCAAGCCGCTGTCGGTCTATTTCGACCTGCACGGCACCGGCAAGGACGTGGACGAGGTGAAGCTCGCCAAGGTCGTGGGCGACATGGTGAACCTGTCCCCGCGCGGCATCCGCGAGCACCTGCAGCTCAACCGCCCGATCTACGCGGTGACCTCGGCCTACGGGCATTTCGGCCGCACGCCGGATGAGGAGAAGGGCACCTTCACCTGGGAGCGGACGGACCTCGCGGCCGATCTCAAGTCTGCCTTCGGCCGGGCCTGAGTTCGCCGCCCAGCCCGACCGGCTGTACGGGCGCCGCCGGGGCCATGCGCTCAGGCCCCGGCAGCAGCGCCTGCTGGACCACACGCTGCCGCGCCTCGCGCTGGCCGATCCTTCGGCCGACCCGCGGGGTGCGTTCGGCGTGCCGGTGGATGAGGTCTGGCTGGAGATCGGCTTCGGCGGCGGGGAGCATGCGCAGGCCCAGGCGGAGGCCAACCCGCGCGCGGGGCTGATCGCCAGCGAGGTGTTCGAGAACGGCCTCTGCTCGCTGCTGTCGCGGCTGGTGCCCGACGGCGCGGACGAGTCGGCGGCCCCGCTGCCGCCCAATCTGCGCCTGTGGCCGCATGATGCGCGCGACCTGCTCCGCGCGCTGCCCGAGGCATCGCTTGATCGCGTGTTCCTGCTGTTCCCGGATCCCTGGCCCAAGGCCCGGCACGCCAAGCGCCGCTTCGTGCATCCGGACAACATCGCCCTTCTGGCCCGGGTAATCCGGCCCGGCGGCGAATGGCGGATCGCGAGCGATCATCCGGTCTACCAGGATTGGGTGGCGGAGGTGCTGGCCGCCCAGACGGCGTTCCGCGTCGCCTTCGTCACCGATGCGCGGCCGGAGGGCTGGCCCGGCACCCGCTACGAGGCCAAGGCCGTCCGCGAGGGGCGGCGGCCGCGGTGGTGGAGCCTGCGCGCACACAGAGATCGTATTGTCGGACAGGATGCGTCCCAGGGTCTGCCCGGACCATCCGCCGGATAGCGTCTGGACGGCGCGCAGTGGACGGCGGCAGGCTCCGCGCGCAGAGGGCGCCGTGGGAGAAGCCGTCGCGATCCTGCTTTCGCCTTGATGCGAACCGTTCTCAGCTCCATGTGGTGCCCATGCCCGACGATCTCTCCGCCGTTCCGACCTCCGCCGCCCTCGACACCCTGCTCTCGCGCGCCTCGGTCAAACCGGCCGAATTGGTCGCACCCGGCCCCTCGGATGCGGAGATCGACCGCGCCGTGGCCGTGGCCTGTCGCGCCGCCGACCATGGCGGGCTGCGGCCCTGGCGCTTCCTGGTGTTCCGCGGCGACCAGCGCGCCGCCTTCGGCAAGCTGCGCGAAGCCGCCCTTGCCGCCCGCGACCCATCCGCCCCGCCGGCGGTGCTGGAGCTGGAGCGGACCAAGGCCGACCGTGCGCCGGTCGCCATCGTCGCCGCCGCGAAGCTGCGGCCCGGCCACAAGATCCCGGTCTGGGAGCAGATGGCGGCCGCCTCCGCCGCCACGATGAACCTGCTCAACGCGCTGCACGCCATGGGCTGGGGCGCGATGTGGGTGTCGGGCGCGATGGTAGAGGATGCGGGCCTGCGCCGCGCGCTCGGCTTCGCGGAGACGGACGCGCTGCTCGGCTACATCCATGTCGGCACACCCGCTACGCCCCCCGCCCCGCGGGAGCGGCCGGAGGCCGCCCGGTTCTGGCGCGCCTGGGACGGCGCGGCCCCGAACTGGGACTGATTGCGCCGGATCAGAACGTGTCGAGCGGCACCTTCAGGTAGCGCACGCCGTTTTCCTCCGGCGGCGGCGGGCGGCCGCCGCGCATGTTCACCTGCACGGACGGGATGATCAGCTTCGGCAGCGACAGCTTTGCGTCGCGCGCCGTGCGCATCGCCACGAATTCGTCCTCGGTCACGCCCTCATGCAGATGGATGTTGCGCGCCTTCTGTTCGCCCACGCTTGTCTCCCACTGGAAGGTGGCGCGGCCTTCGGGCAGGTAGTCATGGCATAGGAACATCCGCGTGCTGTCCGGCAGCGCGAAGATGCGCTGGACGGAGCGATAGAGCTGCCGCGCATCGCCGCCCGGGAAGTCGCAGCGGGCGGAGCCGTAATCGGGCATGAACAGCGTGTCGCCCACGAAACAGGCGTCACCGATCACGTAGGTGACGCAGGCGGGCGTGTGGCCCGGCGTTTCGATCACATGGGCCGGGATGGCGCCCACCGCGAACGTGTCGCCATCGGCGAACAGCCGGTCGAACTGGCTGCCGTCGCGGGCGAACTCGGTGCCGGCGTTGAACGCCTTGCCGAACACGTCCTGCACCACGCGGATCTTCGCTCCGATGCCGAGACGTCCGCCAAGCTGCGCCTGCACATAGGGAGCGGCCGACAGGTGATCGGCATGGACATGCGTCTCCAGCACCCATTCGGCCGTCAGGCCGCGGCGGCGCACCTCCGCGATGACCGCATCGGCGGGCGCCTTGTCGGTGTGGCCCGAGACCGGGTCGAAGCCGAGCACCGTGTCGATCACCGCGCAGCGCTGTGTCCGCGGATCGGCGACGATATAGGCGATGGTGTTGGTGGCCTGATCGAAGAACCCGGTGACGTCCGGGCGGTCTGCCTGCGTCATCGCTTGTCTCCTTGTCCGGGCACCATCATACGCCCGGCGGCAGTGGCGGAGTCGCTTTCGTTGTCACCGGCATGAGGCGCGCCGCCCACAGCCCCGCCAGCATGGCGGCCACGAACCCGAGCAAGGCCGGGCCGGGTGCCGTCAGCGAGGCGATCGCCGGTCCGGGGCACCAGCCGGCCAGTCCCCAGCCCAGGCCGAACAGCGCCGAGCCGCCGATCAGCCGCGCATCGATCGCGCGCGCCGTGGGCAGCGCGAAGCGGTCCGCGAACAGCGGACGCGCCTGTGCCAGCGCCAGCCGGTAGCCGAGGAAGGTGACCGGCACGGCCGCGATCATGACGAACAGCAGGGCCGGGTCCCACGCCCCGGCGAGATCCAGGAAGCCGAGGACCACCGAGGGATCCGTCATCCCGGACAGCGCCAGCCCCGCGCCGAACACCGCGCCGGCGACCAGCCCCGCGCCGGTGCGCACGGGATTACAGGACATGGCGCCTCACCAGCGCGATCAGCACCGCCACGGCCATGAAGGTCGCGGTCGCGGCCAGGGATCGTGGTGACAGCCGCGCCAGGCCGCAGACGCCGTGGCCGCTGGTGCAGCCCGCGCCGAGCCCGGTGCCCAGCCCCACCAGCAGCCCCGCGAGGATCGCGACAGGCACGGTCGCGGTCGGCGCGCCGATGGCGGGGCGGACGTCCGTCACGGCCGCGACCAGCAACGGCCCCAGCAGCAACCCGGCGATGAACGCCACGCGCCAGGCCCTGTCTGGCGCGAAGGGCGGCAGCAGCCCGCCCAGGATGCCGCTGATGCCCGCGATCCTTCCGTTCGCGGCCATCAGCCAGGCCGCGGCGAGGCCGATCAGCGCGCCGCCCAGCAGGGGGGCGGTCATGGCTTCGTCTCCTCCCGGCAATAGGCGTCGTGCAGGAACGCCAGCAGCCGGGCCACGTCCGTCCGGGCGATGGCGTAGCGCATCGATTGCCCGTCGCGTTCCGCCCGCACCAGCCCTTCGTGCCGCAGCCGGGCGAGCATCTGGGACACCGCCGCCTCGGTCCGGCCGATCCGCCGGGCCAGTTCGCCCACTGTCGGCGCGTCCTCCGCCATGTGGCACAGCAGCAGCAGCCGGCCGGGATGGGCGAGGGTGCGGAGCAGTCCGCTGACCTCTCCGGCGACATCCTGCATCCTAGATATCTGCATATATTAAAATTATTGCATATAATTCCCGGCATCAAGTCGCGGTCCCGCGCTTGCAACCGGCGCCGCGCCGCCCAAACTCGGCCCATGGATTTCACGCCTCGGGTCAAGGCCGTTCTCGGTCCGACCAACACCGGCAAGACGCATCTCGCGATCGAGCGTCTGCTGTCGCATGCCTCCGGCATCATCGGCTTCCCGCTGCGCCTGCTGGCACGGGAGAACTACGACCGCATGGTCGCGCGAAAGGGCGAGAAGCACGTCGCGCTGATCACGGGGGAGGAGAAGATCGTGCCGCCCGAGGCGCGCTGGTTCTCCTGCACCGTGGAGGCCATGCCGCTCGACCGGGAGGTCGAGTTCATGGCGGTGGACGAGATCCAGCTCTGCGCCGATCCCGACCGTGGCCACGTCTTCACCGACCGGCTGCTGCATGCGCGCGGCCTTGCCGAGACCATGTTCCTGGGGGCGGAGACGATCCGCCCGCTGATCGCCCGCCTCGTCCCCCATGTCGAGGTCGAGACGCGGCCGCGCCTGTCGCAGCTTGCCTATACCGGCCCGATCAAGCTCTCCCGCCTGCCGCCGCGCTCCGCCGTCGTGGCCTTCTCGGCCGGCGATGTCTACGCGATCGCGGAAGCCATCCGCCGCCGCCGGGGCGGCTGCGCGGTGGTGATGGGCCGCCTGTCGCCGCGCACCCGCAACGCCCAGGTCGCGCTGTACCAGGACAAGGAGGTCGATTTCCTGGTCGCGACGGACGCGATCGGCATGGGGCTGAACATGGACGTGGACCATGTCGCCTTCGCGGGCATGACCAAGTTCGACGGCCAGAAGCCGCGGCCCCTGACCGCGCCCGAGATCGCCCAGATCGCCGGCCGCGCCGGGCGCGGCATGAAGGACGGCACGTTCGGCGTGACCGGCGACTGCCTGCCCATGCCCGACGAGATCGTCGAGGCGGTGGAGACCCACGCCTTCGACACGCTGCGCGAGATCGCCTGGCGCAACAGCGACCTCGATTTCAGCCATATCGACCTGCTGCTGAACACCCTGTCCGCGCCCCCGCCCCCGCCCGGCCTCGTGCGTGGCAACGACGCGACGGACTACCTGACGCTCGCCGCGCTGGCGCGCGATGCGGATGTGCGGGCGCTGGCCGATGGCCGCGCGCGCGTGCGGATGCTGTGGGAGGTCTGCCAGGTGCCGGATTTCCGCAAGCTGTCCGACGACAGCCATGTGCGGTTCTGCGCCCGCATGTTCGGCCACCTGGCCCGGGGGGAGACGCTGCCCACGGACTGGATCGCCGCCAGCCTGCAATCGGTGAACCGTGCCGAGGGCGACATCGACACGCTGATGGCCCGCCTCGCCGGCGTGCGCACCTGGTCCTACATCGCCGCCCGCGCCGACTGGGTCGCGGATGCCGCCCACTGGCAGGGCCGCGCGCGGGAAGTCGAGGACATGCTGTCCGACGCGCTGCACGAACGCCTGACGCAGCGCTTCGTCGATCGCCGCGCCGCAGCGCTGATGCGGCGGCTGGATGAGGCGGATGCGGGGGAGGAGCTGCTCTCCGCCGTCACCCGCCGCGGCGAGGTGGTGGTGGAGGGCCATCCGGTCGGCCATGTCGCGGGCTTCCAGTTTACCCCCGACCCGTCTGCGGACGGGGAGGAGAAGCGCATGGTCCTGCGCGCCGCCCGCCGGGCGCTGCGCGAGGAGATGCCGCGCCGTCTGAACCGGCTCGACGCCGCCCCGGATCGCGACCTGTCCTTCACGCCGCGCCACCGCATCCTGTGGGACGGGGCGGAGATCGCCCGGCTGCGGCAGGGCCCCGCGCCGCATCGCCCGCTGGTCGAGGTGCACGGGTCCGAGTTCCTCGACGGCCCGGGGCGGGAGCGGGTGCGGGCCCGGCTGCAGCGCTTCGTGGACGAGGCGGTGCGCCGCGAGCTCGCCCCGCTGTTCGCGGCGGCCGAGAAGGCCCAGGCGGACGGCTCCCTGCGCGGCCCGCTGCACCGGCTGACCGAGGCGCTGGGCCTGATCCCCGGCCCGACGGACGAGGACGTGCCGCCGCCGCTGCGCGCCGCGCTGAAGGCCGTCGGCGCGCGGGCCGGCCGCTTCGCCCTGTTCATCCCGGCGCTGATGAAGCCCAGGCCGCTGGCGCTGCGCGCCCAGCTCTGGGCGCTGGCCCGCAACCTGCCGGTGCCGGACCTGCCCGCGCCGGGCCTTGTCGCGATCCCGCCGCCTGAAGCCTGGCCGAAGGACTTCGCCGCCGCCATGGGCTGGGTCGAGGCCGGGCCGGTGCTGCTGCGCCAGGACGTGGCCGAGCGCATCGCGGGCGAACTGGGCTACCTGACCCGCCGTGCACCGCTGCCGGTACCGCCCGACCTCGCGAGCCGGCTGTCGGTCAAGGGCGACATGCTGGGCCCGGTGCTGGGCGCGCTCGGCTTCCGGCTGCTGCCGGGGGCGGCCCCGTCCGAGACGGTGTACGGCCCGCCCTCGCCGCCGGTGGTGGCGCAGCCGCGCCGCCGGCGGCCGGAGGAACCGCAGGCCAAGGGCAGGGGCCAGAAGCCGAAAACCAGGCATGCTCCGCCGCCCCGGCCCGAACCGCGCCCGGATTCGCCCTTCGCGGCGCTTGCCGCTCTGCGGCGGTGAGCGGGGAGGTCGAGGACAGGGACTGGCAGCGGCTGGACGCATGGCTGTGGTGCGCCCGGCTGCTGCGGAGCCGGTCCGCCTGCGCGCAGCTCGTGGCGCAGGGCCGTTTCCGCATCAACCGCCAGCCCACCGACAAGCCGCATGCGCGGCTGCGGCCCGGCGATGTGCTGACCTTTCCGTGGCGTGACGGCGTGGCGGTGCTCCGGGTCCGCGCGCTGGCCCGCCGCCGCGGCCCGCCCGCGGAGGCGCGGGCGCTGTACGAGCCGATCCCGCCGACGTGATTGCCCGGCTTGATCGCCCGTCGCGCGCACGTCATATGCCGCACGCGCGAAAAGCCTGAGGCCGGCCCACTGTGACCTATGTCGTCACCGAGAACTGCATCCGCTGCAAGTACATGGATTGCGTCGAAGTCTGTCCGGTGGACTGCTTCTACGTCGGCGCCAACATGCTGGTGATCAATCCGGACGAGTGCATCGACTGCGGGGTGTGCGAACCCGAATGCCCGGCCGAGGCCATCGTCCCGGACAGCGACGATCGCGCGGCCGACTGGCTGGAGACGAACCGCGCCTATGCGGAGCAGTGGCCGAACATCACCCGCAAGGGCGAGCCGCCCGAGGATGCGGACGAATGGAAGGACAAGCCGGGAAAGGCCGAACTGCTCGACCCGGAGCCCGGCAAGCCATAGCGCGCTTCCGCTGGCGTGACGCCGGCAACCGGTCCGATCGGACCGTCGGCATGATCTGGAAGCAGGACCGATCCTCGCCGTTCCGGCCATGATTCATGCTTGCAGCGCATGACTTTCGGTCCCACTTGTGTTACAAGTTACCGAATAGCCGAGACAGCGTCGCAAAATTTGAGATGGCGCGCCGCGTTTTGGCCGATCGTCTCGCGGATCGGGCCCGGTCCCCCCGTCTGATGCGGGAGGGTCGGGTTTTGTCCGGAGCCTGCTGAGGATGAGGGGAATGGTGAAGTCTGCGCGTCCCAAGGCCGGAAAGAAGCCGGTCGCGAAGGCGAAGGCCGTGTCGAAGGCGGCCACCAAGACCGCGGCCAAGAAGGTGGCCGCGAAGAAGGCCGCGCCTGCGGCGCCGGTGAAGGCCAAGGCGAAGCCGCCGGCGAAAGCCGCCGCCGCGCCCGCCGCGAAGGTGAAGGCGGCCGCCACGCCGCCCGCGAAGGCGGCGCCTGCCGCGAAGGCCCCCCCGGCACCGAAGCCCGCCGCCAAGGCGGCCGCCCCGTCCCGGCCCGCGGTTGCGGCACCGGCCCCTGCGCCCGCCGCCGCGCCACCGGCCCCGCCCGCCGCGGCTGCGCCCGCGCCGCGCCCGCCGATGCCCGGCACCCGCCCCGGCTTCCGCGACACGCAGGCCCCGTTCGTGGCCATCCGCCCGCAGATCGCCCGTCCGGCGCCCACCAAGGGCGACACCGATTTCAAGGAAGGCGACTACGTCGTCTATCCGACCCACGGCGTCGGCAAGGTGGAGCGCATCGCGACCGAGGAGATCGCGGGCCACACGCTCGAACTGATCCACATCACGTTCGAGGAGAACCGCATGACGCTACGCGTGCCGGTCAGCCGCGCGCGCGCGACCGGCCTGCGCAAGCTGTCCACGCGCAAGCAGTTCGACGAGGCTCTGGCCACGCTCAAGGGCCGCGCGCGCATCAAGCGCACCATGTGGTCCCGCCGCGCCCAGGAATACGAGGCGAAGATCAACTCGGGCGACCCGATCGCGATCGCCGAGGTGGTGCGCGACCTGCACCGCAACGCGGGCCAGCCTGACCAGTCCTTCAGCGAGCGCCAGATCTACGAGGCTGCGATGGACCGGCTTGCCGCCGAGCTTGCCGCCATCGACCGCACCGACAAGATGGCGGCCGCGACCAAGCTGAACGATTTCCTCAAGACCGTGGACAGGGCCGAGAAGGCCGAGAAGGGCGAAAAAGCCGCCTGATCGGCGGCGAACCCGCCGAAATCCGCTCCGGGCCGCTTGCCGAAACGCAGGCGGCCCGTTCTGTTTGCGCGACGTGCGCACCCAGTCCGCCCCCCGTTTCGCGATCCTGCGCCATGCCCGGCGGATCTGGGCGATCGGCGCCGTGCATGGCCGCGCCGCCGAACTGGGCCGGCTGCATGCCCGGCTGGAAACGCGCGTCTGGCAGGGCGACCGGGTGGTCTATTGCGGCAACCTGATCGGCCGCGGCCCGGATGTCGCGGGCACGATCCGGGAGATGCTGCTGTTCCGCCGCGCCGTGATCGCCCGCCCGGGGTTCGAGGCGGACGACGTGGTCCTGCTGCGCGGCGCGCAGGAGGAGATGCTGCACCGGCTGCTGCAGATCCAGTTCGCCCGCGGCCCCGCCGCCGCCGAGCAGGCGCTGGCCTGGATGGCGCAGGAAGGCGTGGGCGCCACGCTCGCCGCCTGGGGCCAGTCGATCGAGGAAGGGCTGCGCCGCGCCCGCATGGGGCCGGTCGACCTCGCGCGCTGGACCGGCACGATCCGGCAGGCGATCCGCGCGGCACCGGGCCATGACCCGTTGCTCGCCAGCCTGCGCCGCGCCGCCTTCACCGTGCCCGAGGATCTGGCCGGTGCCGCCCCCGGCGCGTTGTTCGTCGCGGCGGGCGTGGACCCGTCGCGGCCGCTGGAAGGCCAGGGCGACAGCTTCTGGTGGGATCAGGCCGGGTTCGCCGCCCTCGCCGGATCGGAGCCGCCCTGGAACGGGTTCCGCCGCATCGTGCGCGGCCATGACCGCGCCGGCGGCGGTTTCGCGGAAACACCGTTCGCGGTGACGCTGGGCGAGGAGCCGGATCAGGTCCTGGCCGGCCTGTTCGCCCCGGACGGCACGTTGATCGAGGTGTTCGGTTCGGACTCCGCTTGACCTTGCGGGGGGCGGGCACCTACATGCAGGCAGCACGCGCGGCCGGGGCCGGGCGTGCGTGGCGTTTGCGGGATGGGCCCGCCGCCCCACCATCCGGCGCCATCGGGCGCAGGTCGTGCTCCGTCATCGATGCTTCGTCATCGGGCGGGGGGCGCAATTGCTTCGGTCCAGGCCGCCCCGGTCGCCACGGGCCACGCTCAAGGACACACATACCGCATGGCATCCGCCACCGCCTCGGACATGACCGAGGACTTTGCGACGCTGCTCGACGAGACCCTGGGCAAGGACGCCGCCTTCGACGGGTCCGTCGTCACCGGCCGCGTCGTCCGCCTCACCGACGAATTCGCCATCGTCGATGTCGGGCTCAAGAGTGAAGGGCGCGTCGCGCTCAAGGAATTCGCGCCTCCGGGCCAGAAGCCCGAGATCAAGATCGGCGACGTCTTCGAACTTTATGTCGAGCGCTATGAGGACCGCGACGGGTCCATCGTGCTCAGCCGCGAGAAGGCGCGCCGCGAGGAAGCCTGGACCAGCCTGGAGAAGGCGTTCGAGAGCCAGGCCCGCGTCAACGGCACGATCTATGGCCGCGTGAAGGGCGGGTTCACCGTCGATCTCGGCGGCGCGGTCGCCTTCCTGCCCGGCTCGCAGGTCGATATCCGCCCCGTGCGCGACGTCACGCCCCTGATGGGCACGCCGCAGCCGTTCCAGATCCTCAAAATGGACCGCGCGCGCGGCAACATCGTCGTCTCCCGCCGGGCCGTCCTGGAGGAGACCCGCGCCGAGCAGCGCTCCGAGCTGATCCAGGGCCTGAAGGAAGGCCAGATCCTCGACGGCGTGGTGAAGAACATCACCGATTACGGCGCCTTCGTGGACCTGGGCGGCGTCGATGGCCTGCTGCACGTCACCGACATCGCGTGGCGCCGCATCAACCACCCGTCCGAGGCGCTGACCATCGGCCAGCACGTCAAGGTGCAGGTGATCCGGTTCAATCCGGAGACGCAGCGCATCAGCCTGGGCATGAAGCAGCTCGAAGCCGATCCGTGGGATGGCGTCGAGCTGAAGTACCCGGTGGGGGCCCGCTACTCGGGCCGCGTGACCAACATCACCGACTACGGCGCCTTCGTGGAGCTGGAGCCGGGCGTGGAAGGTCTCGTGCACGTGTCCGAGATGTCCTGGACCAAGAAGAACGTGCACCCGGGCAAGATCGTGGCCACCTCGCAGGAGGTGGACGTGATGGTGCTGGATGTGGACGCGGGCAAGCGCCGCATCTCGCTCGGCCTCAAGCAGGTCCAGCGCAATCCGTGGGAGCAGTTCATCGAGGAGCATCCCGCGGGCAGCGAGGTCGAGGGCGAGATCCGCAACATCACCGAGTTCGGCCTGTTCATCGGCCTCAACGGCGATATCGACGGCATGGTCCACATGTCCGACATCTCCTGGGACGAGGCCGGCGAGGCGGCGATGGCGCACTACAACAAGGGCGATATCGTCAAGGCCAAGGTGCTGGACGTGGATGTCGAGAAGGAGCGTATCTCCCTCGGCATCAAGCAGCTCCAGTCCGACCCGGCCTCCGAGGTGCTGGACAAGGTCCACAAGGGCGCGATCGTCACCTGCGTCGTGACCGCGGTGCAGTCGAACGGCATCGAGGTGAAGGTGGACGACGTGCTGACGGGCTTCATCCGCCGCGCCGAGCTGTCGCGCGACAAGGGGGAGCAGCGTCCGGACCGGTTCGCCGTGGGCGAGAAGGTGGACGCCAAGGTCACGGCCGTGGACCGCGCCGCCCGCAAGCTCACGCTCACCATCAAGGGCAAGGAGCTGGACGAGGAGAAGCAGGCGATGGCCGATTACGGGTCGTCCGACTCGGGCGCCTCGCTGGGCGACATCCTGGGGGCGGCGATCCGTCGCCGGAACCAGGCGGCCGCCGCGATCTTCGACAACAAGGAAGACTGATTATGATGCCCTCAGGCGCCGGGCGCGGCCGTCCGGCCGCTTGGCTCGCCGCATAAGCGGCGGGCCCCGTTCGGGGCCTCGGACCGGCATGCCGGTCCGCAGGGAATATCGACCGCCCGGTTCTTCGCGGAACCGGGCGGTTTGTTTTTGCGCGGATGTGCTATTCCGCCCGCATGTCGTTCGAGACCGATCTGCTGATCGACCGCCGCCGGCTGAAGCGCAGCCTGGTCACCTGGCGCGTGGTCGCGGTGGTGGCCGTCGCGGCGATCGCGGCACTGCTCGTGCTGCCGGACGCGTTCGGCCCGTCCGGGCCGCGTATCGCGCGCCTGTCGGTCGAAGGCACCATCACCGATGACCGGCAGGTGACGGATGCGCTGGACGCGGTGGCCGGGGACGATGGCATCCGCGCCCTGATCGTCGCCATCGACAGCCCCGGCGGCACGGTCGCGGGGGGCGAGGCGCTGACCAGCGCCATTGCCCGCGTCGCCGCCCGCAAGCCGGTGGTCGCGGTGATGGGCGGCACGGCGGCGTCCGCCGGCTACATGATCGCCATGCCCGCCCAGCGCGTCTTCGCCCGCGGCAGCACGCTGACCGGATCGATCGGCGTGATCCTGCAGACCACGGAATTCTCCGAGCTGATGGCCCGCGTGGGCATCCGCGCCGAGGCGCTGACCAGCGGGTCGCTCAAGGACCAGCCCAGCCCCTTCCGCCCGCTGACCGAGGAAGGCCGCGCCGCCCTGCGGGCGGTGATCGGGGACATGTACGACCAGTTCGTCGCCCTGGTCGCCAAGGGCCGCAACCTGCCGCCCGAGCGGGTCCGCGAACTGGCCGACGGGCGCACCTTCACCGGAAGGCAGGCGCTTGCGGCCGGCCTCGTGGACGAGATCGGCGGCGAACAGGAAGCGCGGACCTGGCTGGCGCGTGAGAAGGGTGTCCCCGACTCCCTGCCGGTCGAGGACGTGGACTGGCGCGACCTGTATCAGCGCACCTTGGCCCGCGGCGTGGTGGGCGCGTGGAAAACCCTGATTTCTGAACGACTTAGACTTGACGGGGCATGGGCGGTCTGGCAACCTTCGGGGTTGTAACGTTCCGGCCGGCGGCGTGCCGGCCGGGGACAGGACGAACGTCATGACCAAGTCGGAGCTGGTCGCGGATCTCGCGGCGGCCAATCCTCATCTGTTGCAGCGTGACGTGGAGCAGATCGTCGCCGCCATCTTCGATGAGATCACCGCCGCCCTGGCGCGCGGCGACCGGGTCGAGCTGCGCGGCTTCGGCGCTTTCACGATCAAGCATCGCGGCGCCCGCACCGGCCGCAACCCGCGCACGGGCGATGCCGTGCCGGTGTCGGAGAAGTCGGTGCCGTTCTTCAAGGCCGGCAAGGAGCTGCGGGAACGCGTCAACCGCGGCCGGCCGGATCATGTGCCGTCCGCCCCGCTGCGCGTCCCGGCCTGATGCTGCGCTGGATCATCGGCGCCCCGCTGCTGCTGCTGCTGGTGCTGTTCGCCCTGTCGAACCCGCAGCCGGTGCGGCTGACGATCTGGCCGTTCGACCTCGCGCTGGAAGCGCCGCTGTCGCTGGCGGTGCTGCTGGCGATGGGGGCCGCCTTCCTGCTGGGCGCGCTGATCGCCTGGCTCGGCACGCTGCCCGCGCGCGGCCGTGCCCGCCGGGCCGAGGACACGGTGCGGCTGCTGGAGGCGCAGGTCGCGGAACTCAAGGCACGTATTCCGCCATCGTAGCGGGACGCGGCCCGCTCTGTGCTAGCAAGCACCCATGCTCGCGCGCCCCAATGGCGGTCCCGGCCGCGTCATCGTCGCCCTCGACACCACCGATGCCGGGCATGCCCGGGCGTTGGCGGATGCCGCGCTGCCGCATGCGGGGCTGCTTAAGTTCGGGCTGGAGTTCTTCGGCGCGCTCGGCGGGCCGGGCGTGCGGGACGTGGCCGCGGGGCGTCCCTTCTTCCTGGACCTGAAGTTCCACGACATCCCCAACACGGTGGGTGCTGCCGTGCGCGCGGTGCTGCCGCTCGCCCCCGCCATGCTGACGGTCCACGCCGCGGGCGGTCCGGCCATGGTGCAGGCGGCGTGCAGGGCGGCGGAGGCGGCGGGGGATGCGCGGCCGATGGTGCTCGCGGTCACGGTGCTGACCAGCCTGGACGCCGAGACGCTCGCGGCGACCGGCGTCTCGGGCGGGCCGGTGCAGCAGGTGCTGCGGCTGGCACGGCTGGCGCTCGACGCCGGCGCGGACGGGCTGGTGTGCAGCGCGCGCGAGGTCGCGCCCCTGCGCGATGCGTTCGGGGCCGCACCCGCCCTGGTCGTGCCCGGCATCCGCCCGGCCGGCAGCGCCGCCGACGATCAGGCACGGACCATGACGCCCGCCGATGCGGTGCGCGCGGGCGCCGACTGGCTCGTGATCGGCCGTCCGATCACCGCCGCCGCCGATCCGGCCAGGGCCGCCGCGGTGATCGCCGCGGACCTGCCCTGATGCCGGCACGGGTGAAGATCTGCGGCATCAACGACGCGGCCGCGCGTGACGCGGCCGTGGCGGCGGGGGCCGACCTGATCGGGCTGGTGTTCTTCCCCGCCTCGCCGCGCTTCGTCACCCCCGCCCAGGCCGCGGCACTGGCCGATGGCGTGGCCGTGCCCAAGGCCGGTCTGTTCGTGGACCCCACGGACGAGGCGATCGCGGAGGTGCTGGCCTCGGTGAAGCTGGACTACCTCCAGCTCAACGCCACGCCCGCGCGGGCGCGGGCGATCCGGGCGGCGTTCGGCCTTCCGGTCATCCGCGCGGTGCATGTGCGCGACGCGGCCGACCTGCCCGCGACCACGGAAGGCGCGGACCTGCTGCTGCTGGACGCGCCGCCGCCGTCCGGCGCCACGCGGCCGGGCGGCAACGCGGTGGCCTTCGACTGGTCGATGCTGGCCGGCTGGAAGCCCGATTTTCCCTGGCTGCTCGCGGGCGGGCTGACGCCGGCGAACGTGGCCGAGGCGATCCGCGTCTCCGGCGCGCCGGGCGTTGACGTGTCCTCGGGCGTGGAGCGGGCGAAGGGCGTGAAGGACCCCGACCTGATCCGCGCCTTCGTCGCCGCCGCGCGCGCGGCGTGATCCGCCCGGCCACGGCGGCCGACGGCGCGGCCATCGGCAAGGTGCATGTGCTGGCGCGGCAGGATGCCTATGCCGGGCTGGTGCCCGACTCGGAACTGTCCGGTGCCGAGGCCGACCGCCGCCTGTCCCTGTGGCGGGGCCGCAGCACCTGGGACGGCATCTTCGTGGCCGAGGACGCGGATTGTGTCTGCGGCTTCGGCATGGCCAGCACGCAGCGCGACGCCTTCCTGGGCCGCAGCGGGGAAATCTGGTCGCTCTACGTGCTGACGCGTGCGCACCGCCGCGGCTTCGGACGCGGGCTGTTCGCCGCGATGGCGGCGTATCTTCACCGCGTCGGACATGACGGGTTCACGCTTTGGGTGCTGGCGGCCAACCGCCCGGCCGTCGCGTTCTACGAGGCCATGGGCGGCACGCCGGTCGCGCAGCGGCGCGCACCGATGTCCGGCGGGACGATGGCGGTGCAGACCGCCTATGCCTGGGATGGCCCCGCGACGTGACGGCCCGCGCCGCGGACAGGCGGCCTCCCCTTACGGGGTGACGACCGTCGCCGCCGGCGAGCCCTCGGCGATGATCTCGCCGGCCGCCAGGGTCAGATCCTCCCGGAACTTGCTCGCCACCACCTGCACCCCCACCGGCGCGCGCCCGACGAGGCCGGTCGTCACCGTCAGCGCCGGCAGGCCCAGCGCGGGCAGGCCGATCTGGACGAGCTGCGCCTCGCACAGCCGCGCGAACGCCTCGGCCCCCTCCAGATCGGCTCCGTCCCTGAACGGCAGCGTGGCAGAGACGGGCAGCAGCGCGACCGGGTAGCCTTCCAGGAACTGCATCCACGCGCGCACCAGCGTGTTCCGGCGCGCGAGTGCGGCGGTGAAGTCGGCGAGCGTGACGTCCTCGGTCTTCCAGACGCTGCGCATGGCTGCGAGCACGGCATTCGCGCCGGGATCGCCTTCCTTCGCCGCTGCGGCGAAGGGCGCGGCGTAGGGATCGGCGATCCACAGCATCTCGTCGATCAGGGCGGCGGGGCGGATCGGCGGCGTGGCGACCTCCTCCACCGTCCAGCCCGCCTCGGCCAGCTTGCGGGCCGCACCACGCAGCGCGGCCTCGACCTCCGGCACCACGTCCAGCCCATCCGGGTTCACGCACAGGGCGGCGCGTCTGGGCGCGGGCGGGCCTTCCAGCGGCGCGGGCACCCACCACGGGTCGCGGGCGTCCCGCGCGCTCATCGCCGCCAGGCCGAGGCGGACATCGCCGATCGTGCGCGCGAGCGGGCCGGCGACCGCCATCATCTGCGCCCCGATGCTGCGCTCCGCGCCCGAGGCGTTCCAGGCCGCAATGCGGCCCACGGTGGGCCGCAGCCCGTGGATGCCGTTGGCATAGGCCGGATAGCGGATGGACCCCGCGATATCGGTGCCGTGCCCGATCGCGCCGATCCCCGCCGCCGTCGCGGCCCCGGCGCCGCCGGAGGATCCGCCCGGCGTCAGTGACGGATCGCGCGGGTTCTTCGTCGCGCCATGCAGTGAATTGTCGGTGAACCAGCGCAGCGAGAAGGCGGGCGTGTTGGTGCGGCCCAGGATGACCGCCCCGGCGCGGCGGAAATTCGCCACCACCGGGTTGTCCTCCTGCGCGATCTGGTCCTTCTGCAACCGCAGCCCGTTGGTGTTCGCGAACCCCTTCTGGTCGGTGTTCACCTTGATGGTGACGGGCACGCCGGCGAGCAGGCCGGGGTCCTCCCCGCGCGCGATGGCGGCATCCACCCTGGCCGCGTCGGCCAGCACTTCCTCCGGCTTGTGCGCCACGACCGCGTTGATCGCGGGATTCACCGTGTCCAGCCGCGCCAGCGCGGCGCGTGCGATCTCGACTGCGGAAACTTCCTTCGCCTTCACCCGTCGCACGGTTTCTTCCGCGGTCAGGGCATAGAGTTCTGTCACCCAGGTAGCTCCAATACGTTCTTGGCGATGATGTTGCGCTGGATCTCGTTCGACCCGCCGTAGATCGTGGTCGGTCTTGCCTGGATGAACAACCCCGCGGGGTTGAGCGCGCGGTTGCCCTCCATCGGGTCGAGCAGGCCTGCGTTCTCGCCGGCGATGGCGAGCATCTCGTCGGTGATGCGCTGGTACAGCTCGCTCTGGAACAGCTTCAGCATGGACACGTCCGGCCCCAGGCTGCCGCCGTCGCGCAATATGCCGACGAAGCGTTCGTACAGCGCGGTCAGGTCGGCAAGGTCCATGCGCAGCCGGGCGTAGCGGTCGGCGAAATCCGGATCGCCCCACACGCCCATGCGTTCGGCCAGCAGCTTCAGCCGGTCGAGCGCGAAGGCGGACTGCTTGGGGGAACCGAGGAAGATCCGCTCGAAGCCCAGCAGCGCCTTGGCATAGGTCCAGCCCTTGTTCGGCGCGCCCACGAGATTGGCGCTGGGCACGCGCACGTTGTCGAAGAACACCTCCGCGAACTCATCATGCATGTCGATGTTCAGGATCGGCCGCACGGTGATGCCGGGCAGGTCCATCGGCACCAGCAGGAAGGAGATGCCTTCCTGCTTCTTCGCCGCCTTGTCGGTGCGCACCAGCAGAAAGATCCAGTTCGCGTCGGTGCCGAGCGTGGTCCAGGTCTTCTGCCCGTTCACCACGTAGTCGTCGCCGTCGAGCACCGCCTCGCAGCGGAGCGAGGCGAGGTCGGACCCCGCGTTGGGTTCGCTGTAGCCCTGGCACCAGATGTGTTCGCCCGACAGGATGCGCGGCAGGAAGAAGTCCTTCTGCGCATCCGTGCCGAAGCGGGTCAGCAGCGGGCCGATCATGGTGATGCCCATGTCGTTGAGCCGGGCGCAGCCATGGCGCTCGAACTCCTCGATCATGATGACCTGCCGCGCGGGCGACAGGCCCATGCCGCCCACCGCGCGCGGCCAGCCCGGCGCGAGCCAGCCCGCGCGCGCCAGCTTCATGTACCAGAGGCGGTTGTCCTTCAGGTGCAGCCGCTTCGGCGGATGGCGCAGTTCGGGCGGGTATTCGCGTTCGAGGAAGCGGCGGACCACCGCGCGGAAGGCGTCATCGTCGAGCGCGTCGAGTTCATCCAGGCTGGGAACGGTCGCGGCTTCCATCGCTTCAGGCTCCGGTCGGCGAAGGTGACGATGGGTTGCATGGAGATGGCCGGGTGTCCATCGGCGGCGGGGGCCGGCTTGCCGGCCGGCCCCGTGCCCCTCACGCGCGCTTCACACCCCACGGATAGGCGAACGGCCCCGGCACGATCCCGGTGATCGAGGTCCGGTGCGCGGTGCGGCCGGTGAACTGGCCGAGCGGGATGGTCGGCGCGTCGTCCATCACCAGCGCGTCCAGCGCCTCGGCCGCCTTCTTCTGGGCGGCCTCGTCGCGGGCATCCAGCCATTCCTGCACCAGTTCCTCGGCCTTCGGGCTGTCCCACCAGCCGGCCCAGTTGGAAGGGCCGTTGCCGCGCACGGTGTAGGACATGGCGGGATTGACCAGCCCCGCCGCCGTGCCGGTGGTGTGGAAGATGCTCCAGCCACCCTGTTCGACCGGGCCGCGATTGGCGCGGCGTTGCACCACCGTGCCCCAGTCGGTCTCGGCCAGTTCCACGTTGAAGCCGATCTTGTTGAGCAGGTCCGCCGTCACCTGGCCGAGCGGGCCGATATCGGGATTGTCGGTCGGGTTGATCACCACCGCCTTCTGGCCGGCATAGCCCGCCTCGCCCAGCGCCTTGCGGGCCTTGTCGAGGCTTGCGGGCATCAGCGCCTCGCCCGCGTCCCTGTAGTAGGCGGAGCCCGCCGGCCACTGGCTGCGGCAGACCTGCCAGAGGTCCTTCGCATCGCCGCGGATGGCCTGCATGTAGGTGGTCTGGTCCACCGCCAGCCGCACGGCGCGGCGCAGGCGCACGTCGTCGAACGGCGGCTGGCTGCTGTTGAAGCGCAGGATGGCCGACCGGCCGGACGTGTCGATGACCGGCAGGGCGATGCCGCGGTTGCGGGCAAGCTGCGGCAGCAGATCGGTCAGCGGCCGCTCCCACCAGTCCACCTCGTTGTTCATCAGCGCGGCGGCGGCGGTGGACGGATCGGTGATGATGATCCACTCCACGCGCTGGAAATGCGCGACCTTGCCGCCCGCGGCCCAGGACGGCGCTTCCGGTCGCGGCACATAGCCGTCGAACTTCTCGTAGACGACCTTCGCACCGGTGTTGAACTCGCTGGCCACGAAGCGGTACGGGCCGGAGCCCACCATCTCCGTCACCTGCTTGCCCGGGTCGGTCCTGGCCAGGCGTTCGGGCATGATGAAGGGCAGCGAGGTGTCGCCCTTGCCCAGTGCCTCCAGCATCGGCAGGAACGGCTTGGTCAGCTTGATCTCGAAGCTGCGGTCATCGACCGCGCGCCAGGATTCGGCGACCTTCAGCAGAAGCTGGCCGAAGGGTTCGCGCGCGCCCCAGCGCTGGATCGAGGCGATGCAGTCCTGGGCGCGGACCGGCGTGCCGTCATGGAATTTCAGCCCCGCGCGCAGCTTGAAGCGCCAGGTCCGCCCGTCGGCCGAGACCTCGTGCCCCTCCGCCATCTGCGGCCTGGCCTGCATCTGCGCGTCCATGGCGTAGAGCGTGTCGAAGACATAGTTGCCGTGGGCGCCGGTGATGGTGGCCGTGGTCCAGACCGGGTCCAGCACGGCAAGGTTCGACTGCGGCACGAGCCGCAGCGTGCTGGCGCGCGTGTCCTGCGCGATGGCGGGCGCTGCGAGCAGGGAGGCGGCGGTCGCCTTGAAAAGGGTACGGCGATACATGTTCGGGTCTTGACGCTCCGGGCGAGAGATCGCGCAGCACAGACCTTCGCGGGCCGCGCGGCAAGCCGCCGCCCGCCAGCCGTGAGTCTGTTCCGGTCAGGTCCCGGTGAAAGCGGGCTTGCGCTTGCCGAGGAAGGCGGCCTTGCCCTCCGCATGATCGGCGGTGCCGAACAGGGCGGATTGGTAGTCGCGTTCCAGGGCCAGCGCCTCGTCCAGGCCGCGGGCGAGGAAGGCCTTGGTCAGCGCCACCGGCAGCGGGGCCGCGTCCGCGAACAGGGCGGCGCGGGCCAGGGCTGCCTCCAGCGCCGTGCCGGGGGCGACGACATGGTCGATCAGGCCGATGCGCTCCGCCTGTTCCGCGCCGAACGTCTCGCCATAGAGCAGGATCTGCCGCGCGCGGCCTTCGCCCACGCGGCGGGGCAGGGTGTGCGGAAGGCCGAGATCGGCGATCAGCCCGATCCTGCCGAAGCTCGCCATGAAGCGTGCGTCGGCGGCGGCGACGATGGTGTCGCAGCACAGCGCGACGGACATGCCCGCGCCGACGCACCAGCCTTCCACCGCCGCGATGATGGGCTTGGCGTTGTGGATCATGGCGCCGACCAGGCGATGGCTGATGCGGAACCGGTCGCGCCCGGCGGCGAGATCGGTCGCATCCATGTCGCTGATGTCGCCGCCCGCGCTGAAGGTGCCGCCTTCGCCGGTCACGACGATGGCGCGGATGTCGCGATCGCTCTCCAGCCGGTCGAGCGCATCGATCATCAGGCGGCGCATCGCCATGGACAGGGCGTTGCGGCGCTTGGGCGCGTTCATGGTCAGGATGGCGATGGGGCCGCGGCGGTCCTCACGCAGCAGGGCAGTCTCGGTCATGCCTCGTCCTCCGTCGCGTCCATGAACCGCCGCCGGTGCAGCGCCGACGAGCCGTAGAGATTCGACAGCACCATCGCCTTGCGCAGATACAGGCCAATATCGGCCTCATCCGTGTAGCCGATGCCGCCATGAAGCTGGATCGCCTGCCGCGTGACCAGCATCGCCGCTTCCGCCGCGCGCGCCTTGGCGCGGGAGACCGCGGCGCGGCGCTGCCGCGGGGTGACGGCGTCATCCAGTGCCTGTGCGGCGGCCTCGACACTCGCGCGCGTCAGCTCGACCTGGATCTTCAGGTCCGCCGCGCGGTGCTGCAATGCCTGGAAGCTGCCGATGGGGCGGCCGAATTGCTGGCGGGTGCGCAGGTAGTCGAGCGTGATCGCGAAGGCGCGCTGCATCACGCCGAGCAGGTACGCCGCCGTCGCCAGCGCCGCCGCGTCGAGTGCCGCGGTGAGGTCCGCCGGCCCCAGCGCTTCATATGCCGCGCCGTCGAGTGTCAGCGTGCCGAACTGCCCCCCATCCTGCGTGCGTTCGATCGCGAGCGTCACGCCCTTCGCGTGCGTGGCCACCAGTCCGGCTTCCGTCCGGCCGACCACGATGAAGGCATCGGCGCCGGAGGCTGCCGGGATGAAGACCTTGCGGCCGCTCACGCGCCCGTCCGCGAACCGCGTGCCGTCACCCGCATCCAGTGCGTTGGCGTGTTCCTGCCAGGCCGGCAGGATCAGCCGCGATCCGTCGAGCAGTCCGGCCAGCGCCGGATGCGCGCCCAGCAGGTCGGCCGCGAATGCTGCCTCGATCAGCGGCTCGGGCACCAGGGCCGTGCCCAATTCCTCGGCCAGCGCGCAGAATTCGACGAGGCCAAGCCCGGCACCGCCGCGATGCTCGGCCACGCGCAGGCCGGGCCAGCCCATCGCGCACATCTCCCGCCACGTGCCGGGGTCGAAGCCCGGATCGGCGAAACGCAGGGTGCGGATGCGCGCGAGGTCGGATGTGGCGATGGCCGCGGCGCTGTCGCGGATCAGCCGCACGCTCTCGGCGCGGTCCTCAGCGGCACTCATGCCCGGTCAGCCGGGCAGGTGCAGTTTCGCGTCCGATCTGGCCTGCAACGCCTCGAAGCTCATCCCGGGGATCATCTCGCGCACCACGAAGCCGTGCTTCTCCACGTCCAGCACGGCGAGGTTGGTGTAGACCCGCGTGACCACGCCCAGCGCCGTCAGCGGATAGGAACAGCGCGGCACGATCTTCGACCGCCCGTCCTTGGTCGTGTGCTCCATCACCGCCCACAGCCGCTTGGCGCCTGCGGCAAGGTCCATGGCCCCGCCCACGGCGGGCGCCATCTCGTTGTCCGAGGTCGCCCAGTTGGCGATGTCGCCGTTCTCCGCCACCTCGAACGCGCCCAGCACGCACAGGTCGATATGGCCGCCGCGGATCATGGCGAAGCTGTCGGCGTGATGGACGTAGCACCCGCCGGTGCGCAGCGTGATGAAGGCCTTGGATGCGTTGATCAGCCAGGGCTCAACCGCGTCCGGCGCGGGGGCGGGGCCGACGCCGATCACGCCGTTCTCGGACTGGAAGATCACCTCGCGCTCGGGCGGCACGTGGTTGGCGACCATCGTGGGAATGCCGATCCCCAGGTTGACCACCCAGCCTTCGGGGATGTCGGCGGCCACGCGGGCGGACATCTGCGCCCGGGACAGCGGCTTCGGCTCGACGATCGCATCCATGTCCTGTTCCCTTCCCTCAGGCCGCCTTCTTGGGATCCTCGACGGGATCGCCATAGGGCACGTGCACCACGCGGTTCACGAACACGCCGGGCGTGACGATCGTCTCCGGATCGAGTTCGCCCAGTTCCACGCGGTGCTGAGTTTGCACGATGGTCAGCTCCGCCGCCATGGCCATGACCGGATTGAAGTTGCGGCCCGCCTGCCGGAAGACCAGGTTGCCCCAGCGGTCGGCCTGCCATGCCTCGACCAGCGCGACCTCGGCATGCAGCGCCTTCTCCAGAACGTAGAGCCGGCCGTCGATCTCCCGCGTCTCCTTGCCTTCGGCGAGCTTCGTGCCCGCGGCGGTCGGCGTGTAGAAGGCGGGGATGCCCGCACCCGCGGCGCGCATGCGTTCGGCCATGGTGCCCTGGGGCACGACCTCCAGCTCGATGCGGCCGTCACGGTACAGTTCCTCGAACACCACCGATCCGGCGCTGCGCGGGTAGGAGCAGATGATGCGCCGCACGTTGCCCGTCGCCAGCAGCCGCGCGAGGCCGTGGCGGCCGGAGCCGGCATTGTTCGCCACCACGGTCAGGTCCTTCGCACCCTGGTCGATCAGCGCATCGATCAGCGCGTTGGGAATGCCGACATGACCGAAGCCGCCGATCAGCACGGTGGAGCCGTCTTTGATGCCGGCGACCGCATCGGCCACGGTGGGGACGAACTTGTCGATCATGGGACGGCGCTTCTCTCCAGGCTCCTGCGCGCCGCACGTTGGGCACACCGCACCCCGCCACGCAAGCCGCGAGGCTGTCGGCCGCGTCCGTGCCTTTTACCGTCGGGCATCCGTGCTGGATGCGCCGCGGTGCGGCCGGCTAGAACATCCGCATGGATCAGGAACGTCTGGCCGCACTTCGCGCCCGTTACGACACCGCTTCGGGCGGCGAGTCCGACGATCCGCTTTTCGCTCGCATCATGGCCTCGCAGTTCAGCGGCGGCGATCGGCGGACATGGCCCTTCGCCGGCGTGGCCACGTTCCTGTCCGCGCCGCTCAGGCCCGGTTGGCAGGACCTGCCGCCGGCGGAGCGGCCGGAGATCGGGCTGATCGGCGTGCCGATGGACCTTGGCGTGACCAACCGTGCCGGCTCACGCCTCGGCCCCCGCGCGATGCGCGCGGTGGAACGTATCGGCCCCTACGAGCCGGCGCTGCGCATGGCGCCGCTGACGGAAGCCCGCGTGGCCGATCTCGGCGACGTGCCGATGGCATCGCGCTTCTCGCTCGATTCCTGCCATGCCGACATCGAGGCGCATTTCGCCCAACTGCATGCGGCGGGCATCCGCACCATCGCCGCGGGCGGCGACCATTCGATCAGCCTGCCGATCCTCAAGGCGCTGGGAAAGGACCGTCCGCTCGGCATGGTTCATATCGACGCGCATGCGGACACGGGCGGGCAATATGAGGGCACGCGCTTCCACCATGGCGGCCCGTTCCGGGAAGCGGTGCTCGCCGGCGTGCTCGATCCGGACCGCACCATCCAGATCGGTATCCGCGGCGGCGCGGGCTATCTGTGGGAGTTCTCCACGGCGAGCGGCATGACGCTGGTGCAGATGCACGAGGTCGCCGCCATGGGCATCCCGGCCGTGATCGCCAGGGCGCGGGAGATCGCGAAGGGGCCGGTCTATGTCTCCTTCGACATCGATGCGGTCGATCCCGGCTTCGCCTCCGGCACCGGCACGCCAGAGGTCGGCGGGCTGACGCCGCGCGAGGTGCAGGAGATCCTGCGCGGGCTGACCGGCCTTGATGTCGTCAGCGGCGACGTGGTCGAGGTCGCGCCGCAATACGACACCAGCACCGCGACCGCACAGATCGCCGCGCAGGTGATGTTCCAGATCCTCTGCCTGCTGGTGCGCGCGCCGTCCTTCCGGCGCTGAGGCTACGGCTTGTCGATGTTCCAGTAGACGATCACGGGTGACGGCAGCACGCCCGTCACCGCCGTCCGGCGGGCATAGGGCGGGTCCCACTGGCCCAGCAGCGTGTAGGGCTGCATCTCCATCAGCCGCCTGTGCAGGGCTTCCAGTGCCGCCGATCGCTCCGCCTCCGGCGCGTCGATGAAGGCCTGGCGCAGCTTTTCCGCCTCCTCGTCGCAGGGCCAGCCGGCGAACTGGGTGCCGGCGCAGGTCATGTTGGTGCCGATATTGGTCAGCGGGTGCATCATCGTCGCCCCGGACGCGCCGGTGACGAACACGTTCCAGCCGCCCTGATCCGGCGGGTCCTTGCGCGGCTGGCGGGTGATCATCGTGCCCCAGTCATTGTACTGCAGGTCCACGTTCATCCCGGCCGCGCGCATGTTGGCGGCGACCACCTCCGCCATGCGGCCGATCCAGGCGATCTCGCTGGTGGTGATGAGGACGATCTTCTCGCCCTTGTAGCCCGCCTCCGCCAGCAGCCGCTTCGCCCGGTCGATATCGACGCGTCCGAACGCGTCCGACCCCTCCTCGCTGCCATAGGGGCTGCCGCAGACGAAGAAGCTGCCGCAGGTGCGCCACCATTGCTCATCGCCGAAACCCGCCGCCAGCGTGTCGCGCTGGTCCACGAGGTGGGCGAGCGCACGGCGCGCGCGGGGATCGTTGAACGGCGGGAACAGCGCGTTCGGCCGCAGCATGCCCTGGTTCTGCAGGGACGACAGCCGGTCCACGACGATGTCGCGGTTGCGTTGCAGGACCGGGATCAGGTCGGCGGCCGCCTGTTCCCAGATATCGATCTCGCCGGACTGAAGGGCGGCGGCGACCGTGCTGGCATCGGGGATGATGCGCCATTCGACGCGGTCCACCTTCACCACGCGCCCGCCGGCCAGCCCGTCCGCCGGTTCGCTGCGTGGCACGTAATCGGTGTTGCGGTCATAGACCACGCGCTGGCCGGACAGCCATTCGTCGCGGTTGAAGCGGAACGGGCCGGACCCGACGGTGGTGGTGACCGGCTTGCCGGGGTCCGTCGCCGCGTCCGCCGCGCGCATGATCACCGGGATCTGCCCCACGGCGGAGCCGAGCGCGAACAGGATGAACGGCGCCGGGCGCGACAGCTTGATGACCAGCGTGCGCGCATCCTCGGCATCGATCGAGACGATGTAGGCCGCGAGCTTCGATCCGACCACGTCGCGCGCCATCCAGCGCTTCAGGCTGGCCACGACATCCGTGGTGGTGACCGGCTGGCCATCGTGGAAGCGCAGGCTGGGCCGCAGCGTGAAGCGCCACAGCAGCCCGTCCTCGCTCTGCGAATATGCCTCCACCATCTGCGGGTGGGGTTGCAGCCTGCTGTCCCAGGCGAACAGGCTTTCATAGATCATCAGCCCGTGGATGCGGGTGATGACCACCGAGACCGCCATGGGATCGAGCGTGCGCAGATCCGCGTGCGGCACCACGCGCAGCACCTTCGGCTGCGCGAGCGCGGGTGCGGCCAGGGCCGCGAGAAGCATGACGAGACGTCGCATCATCGGACTGTCCCCCTGTCCAATGGGGCACGGAGTGCAGCACCGGCGCGCGTGGCGAACAAGGTGCCGCCGCAACGATTTCGGGACCATGCGAACGCCATATTCGTGATCTTCCCGCGCCACCGGCCATTGCCGCGCCGCGGTTTGTCGGCTTCAACGCTCCCATGTCTCCCGCAACGCTCGCCGGCCTCGGTGCGATCGCGCTGTGGACCACGCTGGCGCTGCTGACCCGGGCCGCGTCCGGTATCCCGCCCTTGCAGCTCACCGCCATGACCTTCGCCGTGTCGGGCACGCTCGGCCTGATCTGGCTCGCCGCGGCGGGCCGGCTGGATGCGCTGTGGCAGAAGCCGATCGCCTGGGTGCACGGCGTGGGCGGCCTGTTCGGCTACCACGTGCTGTTCTTCGTGGCGTTCGCGCTCGCCCCGGCGGTCGAGGTCAATCTGCTGAACTATCTCTGGCCGCTGCTGGTGGTGCTGTTCAGCGGCCTGCTGCTGGGGCTGCGGCTGACATGGCGCCACGCCGCGGGCACCGCCCTGGCGCTCGCCGGCTGTGTGCTGCTGGTGGGGCAGGATGCCGCGTTCCGGGGCGACGCGCTCGCCGGGTACGCGGCGGCGGTCGGCTGCGCGGTTGTGTGGGGCCTGTATTCGGTGCTGGCGCGGCGGATGGCGGCCGTGCCGACCGGGGCGGTCGCCGGGTTCTGCATCGCGACCGCCCTGCTGGCGACCCTGGCGCATCTGGCGGCCGAACGCAGCGTGATGCCCGATCCCCGCGCCCTGCTGGCGGCCCTCGCGCTCGGGGCCGGGCCGGCGGGGGCTTCGTTCTTCCTGTGGGATATCGGCATGAAACGCGGCGACCCGCGCCTGCTGGGCACGCTGGCCTATGCGATTCCGGTCGTCTCCACGCTGCTGCTGGTCGCGGCCGGCGAGGCGGCACTGACGACGCGGGTGGTGCTCGCTGCGCTGCTGGTCGCCGCGGGCGGGATGATCGCGGCGCGCGCGAGCGCTTCGACCGCGGACGGCACTGCCTAGCCCGGGCACGGCTGGATCATCGCCGGCGCGCTGGTAAGCTGCGGCCAGCCAACCGAAAGACGATGATGAAATACGCGAAGCTGGGTCGTTCCGGCCTGACGGTCAGCCGTATCTGCCTCGGCGGCAATTCCTGGGGTGCCGCCGGCCGCCGCGCCTGGTCCGCCTTCGACGCGGCGCAGAGCCAGCCCTTCTTCAAGCGGGCGCTCGACCTCGGCATCAACTTCTTCGACACGGCGGACGTGTACAATCTCGGCGCCAGCGAGGCGGCGATGGGTGAGTACCTGGTCGGGTCCGTGCCGCGCGATGAGCTGGTGATCTGCACCAAGGTCGGCCTGCCCTTCGGCGACCGGCCGAACAAGTCGGGCCTTGGCCGCAAGCACATGCTGGCGAGCATCGATGCCAGCCTGAAGCGGCTGAAGACCGACCATGTCGATGTCTACATGCTGCACCGCTACGACGCGGAGACGCCGGTCGAGGAGATCGTCGCCACGCTCGACAGCATCGTCCGCGCCGGCAAGGCGCGCTATGTCGCCGCCTCCACCATGCGGCCGACCCAGCTCGCGCGCATGCAGACGCTGGCCAAGGCGAACGGCATGCCGACCTTCGTCTCCATGCAGAACCTCTACAACCTTCTGGCGCGGGAGGAGGAGGCGGACATGATCCCCTTCTGCCAGGAGGAAGGCATCGCGCTGACGCCCTACAGCCCGCTTGCCCGCGGCGTGCTGTCGGGCACGCGCGGCCCGGGGTCCAACGCCGCGACCGAACGGGCGCGGGAGGACAAGATGGCCGATCCCTACCTGCAGCCCGACAAGCTCGCCATCGTGGACAAGGTGAAGTCCGTCGCCGTGGCGGCCGGGGCGCTGCCGAGCCAGGTCGCGCTCGCCTGGCTGCTGCATCAGAAGGGGCTGGTCGCGCCCGTGGTCGGCGTCACCAAGCTGGAGCAGATCGACGACGCCGTGAAGGCGACGGAGATCGCGCTGGATGCGGCCCAGCTTGCCGCGCTGAACGGCTGACGTTTCGGCGCGGACCGAAGCCATGACGCGCCGCGCCGCATAGACGCGGCGCATGGAATGGATCGCAACGGGCCTGGTCTTCGCGCTGGGCGGCTTCGTGAAGGGCGTGGTCGGTGTCGGCATGCCGACCGTGGTCGTGGGGCTGCTGAGCTTCGCGATGCCGCCGGTGCAGGCAGCCGCGCTGCTGACCGCGCCCAACCTCGTCACCAACGTCGTGCAGGCGGCGGGGCCGGGGATGGGCGCGCTGCTGCGGCGGCTATGGCCGATGCTGGCGGCACTTGTCGCCCTCACGCTGTTCGCGACGCCGCTCGTGCGCGGCACGGGGGCGGTGGCGTTGATCGTGCTCGGTGTGGCGCTGGCGGTGAACGGCGCGCTTGGCCTCGCCGCGATCCATCCGCGCGTGCCGGTCGCGTGGGAGTGGTGGCTGGGTCCGCTGGCCGGAGGCGTGACAGGGGTGCTGACGGCGATGACGGGCGTGTTCGTGCTGCCGTCCGTGCCCTATCTCCAGGCGCTGGGCTTCGGGAGGGATGCGCTCGTCCGGGCCATGGGCCTGACCTTCCTGGCCGCCACGATGGCGCTCGGCGCGGCGCTGTGGCGGGACGGGGCGTGGAACGCGGCGCTCGCGACCGGATCGCTGCTGGCGCTCGCGCCCGCCCTGGCCGGGCAGTTCCTGGGCGCATGGGCGCGGGGCCTGCTCTCCGTCGCCGCCTTCCGCCGCTGCTTCCAGGCCGCGCTGGTCCTGCTGGGCCTCGCCCTCGCGTTGAAACCGCTGCTGTAACGGCGGATCACGGCGCCCACCATGCCGGGGCATGGGACAGGTCATCGCCCGGCCGCCAGCCCGGCGGGGCCAGCGCGAACCCGTCGAAGCTGAAGGCGGGGGTGACGAGGCAGCTCACCAGCGTCCAGGCCCCCAGGCTGCGCGCGCTCTGCCACCAGCCCCTGGGCACCAGCCCGTGCAGACCGTGACCGGCGGCGATGTCGGGGCCGAGCTGGCGTGTCTCCTCCGCCCTGCCGTCGGCCGACAGGGACAGTGCCAGCGGCGCGCCCGCCTGCCAGATCCACATCTCCGCCGCGTCCACGACGTGCCAGTGGCTGGTCTGTTGGCCGGTGAGCAGGAACAGGATCGCCGTGCCCGCGCCGCGTCCCCCATGGGCGGGCGCGTCGCGCCAGGTCTCGCGGTAATGGCCGCCTTCGGGATGCGGGGCGAGGTCGAGCGCGCGGATCACCGCTTCGGCCGGCAGGGTCGGGTCACGCAAATCCATCCGGCGAAGCTTCCGCATCCGCCCGGCGCGGGCAAGCCGCGTTGACCCCAGGGGCCACCCGACGCAGGGTCCGCGCCGCAATCGGAGGGGAACACATGGGCCTGCGCATCGGCATCGCGGGGATCGGCGGCCGCATGGGGCGGCTGCTGGCGGAGGAGGCGCGCGCGGCGGGCCACACGGTCGCGGGCGGCACGCTGAAGCCGGGCAGCGCCAAGGCGGCGCCCGAGGGCGTTCCGGTCCTGCCTGATGTCGCGGCGCTGACCGCGGCCGCCGACGTGCTGATCGACTTCACCATCGCCGGCACCGCGCAGGAACATGCGGCGGCGGCCGCGCAGGCGGGCAAGCCGCTGGTGCTCGGCACCTCCGGCCTGTCGGCGGAGGATGAGGCGGCGGTCGCGCTCGCCGCGCGCCGCATCGCCGTGGTCTACGCCGCCAATTTCGCCCCGGGCGTGAACCTCGCCCTCGCCCTCGCCGAACGCATGGGCGCGGCCCTGCCGGCCGAGGCCTACGACGCCGAGATCGTGGAGATGCACCACCGCCAGAAGGTCGATGCGCCGTCCGGCACCGCGATCGCGTTGGGCCGTGCGGTCGCCAGGGGGCGCGGCATCACGCTGGAGGGCAACACCGAAAGCGGCCGCGACGGCCATACCGGCCCGCGCCGCACCGGCGCGATCGGCTTCGCGGCGTTGCGCGGCGGGCAGGTGGCGGGCGAGCACACGCTGCTGTTCGCGGGGGCCACCGAGCATATCGCGCTGAGCATCCGCGCCTTCGACCGGCGCATCTTCGCCTCCGGCGCGATCCAGGCTGCGGGCTGGGTCGCGGGCCGCGCGCCGGGCCTCTATGACATGCTGGACGTGTTGGGGATGCGCGCATGAGCGGCGGTGAGGACGATTTCGTCTATGACGAGGAGACCGGCGAGTGGATCAGCGCGGCCGAGGCGAAAGCCAAGGCCGCGGCGGCCGCGCCGGCGGACGGCGTGGAGGTGCGCGACGCGGTCGGCAACGTGCTGGCCGATGGCGATTCGGTGACGCTGGTGAAGGACCTCAAGGTCAAGGGCACGACGCAGACGCTGCGGCGCGGCACCGTCATCAAGTCGATCCGGCTGACCGGCGATCCGCAGGAGATCGACTGCAAGCACGAGGCGATCAAGGGGCTGGTGCTGCGCGCGGAATTCGTGCGCAAGCGGTGATGCGTCACTACGCCTGCGCGATCCCGGTGCGGGACGGGCGCATCCTGCTCGGCCGGCGCGCGCCGCACCGCAAGGCCTATCCGGATCGCTGGGATGTCATCGGCGGGCGCGTCGAGGACGGGGAGACGGTGGCACAGGCCCTGGTCCGGGAACTGGGCGAGGAGATCGGCATCGTCCCCGTCGCCTGGGAAGAACTGTGCAGCGTGGTGGACGCCGGCCCGCGGGAGCGGGGCGAGGCGACGTATCACATGCATGTCGTCCATGCCTGGACCGGCGACGGGCCGGTGATGCTGAACGACGAGCACACCGCGCTCGCGTGGTTCACGGTCGAGGAAGCATGCGCGCTGCCCGACCTTGCCCTTGACGACTATCGGGCGGTGTTCCTGCGTCTGATGCGGCCGGGTCTCGTGCGCTGACCTGTCCGCTTCGTTCTCTCTCCCGCCAGCGCGCGCGGCGGCGTGCGGCCGGGGCGAAGCTGCTCTAGGCTCTGCGGCATGCTCACAGGCAAGTGCATCCTGCTCATCGTCTCCGGCAGCATCTCCGCCTACAAGGCGCTGGCGCTGGCGCGGCTGTTGCGCAAGGACGGGGCCGCCGTCACCGGGCTGCTGACGGCGGGGGGCGCGCGCTTCGTCACGCCGCACGCGCTGCAGGCCATCACCGGGGAGCGGGTGTTCGGCGATCTCTGGTCGCTCGATGAGGAAGCCGCGATGGGCCATATCCGCCTCGCGCGGATGCCGGACCTTGTCGTGGTGGCACCCGCTTCGGCCGATCTGCTGGCGAAGATGGCGGCGGGGATCGCGGACGATCTCGCCACCACCGTGCTGCTCGCCACGCGCAAGCCGATCCTGGCGGCGCCCGCGATGAACCCGACCATGTGGGCGCATCCCGCCATGCAGGCGGCGGTCGCGACCCTCACCGCGCGCGGCGTGGCCTTCGCGGGGCCGGACACGGGCGCGATGGCGGAGGCCGAGGAAGGCCCCGGCCGGCTGATGGAGCCCGAGGCGCTGCATGCCGTCATCGGCGGCCTGCTCGGCGGCGGCCCGCTGGCCGGCCGGCATGCCCTGGTCACGAGCGGCCCGACGCACGAACCCATCGACCCGGTGCGCTACATCGCCAACCGCTCCTCCGGCCGGCAGGGGCACGCCATCGCAGCGGCGCTGGCATCGCTCGGCGCGCGCACCACGCTGGTCAGCGGTCCCGTCGCCCTGCCCGATCCGCCGGGCGTGACGGTGGTGCATGTGGAGACCGCCGCCGAGATGCTGGCGGCCTGCCAGGATGCGCTGCCCGCGGACATCGCCGTGTTCGCCGCCGCGGTCGCGGACTGGCGCGTGGCCGCGCCCGCGACGCAGAAGATGAAGAAACGCGCCGATACTTCGCCCCCCACCTTCGCCATGGCGCAGAACCCGGACATCCTGGCGACGATCTCCACCATCGGCGCGCGGCGGCCGAAGCTCGTGGTCGGCTTCGCGGCGGAGACCGAGAACGTGGTGCCGGAAGCGCAGGCCAAGCGGCTGCGCAAGGGCTGCGACTGGATCGTGGCGAATGACGTGTCGGGCGATGTGATGGGCGGCACGCGCAACACCGTTCACCTTGTCACGGAAGACGGTGTCGAGGATTGGCCGGACATGCCGAAGGAGGATGTGGCGCGCCGCCTTGCCGAACGGATCGCGGCGGCGCTGGGGCAGGCGTAGCAGACGCCCTCTCCCGCACGGCGCGGGAGAGGGCGAAGTCCGATCAGTACCGGTAGTGCTCGCTCTTGAACGGGCCTTCGGCAGCCACGCCCAGATAGGCGGACTGCTTGTCGGTCATCTTCGTCAGCGTCGCGCCGACCTTGGCGAGGTGCAGGGCGGCGACCTTCTCGTCCAGCTTCTTCGGCAGTGTGTAGACCTTCTTCTCGTACTTGCCGGGGTTGGTCCACAGCTCGATCTGCGCCAGCACCTGGTTGGAGAAGCTGGCCGACATCACGAAGGACGGGTGGCCGGTCGCGTTGCCCAGGTTCACGAGCCGCCCCTCGGACAGCACGATCAGGCGCTTGCCGTCGGGGAACACGACCTCATCCACCTGCGGCTTCACGTTCTCCCACGTGTAGTTGCGCAGCGCGTCGATCTGGATCTCGGAATCGAAGTGGCCGATGTTGCAGACGATGGCGCGGTGCTTCATCGCGCGCATGTGGTCGATGGTCAGCACGTCCACGTTGCCGGTCGCGGTCACGAAGATGTCGCCGCGCGGGGCGGCCTGCTCCATCGTCACCACCTCGTAGCCTTCCATCGCGGCCTGCAGCGCGCAGATCGGGTCGATCTCCGTGACCAGCACGCGGCAGCCGGCCTGGCGCAGGGACGCGGCGGAGCCCTTGCCCACGTCGCCATAGCCCGCGACCACCGCGACCTTGCCGGACATCATCACGTCCGTGCCGCGGCGGATGCCGTCCACCAGCGATTCGCGGCAGCCATACAGGTTGTCGAACTTGGACTTGGTGACGCTGTCGTTCACGTTGATGGCGGGGAACAGCAGCGTGCCCTTCTTCTGCATCTCGTACAGCCGATGCACGCCGGTCGTGGTCTCCTCGGTCACGCCCCTGATGTTCTTCGCCAGCTCCGCGAACCAGCCGGGGCGCTTCTTCAGCGTGTCCTTGATCAGGCCGAAGAAGACCGTCTCCTCCTCGTTCGCGGCCTTGTCGAGGAAGGCGGTGTCGCCGTTCTCCGCGCGCAGGCCGTAATGGACCAGCAGCGTGGCATCGCCGCCGTCATCGAGGATCATGTTCGGCGTGCCGCCATCCTTCCATTCGAAGATGCGGCGCGCGTAGTCCCAGTATTCCGGCAGCGTCTCGCCCTTCACGGCGAAGACCGGAATGCCGCGCGCGGCGATGGCGGCGGCGGCGTGGTCCTGGGTGGAGAAGATGTTGCAGGACGCCCAGCGGATGTCGGCGCCCAGATGGGCCAGCGTCTCGATCAGCACCGCGGTCTGGATGGTCATGTGCAGGCTGCCCGCGATGCGCGCGCCCTTCAGCGGCTTGCTGTCGCCGTATTCGGCGCGGATCGCCATCAGGCCGGGCATCTCGTCCTCGGCCATCGCGATCTCCTTCCGACCCCATTCGGCCAGCGCGAGATCCTTGACGATGTGATCGGCCGGCTGGGCGGTATCGGGCATGGGGATCGTTCCTCGAGGTCAGCGATGGCCGGGCGCCTACCACGGGGGGGGCAGGCGGGTCCAGCACATATGCGGATATCCTTATGTGCTGAGGCGGCTGGAACGGAACACGTCCTCCGCCGTGGGCGGCGGGTCCGAGATCTCGGGGAATGGCGCCTCCAGCGGCTCCCAACCGGCGAGCAAGGCGAGCAACCCGGACGGGCGCGCGGCCGGAGATGAGGTTGCCTCGTCGGTGGCGGGAAATCAGGCGGCCCCGGCGGCGGTCTCCGCGACATAGGCGTCCAGCACGTCATCCGCCGTATAGCCGACCTTCGCCGCGAACCGCGTCCGCAGCCCCAGCGCGGCCGATGCCCGCAGCCGCGCCGCCGTGGCCATGGTCATCACCGGATCGACGCCGAACTCCCGCAGCCCGTCGGCCACGCCTTCCATCTCCACCGCCCGGCGTTCGGCGTGCAGCACGTCCGTGCGGATGCACATATCGGCGAAGCGGCTGAAGCTGGTCGCGTCCATGGGCGCGCAGATGCCGTGCAGCGCCTCCGCCCGCACCCCGGCGCGGGAGGCCGCGACCATCGCCTCCACCAGCAGCGCCTCCATGCCCTTTGTCACGACGCTGCGCAGCATCTTCACCGCCGCCGCGTCGCCCGGCACCGGCCCGGCCTGCTCGATGTTCAGCCCCAGCGGTGCGAACAGGGCCGCGAACCGCGCCGCCCCGTCGCCCGAGCAGTAGAGCGGCACCTTCGCCCCATACAGTTCCGCCGATCCCATCAGGTTGGCATCGACGAAGGCCCCGCCGCGCGCCGTCACGGCGGCGGCCACGCCCTTCTTGCCGGAAGGCGTGGTGGCGTTGATGTCCACCACCAGCGTGCCCGGCCGCAGCACGGCGGCGATGGCCGCCCCGGCCGGGGCGGCGGCGGCGACCACCACGGCGGAAAAGATCACGTCACACCGCGCGCCCAGGTCCGTCACGCTGTCCACCGTCGCCGCCCCGTGTTCCCGCACCAGCGCCGTGAAACCCGGCGTGTAGGGCGGCCGGTTGGTGGCACCGTCACAGAACACCGTCATTTCCGGGACGCCCAGGTCCGCGAAATGCCGCGCGAAGCAGCGCGCGGCCTCGCCGAAGCCGATGAAGCCGATGCGGGGCAGCGTCATGGCGCGTCTTCCCTATCAGAATATGAACCGGTTCATAAGACTTGCGCACGGCTGGCGAGCTTCCGTTCCAGCACGGTCAGCACCGCCGCCGGCAGCCAGCTCAGCGCGATGGAGGCACCGGCGAGCCAGCCCATGCCCAGCAGCGTGCCGTCCGCCTGCTCGGCCAGGACCAGGGTGGACACCCCGGCGCCGGCCCCCTGGAAGAAGCTGGTCGTGGCGGAGGCGAGGCACTGATAGGCCACGCGATCCGCCGGGATGGAGACGCGCGCCGCACTCGCCTGCGCGATCGTGCTGCGGGCGAGCTGCACCGCCAGCAGCAATCCGAGCAGCACCACAAGGGCTGCGGTCGGCATCGTCACCGGCCCGAACGCGCCCAGCAGGATCAGCGTCATGACCGTGCCCACGGTCAGCGAGGCAGGCAGCGGCCCGATCCGGTCGATCACCCAGCCCGCCGCCTGGGTGGTGAACAGCGACACGCCGCCGCCCAGCGCGTAGACGATCTGCAGGGCCCCCGCGCTCATCCCCGCGTTCTGCAGGGCATAGGTGCTCAGGTTGGGGGAGATCAGCAGCGTCCCGAACGAGGCCATGGCGATCAGCAGCAGGCCGAGCAGGCTTTCCGGCTGGCGCAGCAGCCGCAGCAACCCGGTCGGCGGCCCGGCCGCCGCGGGCTGCGTCTGGCGGCCCAGCATCACCCAGGCGGGCGGCAGCAGCACTGCGCACAGCAGGGCGGTGGCGAAGAACGCCGTCCGCCAGCCGCCCCAGCCCGAGGCGAAGGCCAGCGCCAGCGGCAGGCCGAGCACGATGGCCAGCCCGTAGGAGCCGACAATGGCGCCGATGGCCCGCGCGCGCTCCGTCTCTGGCACCGCGCCCGAGACGGCCGCGACCAGCAGCCCCATCAGCGGTCCGGCGCACAGCCCGCCGGCCACGCGCGCGGCCAGCAGCAGCGGGAAATCCGGCGCGAAGCCGGCCGCAACGGTCGTGACCGCCAGCCCGAGCAGGGAGGCGCACAGCGCGATCCGCACATTGGCCCGCGCCAGCAGCATCGCGCCGGCCAGCCCGCCCACCCCGGCGGCCATGGTGAAGGACATGCTGGCGAGCGCGGCATCCTCCAGCCGCGCGCCCAGGTCGCGGGCCAGGAACGGGCCGAGCGGAAAGACGATGACCGTGCCGACCGCGTTGGCGAAGGAGATCGCCCCCAGCAGCAGGACGGTGGCGAGGGTGCCCGGTGCGGACGGCGGGGCTGAAGATGTTTGCTGCATCGCGGCAGAAGGGATATGAACCGGTTCACCATCCCGGCGTCAAGCCGGGAGGCGGCAAGGGCAGGAGGAACAGTGCGCGGCAAGGCCAAGATCCGGGACGTGGCGCGCGAGGCGGGCGTGGCGGTCGGCACCGTTTCCCGCGTGCTGAACCGCCATCCCACGGTCGCCGAGCCGATCCGCCGCCGCGTCCAGGCCGCGATCGCGGCCCTGGCCTATGAGCCCGACCCCATCGCCGGCAGCCTGCGCCGGGGCACGACCGGGCTGGTGGCCTGCGCCGTCCGCGATTTCGATCTTCCCCGCTTCGCCCTGTTCATCAAGGAGGCCGAGCGCGTGCTGCGTGAACGCGGCTTCACCCTGCTGCTGTCCACCACCGGCAACGCGCCGGAAGTGGAGTTGTCGCTGCTGCGCGCCTTCGCCGCCCGGCGGGTGGACGGGGTGATGATGACCGTCAGCGATGAGGCGCATGCGGGCGTGCGCGCGGCACTCGCCGCCTCGCCCATCCCGGTGCTGCTGATCGACCGCGAGGCCATCGACACACAGGACCGCGTGGCCGCCGATCATCGCAGCGGCGCGGAGGCGGCGACCGGGCACCTGCTCGACCTCGGTCATCGCCGGATCGCGCTGCTGACCGGTGATCCGCGCGCCCATCCCGCGCGCAGCCGCATCGAGGGTTTCCGGGACGCGCATGCGGCGCGCGGCCTGTCGCCCGATCCCGCGCTGATCGCCGCTCGCGTGCTGACGGCGGAGGATGCGTTCCGCGAGACCATGACCCTGTTCGGCCAGCCCGCCCGCCCGACCGCGCTGTTCGTGGCGGCGATGGACATGCTGGCGGGCACGCTGCGGGCGCTGCGGGCGCTGAACCTGCGCGTGGGGGAGGACGTGTCGCTGATCGACGGCAGCGATTCCGACCTCGCGGAACTGCACGCCCCGCCGATCACGGCGTTGCGCTGGGATCTGGCGGAGATGGGCCGCCACGGGGCGGCGATGCTGCTGGACCGGATGCAGGCAGGGGTGCTGCCGGCGCCGCGCGTGGTGCGCGTGCCCGCGACGCTGATCCTGCGCGGATCCTGCCGCCCCGCGCAGAAACGAAACGGGGCGGCCGCAGCCGCCCCGTCCTGATCGTCCCGGCTCGCCCGGGTCCGGTCAGACCTTGCGGCGGCGGCGCACCACGGCGCCCAGGCCGGCAAGGCCGAAGCCGAACAGGGCGATCGTGGCGGGCTCCGGAACCGGCGTGGTGGGATCGGTGCCGGTGATCTCGCCGATCAGCTTCTTTTCGATCGCGGCGGCGAACTCCGCGAAACTGTTCGCCGGCAGCGAGAAGGAGTCCGCGCCGCCGATCACGTTGTTCACGTACCAGGTGTCGAGGTTGGATTCGCTGCCCAGGATCGGCAGGCCGTTGATGGCGATGCCCGCGGCAACCGCGTTGTCGCGCGCGGTCTGCGTGTCAGCACCTTCGTTCTGGGAGCCGTCGCCGGAGACATCGATCACCAGGCGGTCACCCTCGAAGCCGTTATTGTCGAACAGGGCCGCGGAATAGTTGATCGCGCTGCCGATCGCGGTGTTGCCGCTGGAGGTGCGCGACGTGGCGTCGATGGCCGCGGCGAAGGCTTCTGCGGAGGCGGCGTCGTTGATGAACGTCCAGCCGACCGTCTGCGCTTGCGCGTTCAGGGAGGACCACTCGACGACGGTCACGGCGATCCCGCCTTCCAGCCCGGCGATGGCCTGCTGCACGGCCGCGCTCTGGAACGCCTGCACGTAGCCGCCCTTCTGCAGCGCGTATTCGCTGCTATTCACGCTGCCGGACACATCGATCGCCAGCACCAGTTCCAGGCCGATGGGGGCAGCCTCCGCCTTCTGGGCGACGAACGGCGCCGCGGTGAGCGACAGGGCCATCAGCGCCGCCGCGCCAAGACGTTTGGAGATCATTCCCGTGTATTCCCTTGCTTAATGGCTATGGGGCATTCCCCCATGGTTGAGGCCAAGCAAGCTTCGTGCCGCCTGAATTAAATAGATATATCAACTTCTTAATCAGGCGCGACTGGCTGCGCTCACGCTTCTGTCAGATTCGCCGACAAACGAACCACATCGTGCGGTTGAATTGAAGCGGGCGGCGACGCCGGTAGTCGATGCATTGTCTTGACTAAATTCCTACATTCATCAAGAATGGCGGCTCTCGGTGAGGGGAAACATGTCCTCCGGCAGTTTCGTCGAATTCCTGCAGGAGCAACTCACGCTGCTGGGGCGCGTCACCGTCCGGCGCATGTTCGGCAGTATCGGCGTCTTTCGCGATGGCCTGATGTTCGGAATCGTCGCGGACGACACGTTCTACATCCGGGTCGATGACCGCAGCCTGACAACCTTAGGGCAGGCTGTCTCCACGCCGCCGTTCCGCTACCGCAGGCAGGGCCGCATCATCGACCTGCCGTATCGGCAGGTCCCGGAATGGCTGCTCGACGAACCGGAGGAACTCGCCGTCTGGGCACGTGCCGCATTGGACGCGGCACGCCGCGCGGCGTCGGGGAACAAGCGGCGAAAGCCGGTAAGATAGTAAGATCGTAAGATAGTAAGGCAAATGATCCTGCCGCCCGGTGCCCCTCCCCGAACGGGGGAGGGGCGGGGCAGGATCAGATCGCGCCGGCGACCCAGTCGCGGAGCTGGCTCTTGGGCAGCGCGCCGACCTTGGTCGCGGCCGGCTTGCCGTCCTTGAACAGGATCAGCGTCGGGATGCCGCGCACATGGAAGCGGTTCGGCGTCTCCGGGTTCTCGTCGATGTTGACCTTGGCGATGGTCAGCTTGTCGCCGAATTCCTTGGCGATCTCGTCGAGCGCCGGAGCGATGGCTTTACAGGGCCCGCACCATTCCGCCCAGAAATCGACCAGCACCGGTCCGGCCGCCTTCTCGACATCGGTCGCGAAGCTCTGGTCGGTCACAGCCTTGGTGTTCTCGCTCATAGGGGTCCCTTGGGGTTCGACGCGCAGGAACGTGGGCACGGCGTGGCGTCGGGTCAAGCACCCGTGGTCTCAGGATTGAGACAAGGGGGCATGCCGGTCCAGCAGCGCGTCCGGCAGTTCCATCAGCCTGGGCGCATGGGTCCAGACCAGGGCGCAGCGCACGGTCCGGTCCGGCCAGACCTGCCGCAGAACGGCGCGATAGGCGGCCATCTGGCGCAGGTACAGCGGTGCGACATCCGCGACCCGGGCGGGCGGCGGGCGGTTGGTCTTGAAGTCGGCGACCAGCACGTCCGCCGCCGTCACGGCGATGCGGTCGGCCTGGCCCAGCACCGGCCGGCCGCCGGGCAGCAGGGCGGCGAGCGGCGCCTCGGCCAGCGCGTCGGGGGCGAACAGCGGCGCGAAGACGGGATCGTCCAGCAGGCGCAGCACCTCGGCCGCGATCTCCTCCGCATCGCCGGGACCCAGGCCGTGGCCGGGGGCGGAGAGATAGCGCGCGGCGGCCGCCGCACGGGTGTCGGGCGGCAGGCCGGGCAGGTGCTGCAACAGCGCGTGGATCAGCCGCCCGCGCCGGAAGCGCGCGCCGTTGGGGTCGAGCACGCCGCCCGGGGGCAGGGTCGCGGGCGCGGCCGGATCGCGGCTGGGGGACAGGGGGCGCGGCGGCGTCTCCTCGGGCGGCGGCGGGGTGCGCAGATGCGCGGGCATCGGGGGCACGGGGGCCGCGGCCGGGACCGCCGGCGCGGCACCATCCTCCTCCCGCGCGATGCGCAGCGCGGTGCCGGTCCAGCCCGCCTCGCCGCACCATGCGCCGGCGTCGAACGGCGCTTCCGATGCGTTCAGCAGGCGGAACCCCGCGGCGATCATGCCGTACCAGTCCTCCGCCGCCGTCCGTCCCTTCTCCCAGCCGCAGACCAGCAGCCGGTCGGCCGCGCGGGTCAGCGCGACGTAGAGCAGCCGCCGCTCCTCGGCCTCGGCGCGGGTCCTGGCCGCCGCCAGCGCCCCCTCGTAGCGGTCGCCCTGGTGGTCCTTGTGGGGGGCGTAGAAGGGCAGGCCGCCGTCCCACAGCACCGGGTCCGCGCGCCCCGCGCTGCCGATCGTGGCGGGCAGGATCACCACCGGCGCCTCCAGCCCCTTGGCGCCGTGGACGGTCATGATCCGCACCTCGTCGCGGGCCGCGCCGGGCTCGCGCTTCAGCTCCGCCTCGCCCGCCTCCAGCCATGCGAGGAAGCCCTGCAGGCTCGGCGCGTGGGCGCGTTCGTAGGCGAGCGCGGCCTCCATCAGCTCGTCCAGCGGTTCCGCCGCCTCCGGGCCGAGCCGTGCGAGCATCCGCGCCCGGCCGCCGCGCTCGGCCAGCACGTAGGCGAGCAGGGCGTGCGGGGTGACGAAATCGGCGCGGGCGAGCAGGTCGGCGAGCCACTCCTCCGCCGCCGCCCAGTCCGCCCGCTCCCTTGCCCGGGCTGCGAGTGTGGCGCGGAGCGCGCCCGTGCGGCCGAGCGCGAGATGCATCAGCGCATCCTCGTCCAGCCCCACCAGCGGCGATTTCAGCAGGGCGGCGAGGTTCAGGTCGTCGTCCGGGAACAGCAGCACCTGGATCAGCGCGATCAGGTCGCGCACCGGCAGTTCCGCGGTCAGCGTCAGCCGGTCCAGCCCGGCCACGGGGACAGCGGCGGTCTTCAGCGCGCGGACCAGCCGGCGGACGAAGCCGTGCCGGCTGCGCACCAGGATCAGGATGTCGCCCGGCCGCATCGGCCGGCCGCGCACGCGCTCCCCCGTGTCGAGCCAGGTGCGGATGCGGCCGGCGATCGCATCCGCGAGCCGTGCGGCGGCATCGCGCAGGACCACGCGGGCGGCGGGCGGATCCCAGGGGGCCGCGTCGGGCGCTGCCTCGCGGGGCGCGAGCGGCCACAGCTCCACGCAGCCCGGCGCGGCCTCGCGGTCGGCGCGGTGGATCACCGGATCGGGGGACACGCCCGCGCGCACCGGGTCGGGCGCGAACACCGCATCCACCAGCGACAGCACCGTGGGGGCGGAGCGGAAGGACACGTTCAGCGGCACGTTGCGGAACCCGTCCGCGTCGATCGCGCGCGCCCTGGCGGCGAAACTGTCGCCATACTGCGCGAAGGCGGCCGGGTCCGCGCCCTGGAACCCGTAGATCGACTGCTTGGGATCGCCCACCGCGAACACGCTGCGCGGCCGGTCGTGCTGGCCGGCGCCGGTGAAGAAGTCCGCGGTCAGCAGCTCCGCCACGCGCCATTGCGCGGGGGCCGTGTCCTGCGCCTCATCGATCAGCAGGTGGTCGAGGCCGCCATCGAGCTTGAACAGGATCCAGCCGCCGATCTCCGGCTGCGCGAGCAGATCGACCGAGGCGCGGATCAGGTCGTCGTAGTCGAGGGCCGCGAGGCGCTGCTTGCGCGTCTCGTAGTCGTCCGCATAGGGCGCGGCGAGGGCGACCAGCGCGGTGCTGGCGGCGGCGAGCCGTGCGTTGCGGATGCGCGCGCGCACGGCGAGCACGCGGTTCGCTTCCGCCTCCATCAGCGCGGGCAGGTCCGGAAGGGCGGCGGCGGATTTCTTGGTGCCGAACTTCTTCCGCTTCTCCCCCTTGTCGGTGAGGAAGATGCCGCACCAGTCGGCCCAGCCCGAGGCGCGCAGCACCGCATCGCCTTCCAGGAACGCCCGCATCCGCGCGGACACCTCCTGTTCGGGGACGCTGCCGAGCGCGAGCGCGCCGGCGCAGCGGGTGAGGTCGTCGGGCACGGAGGCGCAGGCGGTCGCCAGGATCGCGTCCTCATCCTCCGCCTCGCCGATGGCGCCGCGCAGGGCCGCGACCAGCCCGGCCACGCCGCCATGCCGCCGCAGCGCCGCGGCGAAGCGGCCGCCGCGATCGGCGATCAGCTGCAGCACGTCCGCGAAGCCGTCCGCCGAGACCAGCGGCGCGAGCAGCGCGGCCGCGTCCTCCGCCGCCTCGGCACCCAGCGTGGCCTCCCGCGCCTCCCGCTTCAGGGCGGCGGCCTCGCGGTCCTCGACCAGGCCGAAATGGGGGGAGATCGCGGCCTCCAGCGGGAAGCGGCGCAGCAGGGTCTGGCAGAAGGCGTGGATGGTCTGGATGCGCATGCCGCCCGGCAGGTCGAGCACCCGCGCGAACAGCCCGCGCGCGCGGTCCAGCATGGCGCGGTCCGGCGGCCGGCGCGTCAGTTCGGTCAGCTTCCCGGCCAGCGCGGCATCGTCGGCGGAGGCCCATTCGCCCAGGCGCGCGGCGAGCCGGGTCGCCATCTCCGCCGCCGCCGCGCGGGTGAAGGTCAGGCACAGGATCGCGGCCGGGTCGGCGCCGGGCAGCAGCATCAGCCGCAGCAGCCGGTCGGTCAGCAGCTTGGTCTTGCCCGACCCGGCCGAGGCGGAGACCCAGGCGGAGACGGAAGGATCGGCCGCCGCGTGCTGCGCGTCCTGCGCGATCCGCCGCGCCGTGCCCTGTCCCGCGCCGCTCACGCCGACCATTCCTGCACCCGCGCGAGATGCTCGTAGTCCGAGAACGTCGGCGCCGCGTCCGGATGCGGGCGCGCGAGATAGGGCGTGGACGGATCGGCGAAACGTTCGACCAGCGCCACCAGGGCCGGCTTCGCGGCATCGAGATGGTCGCGCAGCCCATCCTTCGGCACGCGCCTGATCTCGCCCGGTTCCGCGCGGCCGGTCGCGCGCCAGTATTCCAGCCGCGCCACCGGCAGGGCGGGAACGGCGGCGTATCCGCCCGCCTCCGCCAGCAGCGCCTCGATCATCAATTGCGGGGAATGGCCGCTCTCGACCTCCCTGGAGGTCGGCGGGGTGCCGGTCTTGAAGTCGATCAGCACCAGCCCGGCCGGATGGCGCTCGATGCGATCCGCGCGCGCCGTGACCATCACCGGGCCGAACGGCGCGCCGCCTTCGACCTCTGCCCACGCCGCCGCCATGCCCTCCATCCGCCGCACCGCGATGCGGTCGGCCGCCCAGGCGGCGATGCGGTGCAGGCGGGGCCGCCAGAAGGCGCGCAGCGCGCGGGGCAATGCGGCCTCGGCCAGCGCTTCCTCCGCCGCGCGGTCGGGCGGCACGTCGCGGGCGAGCCGCGCCATCGCGTCATGCACCAGCGTGCCGAAATCGCGCGCGCCGCGTTCCTGGTCGAGCGGGTCGAGCCGTCGCAGCCGCAGCACCCGCTTCGCATAGACTGCGTAGGGGTCGCGCATCAGCAGCTCGACATCGCCCTGGGTCAGCTTCGCGGGCCGCCCGATCGCGGGGCAGGGCGCGGGCGGCGCGATCGGGACGGGATCCCCCGCGGGATCATCCAGCGTCGCGGCCCAGTGCAGCAGGTCCGTCGCCGGCGGCAGGCCGGCGCCGGTCTGGCCGCGCAGGAACGCCTCCAGCCGCACCAGCCAGCGGGAAGGGACGGTCGGCGTGCCCTCCACCCGCGCGGTGCGCACCATCAGCACCTCCGGCGCGGTGGCGGCGAGCAGCGCGAAATCCGCCGCCGCCGCGCCGATCGCCCGTTCCGGCGCGGGCAGCCCGGCCGCGAGCCGCATGGCGCGCGACAGCCACGGACCCGGATCGGGCGCGCCCGGCCAGCGCGTTTCCTCCAGCCCGGCGAGCACCAGCGTGTCGGCGTGCTGGAGCCGCGCTTCGGTCAGGCCCCAGATCACCACGCGGGGGTGTTCGGCCACGTCCGGGCCGCGGCCGCGCAGCACGCGGCGCCCGCGCACCACCACGCCTTCCAGCGCCGCCTCGAACAGCGCGGCATAGGCTTCGGCATCGCAGTCCGGCAGCGTGGCGAAGGCGGCGGCGAGGTCGTTCAGATGCCCGGCCAGCGTCTCTCCTTCCTCGCCGGTCCACAACCGCAGCGCCCCCGCCTCGGTCGGGGTTTCGGCGAGGCGTTCGGCGGCGGTCAGATGCGCGTCCAGCCGCGCGGCGGGCGGCATGGGCGCGGGGTCCGCGAAGCGGCCGAGGCATTCGGCCAGCCGTCCCGGCAGCGGCGAATGCGGGGAGAGTGCGCCCAGGCCGGGGGGCGGGCGCAGGCCGCGGAGCGCCTTGCGTTCCAGCGCCCGCGCCTCGGCCCGCAGCACGGCCGGGTCGCCCCCCGCCGCCGCGAGCGGGTGCTTGAGCAGTGCTAGCAGCGGCACCGGCGCGAAGCCCTGGGCCGGAGCCGCCGCGAGCAGGCGCAGGAAGGCGCCGCCCGGGGTGGCGCCCAACGGTTCGCCCGCCGAATCGTCGGCCACGATGCCGATCCGCGCGAGTTCGGCGGAGACGCGCGTGGCCAGCCCCCGGTCCGGCGTGACCAGTGCCGCGATCCGGCCGGGCGTCTCCACTGCATCGCGCAACGCCAGCGCGATGGCGCGCGCGGCGGTGTTCGGCTCGGGCGCGTCCAGCAGGCGCAGCCCGGTTGCCGCCGCCCGCCAGCGGTCCGGATCGCGCGCGGTCCAGGCCGGCATCGCCGCTTCCGGTCGCAGGGCCATGGACAGCAGCGCCGCGCGGTCCGCCGGGGCGCCGGGCGCGGAGGATTCCGGCCAGGCGCGCACGTCCTGCCGCCGCGCATCCAGCGCGTGCAGCAGTTGCGCGAGGCCGGATTGCGGATGCGTGGCTTCCGCCGCCGCCGCGTCGAAGGCCGCATCGTCCAGGTCGCGGTCCAGGCCCGGCAGCACCACCGCGCCCTGCTTCAGCCGCGCGACCACGCGCAGCAGCCGGCCCACGGCCGGGATCGTGCCCGCGAACCCCGCCGCGATCACCGGATGGTCGGGCGGTGCGTCCGTCCAGGCACGTGCGCGGGCGTCGAGCAGCGTGACCAGCCGCGCGGCCGGATCGGCCAGCCCGGCCTCCGCCAGCCAGGCCGGCCAGGTATGGGTGACGATCTCCAGGAAGCGCAGCGTCTGCTGCCAGTGATGCGCGAGCGCTTCCGGCACGATGCGGCCGAGCGCGTCGGGCGCGACTTCCTCCCGCGCCAGGTCGTCCAGCAGCGCGGCGAGGTCGGCGGCGAGCCGCCAGGCCTGGTCCGGCCGCGTGGGCGCGCCATGCGCGCCGCCCATGGCCAGGATCAGCCGGGCGAGCACGCCCAGCCGCCGCGCCGGTTCGATCGCGGGGGCGAGGTCCAGCCCGCCCGCGAGGATCAGGTCATCCCCGTCCGCCGCCGCGACCGGCAGCATGCGCGGCAGCAGCAGCGCGCGGCCTTCGGACTGGCGCAGGAACGCCTCCCCCAGGGCGCGGGCCGCGCGGCGGGTGGGCAGCAGCACCAGCATGCGCGACAGGGCCGCCGGGTCGCCGCCCGCGCGGTCCAGCAGCCCGGCCGCCAGATCGGCAAGGAACGGGCGGTGCGGGGGAATGGCGTAGAGGTTCATCCCGGCCCCCTCACCCTGTCCCTCTCCCGCCGGGCGGGAGAGGGGACGTTGCGCGGCGCGTCTGCCTCATCTTCTCCCTCTCTCTCCCGCCTGCGGGAGAGGGCCGGGGTGAGGGAAGATCGCCATCGCCGCGCGCACTCCAGTTTAAGGTTGTGGGCTCTCAGACCTTAAGCCGATCGCCGGCCTCACCGCGCCGCGACATGCGTCAGCGCCCGCTCCGCCTCCACGAGGTCGGTGGGTGTGGACAGGTGGAACCACGGCCCGTCATGGACCAGCGCGAACAGCCGCCCGGCCTCGATCGCGCGGTCCCAGAGCAGGTTGGTGCTGAACGCGCCTTCCGGTCCGGCCGCGAACATCTCCGGCCGGGCGACCTGCACGCCGGCGTAGAGATAGGGCGCGACCTCTCGTTCCTTGCGGCGGCGGACGCGGCCGAGCGGGTCGATGACGAAATCGCCCAGCCCGACCTCGGCCTGGATCAGGCTGGTGCGGGCGACCAGCAGCAGTGCGTCCATCTCCGCCGGATCGAAGGCGGCGGCGAGGCGGTGCAGCGCCTGGGACGGCCCGTCCAGCCAGAACGCGTCGCCGTTGACCACGAAGAACGGCGCATCGCCCAGGTGCGGCAGCGCCAGCCGCACGGACCCGCCCGTGTCCAGCAGCGCGTCCTCCCGCTGCAGCGTGATGCGGGGCTGGGTGCGCGCCGCGCATTGGGCGGCGACGCGGTCGGCATGCCAGTGCGCGTTGACCACGGCATCCGTCACGCCCACCGCCTCCAGCCGGTCGAGCGCGTGGTCGAGCAGGGTGCGGCCGATCAGCTTGAGCAGCGGCTTGGCGGTGCTGTCGGTCAGCGGGCGCATGCGCGTGCCGAGACCGGCGGCCAGCACCATGGCGTGGGTGGGGATCATGCGGCGTGGGCCTGTGGGTTGCCGCGCCGGGACTCCGGCACGTGGGCGTCGAGGAAACGGGCGAGGGGGCGCGTCGCGGGATGGCGCAGCGCCGTGGCCAGCAGGCCCCAGGTGCGCGGGCCGTGGACCAGGTAGTGCGGCTTGCCGTCGCGCCGGTCGAGCCGCACCCAGAGCGATGCCACGCGCAGGTGCCGCTGCGCCGCGCAGATCGCCATGGCGGCGCGGAACGCTTCGGGGTCGAGGTCGGGCCGCCGCGCGAGGTAGCGCGCCGTCATCTCCTGCCGCAGCGCGGGGGCGATGTCGCGGCGGGCGTCCTCGATCAGTGCCACGAGGTCGTAGGCTCCGGGGCCGCGTGCCGCGTCCTGGAAGTCGAGGATGCCGGCGCGCCGCGCGCCTTCGCGGTCCGGCAGCCACATCAGGTTGGCGGCGAAGTAGTCGCGGTGGACGAAGCCCGCCGGAAGTGCGGCAAGCGGGGCGAGCATCTCCGCCATCGCCGCCCCGAACGCATCGCGGATGGCGGTTGCGGCGGGCGCGCCGAACGCGGCCGGCCACCACCAGTCGAGGAAGGTCGCCGCCGCCGTGCGGGTCATCGCCGCCGCGTCCCAGGCGGGCAGCGTGGCGGGCGGCGGCGATGCGTGCAGCACGGCGAGCGCGTCGATCGCGGCCCCGGTCAGCAGCGTCTCGTCCAGCCCGGCCGCGAGGCAGGCCGGATAGGTGGCATCGCCCAGGTCCTCGATCAGCAGCAGCCCGTTGGCCTCGTCCACGGCGAGGATGTCGGGCACGGACAGGCCCAGCCCCGCCATGTGGCGCGCGACGCGGACGAAGGGGCGCACATCCTCCTGCGGCGGCGGGGCATCCATCAGCACGGCCGGGTGCGGCCCGCCGAGCACGCGGTCGTAGTGGCGGAAGGAGGCGTCGCGGGCGAGCGGCACGCGCTGCGCGGCACCGAAGCCCGCGCCGGCGAGCAGGCGGGCGATGGCGGCTTCGCGGGTCACGGACGCGCCCCGCAGACCCCCTCGCCCCGATCCTCTCCCCGAGGGGAGAGGGGGCTTCTTCCTCTCCCGCGTGCGGGAAAGGGGTGGGGTGAGGGCCGGCAAGCAGGCGCGGCATGTGTCCGCATCACAGCGCGCCGATCCGGTCGGGCCAGCCGGACAGCGTGGCGCGGCGGGCATCCGGGGTCGCGCCGGGGGCGAGCGTCACCTCCAGTGCGTCGTCCGGGCGCAGGGGGCCGAGCCGGTCCGGCCATTCCACCAGCACCACGCCTTCGCGCGCGTCGTCCCAGCCGAGTTCGGCCAGGTCCGCGGGCCCGGTGAGGCGCCAGAGGTCGAAATGATGCGCGGCGAAGCGCGGCAGGTCGTAGCCCTGGACCAGGGTGAAGGTCGGGCTGGGCACGTCGAGGTCCGGATCGCCGGCTGCTGCGCGCAGGAAGGCGCGCGCGAAGGCGGATTTGCCGGCGCCGAGCGGCCCGGACAGCAGGATCGCGTCGCCCGCCCGCGCGACGCGCGCGGCGCGTGCGGCGAGCGCGCCGGTCGCTGCCTCGTCGGGCAGGTCACGGGTCATGGGCTGCGGCATGCGGCGGATGATGCCTCCGCCCCGGAGTCCCGGGCAACCGCCCGGGACCCGGTTCCGGTTCAGCCGGCGAGGACCTTGGCGGTCGCGCCGCTGATGTCGCCCAGCTTCTCACCCTTGGCCACGCGGCCCTGCGTCTTGAGGCCGCGTTCCTGGGTGGCGATGGCGCGGCGCGCTTCCTCCTCCGCCTCGTCCGGCGGCAGGACCAGCACGCCGGTGTCGTCGCACAGCACCGCATCGCCCGGCGTGACCACCACGCCGCCGATGCTGACCGGCACGTTGAGCCGGCCACCGAGATCGTAGATGCGGGTGGTGATCGGCGCCTGGCCGCGCGACCACAGCGGGAAGTCGGATGCCTCGACCTCCTCCAGGTCGGTGGTGGGGCCATCGACCACGCCCGCCTTGGCACCGGCCGCCTTGGCCGCGACCGTCACGCCGCCGCCCCAGCAGGCGTGGCGCACGTCGCCCAGCCGGTCCACGACCAGGATGTCGCCCGGCCGCAGCAGGCCGAGCGCGTGGTGCAGCAGGGTGGAATCCGGGCCGGGGATCATCAGCGTGACGGCGGTGCCCGCCACGCGGCGGCGGCGCAGCAGGGGCTGGATGCCGCGATCGACGAACCCCCAGTGGCGCCAGTGGCCCACCGTGGCGGTCTCGGTCTGCTCCAGCAACGCCACCACCTCCGCGCTGAGCTGGGCAGGCATGGCGTTGACTTCGTATTTTGCAGGCATTCAGCTTCGTCCCATCGTCCTGGTGAATCCGACCAGCCGCTCGACCGCGACCACGACCACCAGCGTGACGATGATCAGCGCGACCGACAAGGCCGCCACCAGCGGGTCTGTCCGGTTCTGCGTGTAGCGGAACAGTTCCACCGGCAGCGTGGTCAGCCGGGGCCCGACCAGGAACAGCGAGATCACCGTCTCGTCGAAGGACAGCAGGAACGCCAGCGCGGCGGACGCCATCGCCCCCGGTGCCGCCAGCGGCAGGGTCACGCTGCGGAATACCCTGAACGGCGTGGCGCCGAGTGCCGCGGCCGCCGATTCGAGCTGCACCGACGTTGTGAGCAGCGCCGTGGTCATGATGCGCACCACGAAAGGCAGCACCACGACCAGATGCCCCAGGACCAGCCCCGGCCAGGTCGCGATCAGGCCGAACGGATGCAGCGCGAGCAGCAGGCCGAGCCCGATCACCAGCGTCGGCAGCAGCAGCGGTGCGGTCGCGACCGTCAGCATCCAGCCCGGTGTCCGCCCGCGCGCGATCGCCCAGGCGAGCGGCAGCCCGACCAGCAGCGCGAGACCGGTCACGCAGGCGGCCAGCAGGGCGGAGGTGCGCATCGCCGCCAGCAGGCCGTCATTGTCCATCACCGCGCCATACCAGCGCAGCGACCAGCCCGACGGCGGGAAGTTCAGGAAGTTGTCGGCGCTGAACGACACCGCGACGACGATGACCACGGGCGACAGCAGGAACACGTAGCCGAGCGTGGCCAGCGCCGTGACGAAGGGACCGGTCCTCATGCGCCGGCCCGCCGTGTCAGCGCGGCATGCGCCGCCACGATCAGCGACAGCAGCAGCAGGGCGTAGATGGCCAGCGCTGCGGCCGCGGGCCAGTCGAGCGTCTCCAGCGCCGCGTCGAAGATCTCGGTCGCGAGCGTGAACACCCGTCCGCCGCCCATCAGCTTGGGCGTGATGAAGGCGGAGACGCCGAGCACGAAGGCGAGCAGCCACGCCGCCGAGATCGCCGGCAGCGTCATCGGCACGGTGATGCGCCAGAAGGTCCGCAAGGGGCCCGCGCCGAGCGAGGCGGCCGCCGCTTCCAGCCGCCGGTCCAGCCGGCCGAGCCCGGCGATCAGCGCCAGCACGGCATAGGGCATGACGCTTTCCGTCAGCCCGATCCTGACGCCGGCCCAGTTGTTGATCAGGCTCTGCGCCGGCAGGCCCACCGCCATCAGGGCCCGGTTGACCAGCCCCTGGTCGGACAGCAGCGCCATCCAGCCGATGACCCGCGCCGTGCCGGATACGAGCAGCGGGGCGACCGCGGCGATCGCGAGGATGCCGCGGAAGCGGGAGGTGGTGCGAAACAGGAACAGCGCCATGGGATAGGCGAGCAGCACCGCCACCGTGGCCGCGAAGGCCGCGAGTTCCAGCGCGTTCCAGGTGACCTCGCGGACGAACGGATCCTCCGCGAGCCGCAGATAGGTCGCCCAGGACCAGGCGGGCACGATCGCTCCGCCCTCTCCCTCGTAGAAGCTGATGCGCAGCACCCTGAGCATCGGCCACACGAAGCAGAGCGCGAGCACGAGAAGGGCCGGGGCGCACAGCAGCAGCCCCGGAAGCCGGCGCCGCATGTTCAGCGGCTGCCGGCCGCGATCACTTCACGCCGCCAGCGCTGGTTCCAGCGGTCGCGGAGCTTGACCATCTCGTTCCAGTCGATTGGCACGACCTTGGCCATGTTCTCCGGCGCGGCGGCGGTGCGGCCCAGCGCCTCGGCGGAGGGGCGGGCCTGGGTGTTGGTCGGTGCGTAGAACATGCGGTTGGTGAAGGCTGCCTGGGCGTCCGGCGACAGGGCGTTCGCCATGAAGGCCATCGCCGCGGCGCGATGCTTCGATCCCTTCACCACGTTGATCGTATTGATCTGGAACCCCGTGCCCTCGGCCGGCAGCACCACGCCGATGCGGCCCTTGCTCTGGTCGCTGTAGATCTGGCTGCGCGCGTTCCAGGCGGTCGCGTAGGTGACCTGGTTGTTCAGGATCAGCGTGTAGCCGTCCGGCTGGGCATCGAAGGTCTGCACCAGTGGTGCGAGTTCGCGCAGCCGGGTGAAGGTGGAGTTCACGTTGCGCCAGTCGCCGGTTTCGGCGTGCGCGAGCACCGCCGTCAGCACCAGGCCCTGGATGTTCGGCGGCGCGGACAGCGAGATGCGGCCCTTGTTGGCCGGGTTCCACAGGTCGCGCCAGGCGGTCGGCGCCTGGCTGACCGCCTTGGTGTCATAGATCATCACGAAATGGTCGAAGGTCACGCCGGGGCCGCATTCGCCGCCGGCCTGGCGCGCGAGCGGATGGATGTCCCTCAGCACGGGCATGTCCGCCTCGGTGAATTTCTCCACCAGCCCTTCGGCGCAGGCGATGGCGGCGGTGGTGGTGTCCATGATCACCACGTCCACCTGCGGATCGCCCTTCTGCGTGCGCAGCGTGCCGAGCATCTGCGCCGAGGTGCCGCCCGGGAAATACTGCACGCCGGTGCCGCTGGACTGCGTCCAGGGCTGCGTGACCGTGGCCGTGTAGTTGTCCTGGAAGATGCCCGCATAGGCGAGCAGCACGATCTGGTCCTGCGCCCGCGCCGGCATGGCGGCGCAGGCCAGCGCCAGGGCGGAAGCGATCACGGCCTTGCGCATCACGAAGGTCCCCCGAAATGGTTGTGCCCCGATGATGTGCGGCGGTGCGCGCGCCTGTCCATAACCGTTCCCTTGCGTCCCGTCCCGGTGGCGGCGTAGGGAAGCGTCTCGAAACCGCGAACGGGGCCCCCGTTGTCCGTGACACACGGCGCCGGCGACCGCCGCGTGCCCAGCCCCGCCATGCTCCTCGCCGTGCTCGGCGTGGTGTATGGCGATATCGGCACCAGCCCGCTCTATGCGCTCAAGACCGCGCTGGCGCATTTCAGCGACGACGGCGTGGACCGCAGCGAGGTGCTGGGCGTGCTCAGCCTCGCCTTCTGGTCGCTCGTGCTGGTGGTGACGCTGAAATACGTCACCATCATCATGCGTGCCGACAACAAGGGGGAGGGCGGCATCCTGGCGCTGATGGCGCTTGCCCAGCGCGTGGCGTCCTCCGGGCGGCTGCGGCGGGTCGTCACCCTGGCCGGCATCGCGGGCGCCTGCCTGTTCTTCGGCGACGGCGTCATCACGCCGGCCATCTCGGTGCTGTCGGCGGTGGAAGGGCTGGAGATCGCGGCCCCGGGGCTGCATGAATACATCATCCCGATCTCGCTGGCGGTGATCATCGCGCTGTTCGCGGTGCAATCGCACGGAACCGCCGGGATCGGCCGCGTGTTCGGGCCGGTCACGGCGATCTGGTTCGCCGCGCTGGGCATCCTCGGGCTGCTGCAGATCGTGCACGAGCCGCAGGTGCTTTGGGCGCTGCTGCCGACGCACGCCGTGGCCCTGGTCGCGCGCGAGCCGATCGCGGGTTTCATCGCGCTCGGCTCCGTTGTGCTGGCGGTCACGGGCGCCGAGGCGCTGTATGCCGACATGGGGCATTTCGGCGCGCGGCCGATCCGGCTTGCCTGGATGTTCTACGTGCTGCCGGCGCTGGCGCTGAACTATTTCGGACAGGGTGCGCTGATCCTGTCCGACAACACCATGCTGGCGAGCCCGTTCTACCTGCTCGCGCCCGGCTGGTTCCAGTTGCCGCTGGTGATCCTCGCCACCGCCGCGACCGTGATCGCGAGCCAGGCGATGATCTCGGGCGCATACTCGATCGCGCGGCAATGCATGCAGCTCGGCTTCTCGCCGCGGCTGACCGTGCGCCACACGAGCGAGACCGAGGAAGGCCAGATCTACCTGCCGCAGGTGAACGCGCTGCTCGCGCTGGGGGTGGTGATCCTGGTCGTCGCGTTCCGCAACAGCGACGCGCTGGCCGCCGCCTACGGCATCGCGGTGACGGGCACGTTCCTGTGCACCAGCCTGCTCGCCGTGATCGTGTTCCGCCGCCAGTTCGGCTGGTCGCGTTCGGCGGCGGTGGCGGTGTTCGGCTTCTTCTTCGTGATCGACGCGGCCTTCTTCGTCTCCAACCTGCTCAAGGTGCCGCAGGGCGGCTGGGTGCCGATCGTGCTGGGCGTGGCGCTGTTCGTGATGATGACGACGTGGAAGCGCGGGCGCGACCTGATGTTCGCCAAGTGGCGGCAGGACAGCCTGCCGCTCGCTTCCTTCCTCGCGCGGCTGCCCGCCTCGCGCACCATCCGGGTGCCGGGCATCGCCGTGTTCATGACCGGCAATGCCGACTACGTGCCGACCGCGCTGCTGCACAACCTCAAGCACAACAAGGTGCTGCACGAACGCGTGCTGTTCGTCACCGTGCGCAACGAGGATGTGCCGGAAGTGGGGGCGGAGGCGCGGCTCGCCGTGGAGACGCTCGCGCCCAACATCCATCGCGTGACCTTCGCCTACGGCTTCATGGAAAGCCCCAACATCCCGCGCGCGATGGAGGCATTGAAGCAGCACGGTGTGGACTGGGACCCGATGCAGGCGAGCTATTTCCTGGGGCGGGAGACCATCGTGCCGGCGATGGTGCCGAAGATGCCGCTGTGGCGGCACTGGCTGTTCCTGGCGATGGCGCGCAACGCGGTCAGCGCGACGGAGTTCTTCCGCATCCCCAGCGACCGCGTCGTGGAACTCGGCGTGCGCGTGGCGATCTGATCTCGCCTCTTGCAAAGATGCCGGGGCAGGGCATCCTGCCGCCATGTCCTCCGCAGACGGCCCCGAAGCCCGCTACCGCGCCTTCCTCGCCGAAGGCCGGTTCATGATCCAGCGCTCAGCCACGACCGGGCGCCATGTGTTCTATCCGCGCGTAGCGGTGCCGGGCACGGGCGAGACGGATCTGGAATGGGTCGCCGCGGCGGGAACCGGCACTGTCCATGCCACCACCGCTAGCCGCACGCGGGATGGCGCGTTCAATATCGCGATCGTCGAATTGGACGAGGGCGTGCGCATGATGTCCCGCGTGGAGGGCGTGGCCCCCGAGGACGTGCGCATCGGCCAGCGCGTCCGCGCCCGCATCGCCGAGGAGAACGGCGCCCCCATCGTGGTGTTCGACCCGGCATGACACATCCTCTCCGTGGCCGCACCGCCGTCGTGGGCATCGGTGCGGCGGGTTGCGGCGAGGCCCCGGGCCGCACCGCGATGGAACTGCTGGCCGAGGCGTCGCTCGCCGCCATCGCGGACGCGGGGCTGCGGCTGAGCGACATCGATGGCGTGTTCGCCGCGACGTCCACGCATGCCTTCCCAACGCTTTCCGTCGCCGAATATCTCGGCCTGCGGCCGCGTTTCTTCGACGGCACCAATGTCGGTGGGGCAAGTTTCGAGGCGCATCTGCTGCACGCGGCCCTCGCGCTCGATGCCGGTCTCTGCGATGCGGCGCTGATCTGCTACGGGTCCAACCAGCGCAGCGCGGGCGGCCGTCTGGTCTCCCTCAGCGAGCCGCAGCCGCACGAGGCGCCCTACCGGCCGCGCCATCCGATCACCGCCTACGCGCTCGCCGCCTCGCGGCACATGCATGTGTTCGGCACCACGCGGGAACAGCTTGCCGATGTCGCCGTGGCCGCGCGCGCATGGGCCAATCTCAATCCGGATGCCTTCGCGCGCGGCCCGCTGACGCGGGCGGATGTGCTGGCCGCGCGCATGATCAGCGATCCGCTGACCACGGCGGATTGCTGCCTGGTGACCGATGGCGGCGCTGCCTGCGTGATGGTCCGCGCCGATCGTGCGCGCACCCTGAAGCACGCGCCCGTCTATCTGCTGGGCGCCGCCGGCGCGCAGTGGCATCGCGCGATCAGCTCCATGCCCGACCTGACCGTCACCGCGGCCAGCGAGAGCGGGCCGCGCGCCTTCGCCATGGCCGGGCTGACGCCGGCGGATGTCGATCTGGCGATGGTGTATGATGCCTTCACCATCAACACGATCCTGTTCCTGGAGGATCTGGGCTTCTGTCCCAAGGGCGAGGGCGGGCGGTTCGTGGCGGACGGCGCGATCGGCCCGGGCGGCAAGCTCAAGGTCAACACCAATGGCGGCGGCCTGTCCTGCGTGCATCCGGGCATGTACGGGCTGTACCTGATCCTGGAGGCGGTGACGCAGCTGCGCGGCCATGCCGGGGCGCGGCAGATCGCGCGGCACGACATCGCGCTCGCGCATGGCAATGGCGGCACGCTGTCGTCCCAGGTGACGGCGCTGCTGGGCACGGCCGCGGCGCTGTAGGTCGCCGGGGATACAGGAATCCCCGAAGCTTCACCGTCCTGCCACGACGGAGTCGCGTCTCTGCGGGTTGATGGGCGCACGCAAGGAGACAGCCCATGTCCATCCGCACCGAGATCGACGGCGATTCCGAGGAAGCCGTGGCCTTCGCGCTGCTGCAGCTTGTCGCGCGCGCCGAGGGCAAGGCCGATTTCTCCGGCGACATTCGCGGTGTGGATCGCGACTGGCTGCTGGACACCTATGCCGAGTGCCTCGCCGCCGTGAACGGCGAGCGCGACCCGCGCCTCGATGACGACGATGAGGAGGACGAGGACGGCGAGGCCGTCGAGGACTCCGACGAGGATGAAGGCGACGAGGACGACGAGGACGACGAGGACGCGGACGAAGACGCAGCGGACGACGAGGACGACGACGAACCGCAGCGCGCCGCCTGACTGGTCCGGAGCGGCCTGTCGCGCGGCGGGCCGTCTCGGCCTGCGTCCCTGCGTGACGGAAGGCATGTTCGCGGCGGCGGGGGGACCCGCGGCGCTGTCGGCCCCGTGCAGATAGCGCGTCAGCCGGCCGGCATGGGCACGCAGCACGCCAGCAGCGTGTCCCGCACGGCGGCGATCCCGTCCTCGACCCGGCCGTCGTTCATGACCCTGCGCACCGTCACGCCCGCGGGCAGCGTCACCTCCCGCTTCAGCCGCGCGGCGATGTCCGCGGCGGTCTCACGTCCCCGGCCGGCGAGGCGTGCGGCCAGCACGTCCGGCGGGGCCGTGATCTCCAGCACCGTCACCGGCATCCGCTCGGCCGCCGCCGCGATCACGGTGCGCGACACGTTCGCCACCACCACGCGCCCGGCCGCGAGGTCGGCTGCGATATCGGCCGGGATGCCGTAGCGCAGCCCGTGCGCCTCCCACGACAGGGCGAATTCCCCCGCGGCCAGGGCGCGCGCGAACCCCTCCGCGTCGATCGGCGTGTGATCCTCGCCCCCCGCCTCCGCCGGTCGGGTGATCACGCGGCGGACGAAGCGGAAGCGCGCATCATCGGCCAGTGCCGCCCGCGCTCCCGCCATCAGCGTATCCTTGCCGGCTCCCGAAGGTCCGACCACCAGAACCAGCATCCCGCCCCCTCTCTTGACCGCGCGCACCCTGGGGCGGATGACGCGGATGGGCAACGGAGGTCGCGCATGTTCACCACTCGTCCCGAAATCCTCGGCACCCACGGCGTCGTCGCCAGCACGCACTGGATCGCGAGCCAGGTCGGCATGGCGGTGCTGGAACGCGGTGGCAACGCCTTCGATGCCGCCGCTGCCGTCGGCTTCACGCTCCAGGTCTGCGAACCGCACCTGAACGGGCCGGGCGGCGATGCGCCGATCATCATCCACAGCGCGCGCACCGGCACCCAGCACGTGATCTGCGGCCAGGGCGTGGCCCCGGCGGCGGCGACGCAGGCAAAGTTCCGCGAACTCGGTCTCGACCTCGTGCCCGGCACCGGCTTCCTGCCCGCCGTGGTGCCCGGCGCCTTCGATGCGTGGATGCTGATGCTGCGCGACTGGGGCACCTGGGAACCGGCCGACGTGCTGCAATTCGTCATCGGCTACGCCACCAACGGCGTGCCGCTGGTGCCGCGCATCCCCGCACAGATCGCCAACGTGAAATCGCTGTTCGAGGATCACTGGCCGACCTCGGCGGCCGTGTTCCTGCCCGGCGGCAAGGTGCCCGCCCCGGGCGCGCTGTTCGCCAATCCCACGCTGGGCGCGACCTATGCCCGTGTCGCCAGGGAAGCCGTCGGCGCGACGCGCGAGGCGCGGATCGATGCCGCCCGCGCCGCCTGGTATCGCGGCTTCGTGGCGGAGGCGATCGGCCGCTTCTACGCGACCTCGGTCATGGACGTGTCCGGCCGGCCCAATGCCGGCCTGCTGACCGCGGACGACATGGCGCGCTGGTCCGCGACCGTGGAGGACCCGGTGGCCTTCGACTATCACGGCCACACCGTCCTGAAATGCGGCCCGTGGAGCCAGGGGCCGGCCTTCCTGCAGCAGCTTGCCCTGCTGGCGGGTTTCGACCTCGGCGCGATGGATCCGCTGGGGCCTGATTTCGTCCACACGGTGGTCGAATGCGCCAAGCTCGCCTTCGCCGACCGCGAAGCCTATTACGGCGACCCGAACTTCGTCTCCGTGCCGCTGAACGTGCTGCTGTCGCCCGCCTACAACGATGCGCGGCGCAAGCTGGTCGGGCGGGAGGCCAGCATGGACCTGCGGCCGGGCGAGGTGGACGGGAAGACGCCCTGGGTGGATCGCGAGGCCTTCGCCCGCACCGGCCTGCTGGGGGCCGGCGGGGGCGCGGCCGGGGAGCCCACCGTGGCCCGGCTCGGCGTGCTCGGCGCGGATACCTGCCACCTCGACGTGATCGACCGCGACGGCAACATGGTCTCCGCCACGCCGTCGGGCGGCTGGCTGCAATCCTCCCCCGTCGTGCCGGAACTGGGCTTCCCGGTCTCCACGCGCGGGCAGATGTTCTGGCTGCGCGAGGGAACGGCCAACGGGCTGGAGCCGGGCAAGCGTCCGCGCACCACGCTGACGCCGTCGATGGCGCTGCGCGACGGCAAGCCGTGGATGGCCTTCGGCACGCCGGGCGGCGAGCAGCAGGACCAGTGGTCGCCGATCTTCTTCCTGCGCATGGTCCATCACGGGCTGAACATCCAGCAGGCGATCGACGCGCCGTCCTTCCACACGGAGCACTGGCCGTCCTCCTTCTGGCCGCGCGTCGCCCGGCCGGGGAAGGTGGTTCTGGAAGGCCGCTATGCGCAGACGGTGGCAGACGACCTGGCCGCGCGCGGGCACAAGGTGGAGATGGGCGGCGACTGGTCGGAAGGCCGGCTCTCCGCCGCGCGGAGCGAGGACGGGCTGCTGAAGGCCGGCGCCAACCCGCGCGGCATGCAGGGCTACGCCGTCGGCCGCTGAGGCCGCGTTCCCGACTTGGCCGGCGGCGGAACCCCGCGCCGGCGATGGAGTGCAAGTGGAAGACTACGTTCGCAAGATACTCGATGCGCGCGTCTATGACGTCGCGGTCCAGACGCCGCTCGATCCGATGGTCCGGCTGGGCCAGCGGATCGGCCGGCAGGTCCTGCTGAAGCGCGAGGACCTCCAGCCGATCTTCTCCTTCAAGATCCGCGGCGCCTACAACCGCATCGCGCGGCTGCCGGAGGCGGCGCGGCGGGCGGGCGTGATCTGTGCCTCCGCCGGCAACCACGCGCAGGGCGTGGCGCTGTCCGCGCAGCGCCTGGGCATCGCCGCGACCGTCGTGATGCCGGTCACCACGCCGGGCATCAAGGTCGCCGCCGTGCGCCATTTCGGCGGCGAGGCGGTGCTGCATGGCGATACGTTCGACGAAGCCTATGCCCATGCGCGCACGCTGGAGCGCGAGCGCGGCCTGACCTTCGTGCATCCGTATGACGATCCGGACGTGATCGCGGGCCAGGGCACGGTCGGCGTGGAGCTGCTGCACCAGAACCCGGACCCGATCGAGGCGGTGTTCGTGCCGATCGGCGGCGGCGGCCTCGCGGCCGGCGTGGCCGCCTATGTGAAGTTCCTGCGTCCGCAGGTGAAGGTGATCGGCGTGGAGCCGGTGGACGCCGCCTCGATGAAGGCGGCGCTGACGGCGGGGGAGCGCGTGGTGCTCGACCGCGTCGGCCTGTTCGCGGACGGTGTCGCGGTGCGGCAGGCGGGGGAGGAGACGTTCCGCCTGTGCCGGGACCTGCTCGACGACATCCTGATCGCCGACACGGATGCGATGTGCGCGGCGGTGAAGGATATCTTCGAGGACATGCGCATCATCGCCGAACCGGCCGGCGCGCTGGCGCTGGCCGGGCTCAAGCAATATGCCGCACGGCATCCGGGCGGCACCGGCGCGCTGATCGCCATCAACAGCGGCGCCAACATGAACTTCGACCGGCTGCGCCACGTGGCCGAGCGCGCCGAGATCGGTGAGGCGCGGGAGATCCTGCTGGGCGTCACCATCCCGGAGGAGCCGGGCAGCTACCGCCGTTTCATCCAGGTGCTCGGCAATCGCGAGATCACCGAGTTCAACTACCGCTACGCGGACGGGGCGGAGGCGCATGTCTTCGTCGGCCTCAAGCTCGCGGACGCGAACGCGGAGAAGCAGGCGGTGATCGCCCGGCTGCGCGACCTCGGCCACAGCGTGCTGGACATGAGCGCGGACGAGACCGCCAAGATGCATGTCCGCTACATGGTCGGCGGCCGTGCGCCTGCACTGCGCGACGAGGTGATACTGCGCTGCGAGTTCCCCGAACGGCCGGGCGCGCTGGCACGCTTCCTGGACAGCGTGGGCACGGACTGGAACATCACCCTGTTCCATTACCGCAACCATGGCGCCGACTACGGCCGCGTGCTGGCGGGGCTGCAGGTGCCGGAGGCGGACCGGCCGCGCCTTGCCGCGCGGCTGGAGGCGCTGGGCTATCCCTACGAGAACGAGACCGACAACCCGGCCTACCGCCTGTTCCTGACGGCGTAGGCCGATGCGGCGGGATCCTCCCCTTCCGGGAGGATTCTCATCCGCATTGACCGGCATCCGATATATCCAATATCAAATCCGTTCAGTGACACACGCTGCCCCCGTGACGATTGCTGCGCGGTTGTCCCGCCGGTCCGGGCCGGGGACGGGCCGCGGCCTGTCCGCATGGCGGTGGGCGTGATGGAGCTCGCCCGCATCGACCGGGAGAACCTGACCGGCCGTGTCACCGCGGAGCTGCGCGCGGCCTTGCTCGAAGGCCGGTTCCGTCCCGGCCAGCGTCTCAAGATCCGCGAGGTCGCGGCCTCCATGGGCGTGAGCGAGACGCCGGTGCGCGAGGCGGTGATGCAGCTCATCCGCGATGGCGGGCTGACCATGCGGCCGGGCGGGGCGATCACCGTGGTCCGGCTCGACCTCGCTGCCTATTTCGAACTGCGCAAGATCCGCCAGGAGCTGGAACCCCTCGCCGCGGCGGAGGCCATGCCGCATCAGGGACCGGCGCAGATCGCGGCACTCGCGAAGATCCATGCCGAGCTGCTGGCGGCGGAGAAGGCGCGCGACTGGCGCGGCGCGATCATCCTCAACTGGCGTTTCCATCACGGCCTGTACGCGCCGGCGGGCATGCCGGCGCTGATGCAGATCATCGAGAACCTGCACCTGCGCATCGGCCCGCTGATGAACTTCGTCTATCCGCACGCGCTGCCCAGCTACGAAGGCACGCACCAGCATCTCAACGCGCTCGACGCGCTGAGGCGTCGCGATGCGCGCGCGCTGCGCCAGGCCGTGCGCCAGGATATGATCGAAGGCGGCCGCGCGCTGGTCCGGCTGCTGACGGAGATCGAGGCGGGGCGCATCGTGCCGCTGGAGCATGCCAATGCCGCCCCGGCGCGAAGGCCATCACGCAAGGGCGCGCGCAAGTGACCGGACACCGCGTCGTGCCACCGCATCATACAGGGACCCCGACATGAACGCCCCCCACATCTCACGCGACGCGGCGTTGCGTGCCCGCGCCGCGAAGGTCATGCCCGGCGGGCCGGGCCATGTCGCCGTCACCCACACCAGCCCGCGCTACCCGCAGTTCTTCGAACGCGCGGAGGGCGGACATGTCTGGGACGTGGACGGGCGCGAATACGTGGACCTGATGATGAGCTGGGGGCCGATCGTGCTCGGCCATCATCATCCGGCGGTGGATGAGGCAGTGGCGCGCCAGGCCGCGCTGGGCGACTGCATGGGCGCGCCGGGTGCCGTGATGGTGGAACTGGCCGAGAAGCTGGTCGCGCGCATCCCGCATGCCGACTGGGCGATGTTCCAGAAGAACGGGTCGGATGCCACCACGGCCTGCGTGACCATCGCGCGCGCGGGCACGAAGCGGCGCAAGGTGCTGGCCGCGCGCGGGTCCTATCACGGGTCGGTGCCCTGGTGCTCGCCCTCCGTCGTCGGCGTGACGGAGGAGGACCGCGCCCATGTCGTGCGCTTCGACTACAACGACGTGGACAGCCTGCGCGAAGCCGCCGCTTCCGTGAAAGGCGACCTGGCCGCGGTGATCGTGACCGGCTTCCGCCACGACAATGTCCGCGACCAGGAGATGCCCGCATCCGAATTCGCCCGCGCCGCGCGTGCGCTCTGCGATGCCGAGGATGCGGCGCTGATCGTGGACGACGTGCGCGCGGGCTTGCGGATCCATCCCGGCGGCACGTGGGAGACGGTCGGCGTGCGGCCGGACCTGTCGGCCTGGAGCAAGGCGATCGCGAACGGCCATGCGCTGGCAGCGGTCACCGGCAACGACCGCTTCCGCAAGGCCGCGTCGGAGATCTTCGTCACCGGCTCGTTCTGGTACGCCTCGGTGTCGATGGCCGCCGCCATCGCGACGCTGGATGCGCTGGAGCGCGAGGATGCGATCGCGCACATGGTGAAGCTCGGCACGCGACTGCGTGCGGGGCTCGATGCCGCGGCCAGGCGGCACGGCGTCGGGCTGCGTCAGACCGGCCCGGTGCAGATGCCGCTGTTCCTGTTCGATGACGATCCCGATTTTCGCAAAGGAAGGGCGTTCTGCGAGGCCGCGCTGGCCGAAGGCGCGTTCCTGCATCCGCGGCACAACATGTTCCTGTGCGCGATGCATACGGAAGCGGACATGGATCGCGTGATCGCGGCGGGCGAGGCGGGCTGCAAGGCGGTCGCGGCGCTGGCTTAGGCCCGCGCCACAACCCTCTCCCGCGTGCGGGAGAGGGGGCGGGCGAAGCGGCTATCGCAGCGGAAAGTGGATGTCCGTGATCAGCTCGGCCGGGCGCGTGGTCTTCGGATCGTTCACGTAGTCCTCGAAGCACGGCCGGTCTGCGAGTTCCTCGCCGCTGCCGGGCAGCCAGTCGCGGACGACGCGCAGATAGGCGGCCTCCAGCTCGACATAGGGGCCCACATGGCGGAACACGGCGCAGCGGCCGGCGGGCAGGTCGATCGCCGTCACCTCGCCTTCCGGCGCGGCACCGGCCTCGGGGGCGGTGATGCAGGCATCCGCGCGCAGCCGGTCGCGTGGTGTGGCCGAAGGATCGTCGTGGTAGATGCCGATCCAGCGCGTGGCCGGGCCGAGCGCGCCGCGCACGGCGGCCCAGGCGGCGAGCCGGTCGAAGGCGGTGCCGATCTCCAGATACGATCCGACATGACGGATGCCGAGAAGGCGCTGGGCCGGAAGGTCGCGGATGGCAACGTCGATGGGCATGGCGGGACTCCGTGTGCTGGGAAGGCCCGGGGTGGCGGGGGGCTGATGGTGGGCGCGGAACGCGGCGGGCGGGATGCCATGGGCCGCAGCGAAGGCCCGGCCGAAGGCGGCGGCGCTGCCGTAGCCGGCCCGCCTTGCGATGCGCAGGACTGGCGCAGTGCCGGTGGCGAGTTCCACCGCCGCGCGATGCAGGCGCAGCCGGCGGACCGTGTCCGCCAGCGTCTCGCCCATCATCGCGCGCCAGATGCGGTGGAAATGGAAGGGCGAGAACGCCCCCACCTCCGCCATCCGGGCCAGGTCGAGCGGCCCGTCCAGGTTGGCGGCGATGTGGTCCAGCACGCGCCGGATCCGCGCCTCGTATCCCGCGAGCGTCGTCGCTCGTGCCATGCATCCTCCCTCCCGGGCGGGGCCAGACTGCGCGAGGCGGCTTGATCCGGGTTGCGCGATTGGGCCTTGCCTGTTGCGGCACGTCCCGTGTCTAGAGCGTTCTCCGATCAGCCGGCACCGGCTCCATGTGAACGAAAAAGGCTCTAGCTTCCCGCAATGGCCGAGTCCCTTGATGTTGATGTTGCCATCGTTGGCGCGGGCCCCGCGGGGCTGTTCGCCGTGTTCGAGTGCGGCATGCTCAAGATGCGCTGCGCCGTGGTCGATGCGCTCGACACGGTCGGCGGGCAATGCGCCGCGCTGTATCCGGAGAAACCGATCTACGACATCCCCGCCCATCCGGAGATCGAGGGTGCTGCGCTGATCGAGCGGCTGGAGCATCAGGCCGCCCCGTTCAAGCCCGCCTTCCTGCTCGGCCGCCGCGTGGAGACGCTGGAAGGGGCGAGGGGCGATTTCCGGCTGACCACCTCCGACGGGGACACGCTGCGCGCGAAGGCGGTGATCGTGGCCGCGGGCGCGGGTGCGTTCGGGCCGAACCGGCCGCCGCTGGAAGGGCTGACCGGCTACGAGCGCAGCGGCGCGGTGCGCTACTACGTCACCCGCAAGGAGGATCTGCGCGGCAAGCGCGTGGTGATCGCCGGCGGCGGTGATTCGGCGGTGGACTGGGCGCTGGCGCTGCGCGGCATCGCCGCCGAGATCACCGTCGTGCATCGCCGTTCCAAGTTCCGCGCGGCACCCGAGAGCGTGGCGCAGATGGAGGCGGCCGCCGCTTCGGGCGAGATCGCGATGGCCATTCCCTACCAGCTCCATGCGCTGGCCGGTGACGGCGCGCGGCTGGAGGCGGTGGAGCTTGCCATGCTGGGCGGCGAGACCAAGCGCGTGGAGGCGGATGCGCTGCTCGCCTTCTTCGGCCTTGCGATGGAGCTGGGGCCGATCGCGGGCTGGGGCCTGGATATCGAACGCAGCCACGTCGCGGTGACGCCTTCGACCTGCGAGACGAATGTCCCCGGCGTGTTCGCGATCGGGGACATCGCCACCTATCCGGGCAAGCTGAAGCTGATCCTGCAGGGGTTCAGCGAGGCGGCGATGGCCGCGCACGCGATCCATCCGATCGTGTTCCCCGACCAGGCGCTGCATTTCGAGTATTCGACCTCACGCGGCGTGCCGGCGGCCTGATCGCCTGGGCCATATGTAAAGCGTCCTTGACATCCCGGGTCCAGTGCGGAATGTAAAGCGAGCTTTACAGGAGGCCGCATGTCGATCCGTCGCTACCTGCTTGAGTTCGGGGCCGGCATGGCTGGCTATGGCGTCGTGCTGGCGGCTTCCATCTATCTGCTGAAGACGGGATCGCCGGACGCCCCGATGCGGGAGATCCTGTCGCTGCTGCCGATGCTGCCGGCTCTCGCGATCTGCTGGGCCGTGATCCGCCAGCTTCGACGCATGGATGAATTGCAGCGGAAGATGCAGTTCGAGGCGCTCGGGCTGGCGTTCGCGGCGACCGCTCTCGTGACCTTCAGCTACGGATTCCTCGAAGGCGTGGGATTCCCGAGGATATCCATGTTCGTGGTGTGGCCCGTCATGGCGGTGTTCTGGCTGATCGGGACGCTGATCAGCCACCTGCGCTATCGATGAAGAACCGGCTGAAGGACATGCGCACCCGGAAAGGCTGGTCGCAAGCCGAGCTTGCCTCGCGTCTGAACGTATCCCGCCAGACGGTGAACGCGATCGAGAACGGGAGGTACGATCCCAGCCTGCCCCTGGCGTTCACCATCGCCCACGCCTTCGATGCCAGGATCGAGGACATTTTTGAGGCGGATCATTCCGTCGGCATGCGTCCCGCGTGATGCGGCCTGCACGCCGGGCCGTTGTCCCCGGCCGCGCGGCGCGCTAGCGCGTGGCCGTGTTCGAATCCATTGCCCGTCACCTGCGGTCGCGTCGCGGCTGGCGGGGAGGCGCCACCGCGGTCGGCCTCGGCGCCCTTGCCGCCCTGGCGCTGCCGCCGGTGCATCTCGTGCCCGTGCTGCTGTTGTCCCTGCCCGGACTCCTCCTGCTCGCCGGCAGCCGCGCCTCGGCGCGCGGCGCGGGGTGGATGGGCTTCTGGTGGGGGTTCGGCTTCCACCTGTTCGGCCTGTACTGGATCACCGAGGCGATCCTGATCGAAGCCGCCCAGTTCTGGTGGCTGGTGCCGCTCGCGGTGCCGGCGCTGTCGGTGGTGATGGCCGTTTTCGTCGCCGTTCCGGCCGCGGTAGCATGGCGGTTCGCGCCGGGCTGGCCGCGGATGCTGGGATTCGCGGGGCTGTTCGTGCTCGGCGAGATGCTGCGCGGCGTGGTGCTGACCGGCTTCCCGTGGAACCCGCTCGGCAGCGTCTGGGCGTTCGGCGCGCTGTTCCTGCAACCGGCCGCCTGGGTCGGCGTGTTCGGCCTGTCGTTGATGACGCTGGTCGTGTTCCTCGCACCGCTGCGCGGCTGGCGCAGCGCGGCCGGCGCAGGCCTTGGCCTTGCGGTCTGGGCGGGGTTGGGGGCGGTCCGCCTCGCCGCGCCCGAGCCGCCGGTGCAACTGCCCGGCGTCGTGGTGGTCCAGGGTAATATCCCGCAGGACCGCAAATGGGACCGCGCCATGCTGGCCGACCATTTCCGCCGCTACCTGACCCTGACCGCCCAGGGGTTGCGTGAGGTGGGGCAGCCGGCCGTGGTGGTCTGGCCGGAGACGGCGAGCCCCTATCTGCTCGACCGCGACACGGTCGCGCGGCAGATGATCGCCGCGGCGGCCGGCGGGGCGACGGTGCTTGCCGGGTCCGTGCGCTTCGATGCGCAGGACCGCCCGCGCAACAGCCTGGTCGCGGTGACGGGCGACGGCGCGGCGGCGGCGATCTACGACAAGGCGCACCTGGTGCCGTTCGGCGAATACCAGCCCTCCTGGGCGCGGGTAGGCGTGCAGCTCGTGCGCGGCGACGGGTTCGCGCCCGGGCCCGGCCCCGTCACGCTGCATGTGCCGGGCCTGCCGCCGGTCGGGCCTTCGATCTGCTACGAGGCGATCTTCGCCGGCGCGGTGGTCGATGCGGCCGACCGGCCGGGCTGGATGGTCAACGTCACCAACGATGCGTGGTTCGGCAATTCGGCCGGGCCGTACCAGCACCTCGCCGCCGCGCGCCTGCGGGCGGTGGAGGAGGGGCTGCCGCTGGTCCGCGCGGCGAATACCGGCATCTCCGCCGTGTTCGACGCACGCGGCCGCACCGTGGCGCGATTGGGAATCGGTGAGACGGGCGTGATCACCGCGCCCCTGCCGGACTCGCTTCCGGGAACGTTGTTCAGCCGCGCAGGCAACTTCAGCGCGATCGCGGCCGCGCTGGTGATGCTCATATTCGCCGGAACTTGCACAATAAAACGAAGATCGTCCAAAATTGGTTGACTGGTCAGGTGCGGCCGCGTATAGATTTTTACGGATCGGTCGAATTGGTTGACTGGTTGCGGTTGCGACATCTACGGTTCGTGCACGCTCGTGACCCGAGCGCGCGCCGTGTGGCGCCTGGGGCCCTCCTCGCTCCGTAGAGGGCAGGCGGGATGCGGGCGCCGATCCTGGACTGTCCCGACGGCGCGCGATTGGGGGAGCTGACAAACGGCATGGCACTCGAAGACACAGCAGCGGAGCAGAGGACGGAACGCGAATCGCGGCCGAGTCCGATCGACGTTCATGTCGGCACCCGCATCCGTCTGCGCCGGACCCTGCTCGGGATGTCCCAGGAACGCCTGGGCGAGGCCCTGGGCCTGACCTTCCAGCAGATCCAGAAATACGAACGCGGCGTGAACCGGGTCGGCGCCTCGCGCCTGTTCGACCTGTCGCGCGTGCTGGACGTGCCGATCAGCTTCTTCTTCGACGACATGCCCGAGCCGCTCGCCGCCACCTATGGCGCGCAGACGACCCGCCGGGCAGCCGGGTTCGAAGGGTCGGACGGCATGGACGACGAGGCGTTGCACAAGCGTGAGACGCTGGAACTGGTCCGCGCCTACTACAAGATCACCGACCCGTCGGTGCGCAAGCGCGTCTTCGAACTGATCCGCTCGCTCGCGCCCAGCGAGTCCTGACCGGCCCTTCCGGGGCCGCGTTGACCCCGGGCGCGTAACGCGGTTGCGTGGGTGGAGCCGTATCCGGAGCCGCCATGCCGACCCATCGCCTCGATGCTTCCCCCGCGACCGTCCGTTGGGGGGTGTTCGACGCCGCCATCCCGCCGCTGATCACGGTCGCCTCGGGCGACACGGTCGTGCTCGAATGCGTCTCCGGCGGACCCGAGGCCATGCCGCCCGCCGCGTCGGGGCTGCGTCCCCATCCGGCCCTGGCCGCGATCCATGCGCAGGTGCCGCGCCATGCCGGCCATATCCTCACCGGCCCGGTCGCGATCCAGGGCGCCGAACCCGGCGACATGCTGGAGGTCCGGATCGATGCGATCGATCTCGGCTGCGACTGGGGGCATTGCGGCTTCCGCCCGCTGATGGGCACCCTGCCCGAGGATTTCCCCGAGCGGACCCTGTTCCATATCCCGGTCGATACGGCGCGCAGGGTGGCGAAGCTTCCCTGGGGCACCGAGCTGCCGCTGGCCCCGTTCTTCGGCGTGATGGGCGTGGCGCCGCCGCCCGGCTGGGGCGCGATCAGCACCAAGGAGCCGCGCGCCCATGGCGGCAATCTCGACAACAAGGAGCTGGTCGCGGGGACCACGCTGTTCCTGCCGGTCTGGGCCGAGGGCGGGCTGTTCTCCGCCGGGGACGGGCACGGCGTGCAGGGCGATGGCGAAGTCTGCATCAACGCGCTGGAGATCTGCCTGACCGGCACCTTCACCTTCACCCTGCACAAGCGGCAGGGGGCCACGCCCGTGCTGGCCTATCCGCGTGCCGAGACGCCCACGCATTTCATCAGCATGGGCATGCATGAGGATCTGGATGTTGCCATGAAGACCGCGTTGCGCGAGATGATCGCCTTCATCACGCAGCGGTCGAACCTGTCGCGCGAGGAAGCCTACGCGTTCTGCTCACTCGCGGTGGATTTCCACGTCACGCAGACAGTGAACGGCGAGAAGGGCGTGCACGGGATGCTCCGCAAGGGGCTGCTGTTCTGACCCGCACCGGCCCCGAAGGGCGGTTTTCCACAGTTTTCTGAGGGGTTGACGAATCTAGGCGTTGAGGGGGTGAGGGCCTCGCTGCTACTACCTCTAGTAGGTCAGCAAGGAAGGCACCCCCAATATGGACTGGACCGACGAGGCGATCGCGCGCCTCAAGTCGCTGTGGGCCGAAGGGCATTCGACCGCGGAGATCGGCCGTCGCATGGGAGTCTCCAAAAACGCCGTGGTGGGCAAGGCGCACCGGCTCAACCTGCCGGCGCGGCCCTCGCCGATCCGGCGTGAGGGGCCCGCCCGGCCGCGTCCGCCGGTGGTCCGCCGCGTGACCGGCCCGACCCTGCCGCCGCTGGCCGCCGCCGCCGCGCTGCCCGCGATCCCCGCCGCGCCCAAGCTGGCCGTGGTGCGCCAGCCGCGCGAGGCGCCGCCCGCGACGCGGTTCGTCGCCCGGCCGATCCCCTGCTGCTGGCCGATCGGCGAGCCGGGGACCAAGAATTTCCGCTTCTGCGGGGCCGAAAGCCTGCCCGGCAAGCCCTACTGCGCCGAGCATGCGGCGCTGGCCTACGTGAAGGTCAAGGACCGGCGCGAGGACGCGGCCTGAAGCTGCCGTCCGCCGGCCGGGGTTTCATGCGGGAACATCCGCGGACCCCGCCGGCGTGAGGCTTTCCTCCCGATAACGTTACGGCATGGACCGAAGCCGCGGGCCGGCGTAGGCTCCGTCCAGCGGGCGCTCGCGTCCGTGATGGGAAATGCGCGCAACAGAAAAACGCGCGCGCCGCGTCCAAGGAAGGGAGGAAGTGCGTCCATGCCGCAGGGCACCGTGAAATGGTTCAATCCCACCAAGGGATATGGCTTCATCGCGCCGGATACGGGGGGCAAGGACATCTTCGTGCACATCAGCGCCGTGCAGAAGGCCGGGCTGCGGACGCTGAACGAAGGGCAGAAGCTGCACTTCGAGGTGGCCGCCCAGGACAACGGCCGGCAGGCCGCGGTGAACCTGGCCAAGAGCGACTGATTCCGCGCGCGCGGTCCCGTTGACCGCGCCGCTTCGCGGCGTCGCGCTCTATATCGGGGCGCTGTTGCTCTTCTCCAGCATGGATGCGTCCACCAAGGCCGCGGTCGCGGCCTTGCCGGTGGCGCAGGTGCTGTGGGCGCGCTTCTCATTCCATCTGATCGCGGTGGCCGCGGTCGCGCTGGCGACCACCGGGCGGCTGCCCTGGCGGTCGCGCGCGCCGGGGCTGCAGGCGATCCGCAGCCTGACGCTGGCGGGCGCGAACCTCACCTTTTCCGCGGCACTCGTGTCCATGCCGCTGGTCGATGCCTCCTCGATCAACTTCGTCTCGCCGCTGTTCGTGGTGCTGATCGCGGCCTGGTGGCTGAAGGAACGCGTGGGCGCCTTGCGCGCGGCGGGCGTGGCCACCGGGTTCGCGGGCGTGCTGCTGATGCTGCGGCCGGGCTTCGGCGACGTGCCGCCGGCCGCGTTCTTCGCGCTCGCCTGCGCCATGCTGTTCGCGGTGTATCAGATCCTGACCCGCCGGCTGGCCGGCATCGACACGCCCCAGACCACGATCCTGCACACCGGCCTGACCGGGGCGGCCATCACCACGCTGATCCAGCCCTTCATCTGGGTGGCGCCCACGCCCGGGCTCTGGGTGCTGCTGGTGCTGATCGGCGTGATGGGCAGCGCCGGGCACTACCTGCTGGTCCTGGGGTTCGAGCGTGCCCCGGCCAGCCTGCTGGCGCCGTTCGCCTACACCCAGCTCATCTGGGCCAGCTTGCTCGGAATCGCTGTCTTCGGCGATTGGCCGGACCTGTGGACGCTGCTCGGCGGCGCGGTCATCGCGGCGGGCGGCCTGACCGTGATCTGGGCGGAGGCGCGCCGCCGGCGGTAGTGGAATTCCCGTGTTCGGCCGGCGCCGGCCGAACGCAACGCAAGCCCCCCGTTGCCAGCGCGGGCGCGCAGGACTAGGTGCGGGGGTGCTGGAGGACGCAGCTCATGAACGGCAGCCTCGGAGGGATCGAGCGTGCACCGCGCGCGCCGCTCGATGCCGATGCGGTCCGCAACGCATATCGCCGCTGGGCAGGCAGCTACGACACGTTTTTCGGCAGCATCGCGGGCCCGGCGCGGCGCCGCGCGGTTGCCGCGGTCAACGCCCTGCCCGGAACGCACGTGCTGGAGGTCGGCGTCGGCACCGGCCTGGCACTGCCGCACTATTCCCGGGACAAGCGGATCACCGGCATCGACCTGTCCACGGACATGCTCGCGGTTGCCCGGCGCCGTGTGGCCGAGCGGGGGCTGGGCCGGGTGGACGCGCTGCTGGAGATGGACGCGGAGGCGATGGCCTTCCCGGACGGCGGCTTCGACATCGCGGTGGCGATGTTCGTCGCCTCCGTCGTGCCGCATCCGCGGGCCCTGCTCGCCGAGATGCGGCGCGTGGTCCGCCCGGGCGGCCACCTTCTGTTCGTCAATCATTTCCGCGCCGAGGGCGGCATGCGCTGGTGGGTGGAGCGGGCCATGGCGCCGGCTTCGAGCCGGCTCGGCTGGCATCCGGACTTCGCCATGGAATCGCTGCTGCAGCCGGAGGAGCGCGCGGCGGCGCGGATCGTGAAGATGCCTCCGTTCGGGCTGTTCACGCTCGTCGGGCTGGACAACGGGTGATGTGCTTGTGCGCTGCGGCACGCGCGGATAGGGTGCGGCGCCGGCGCGGGCGGGTACGGCAACCGCAGCGTTGGCATGGGGACCGCGGCGGCGTAAGTGGCCACCGCGTGCGCAGGACAGGATGGATTTTCGAATGAAGTCTTACGGGCGGCTTCTCGCCGGCATCGTGTGCGGGCTGTTGATCGCCGGAGGCGCTTTCGCCGCGGGGCCGGAGAACTGGCAGCTGGGCTTCCAGCCGCCCGCGAGCCCGGTCAAGGACGCGATCGAGAACCTGCACAACCTGGTGCTGGTGATCATCACCGCGATCGTGCTGTTCGTCCTTGCGCTGCTGCTGATCGTGGTGTGGCGTTTCAACGCCAAGCGCCACCCGACCCCGAGTGCGACCAGCCACAACACGATGCTGGAGGTCGCCTGGACCGTGGTCCCGGTGCTGATCCTGGTGGTGATCGCGATCCCGTCCTTCCGGCTGCTGTACTTCGCCGACCGCGCCCGCGACGCGGACCTGACCGTTCAGGTCACGGCGTTCCAGTGGGCCTGGGAATACGAATACCCCGACAATGGCGACTTCAAGTTTGAAAGCCGCATGATCGCCGACGCCGACCTCAAGCCCGGCCAGCTTCGCAACCTGACGGTGGATGAGGAGATCGTCGTCCCCGTGGGCAAGAGCGTGCGGATCCTGACCAACAGCCGCGACGTGATCCACAGCTTCTTCATGCCGGCGCTCGGCGTGCAGAAATACGCGATTCCGGGCCGCACGCAGGAGACGTGGTTCAAGGTCGAGCGGCCGGGTGTGTACTACGGCCAGTGCAACCAGATCTGCGGCACCAACCACGCCTTCATGCCGATCGTCGTCCGCGCCGTGCCGGAAGCCGAATTCAACGCCTGGGCGGAGCAGGCCAAGACCCGCTACGCCCAGGGCCTGCCGCCTGCGCCTGTCGGTGCCACCGCGGTTGCGGAGATCGGGCGCTGATCCCGTCGGATCGCGCCGGAAGGAGCTGAACGAGATGTCCGCCGAATCCCACGCCGTTCCCCACGATGTCGCGCACGACCACGCGCACGATCATCACGACCACAAGCCGGGCTTCGTGAAGCGCTGGCTGTTCAGCACCAACCACAAGGACATCGGCTCGCTGTACCTGATCTTCTCCGTGTTCGCGGGGATCATCGGCCTGGCGCTGTCGGTCCTGATGCGCGCGGAGCTGGCCCATCCCGGCATGCAGATCTTCGCCGACGGCCAGCACTGGAACGCGGTCGTCACCGCGCATGGCGTGGTGATGGTCTTCTTCGTGGTCATGCCCGCGCTGATCGGCGGGTTCGGCAACTGGTTCGTGCCGCTGATGATCGGCGCGCCGGACATGGCCTTCCCGCGGCTGAACAACATCTCCTTCTGGCTGCTGGTGCCGGCCTTCCTGCTCGCCTCCGGCTCCATGATGGTGGGCGATGGCGCCGGCGTGGGCTGGACGCTGTATGTGCCGCTGTCGAACGCGACCTACCAGCCGGGCATGGCGGTCGACATGGCGCTGTTCGCGCTGCATCTGGCGGGCGCGTCCTCGATCCTCGGCGCCATCAACTTCATCACCACCATCTTCAACATGCGCGCGCCGGGCATGACGCTGCACAAGATGCCGCTGTTCGTGTGGGCGATGCTGGTGACCGCGTTCCTGCTGCTGCTGGCCGTGCCGGTGCTGGGCGGGGCGATCACCATGGTGATCACCGACCGCAACTTCGGCACCGCCTTCTTCGATCCGCAGGGCGGCGGTGACCCGGTGCTGTTCCAGCACCTGTTCTGGTTCTTCGGCCACCCCGAAGTCTACATCATGATTCTGCCGGGCTTCGGCATCATCAGCCACATCGTCTCGACCTTCAGCCGCAAGCCGGTGTTCGGCTATCTCGGCATGGCCTACGCCATGGTCGCGATCGGCGTGGTCGGCTTCGTGGTGTGGGCGCACCACATGTTCACCTCGGGCATCGCGGTTGATACGCGCGCCTATTTCATGGCCGCGACCATGGTCATCGCGGTGCCGACGGGCATCAAGATCTTCTCCTGGATCGCCACGATGTGGGGCGGGTCGATCGAGATGAAGGTGCCCATGCTGTGGGCCGTCGGCTTCATCTTCCTGTTCACCGTCGGCGGCGTGACCGGCGTGGTGCTGTCCAATGCCGGCCTCGATACGGTGCTGCACAACACCTACTACGTGATCGCGCATTTCCACTACGTGCTGAGCCTGGGCGCGGTGTTCGCGATCTTCGCGGGCTTCTACTACTGGATCGGCAAGATGTCCGGCCACCAGTACCCGGAGGGCCTGGCCAAGCTGCACTTCTGGGTCACCTTCGTGGGCGTGAACCTGACCTTCTTCCCGATGCACTTCCTCGGCCTTGCCGGCATGCCGCGCCGCTATCCGGACTATCCGGACGCCTTCGCCGGCTGGAACCTGGTGTCGAGCTTCGGGGCCTATATCGGTGCGGCCTCGGTGGTGATCTTCCTGATCGTGGTGTGGAAGACCTTCACCTCGAAGGAGAAGCTCGCCGACAACTACTGGGGCGAGGGGGCGACCACGCTCGAATGGACGGTGTCCTCCCCGCCGCCGTTCCATACCTTCGAGCAGCTCCCCCGCGTGCGCTGAGGCACAGGCGACGGAGGCGTGAGCGAGGTGAGGGCGCTTGGACCTGAGCCCGGGGGGATCGCCGCGATCCCCCTTGAGGCGCGGGACAGCGAGGTCTGGGACTGGATCGCGCTGCTGAAGCCGCGCGTGATGGGGCTTGTCGTCTATACGGCGGCGATCGGCCTGTTCATCGCGCCCGCGCACATGCACCCGGTTCTCGCCTTCACCGCCATCCTTTCCATCGCGATCGGCGGTGGTGCTGCGGGTGCGCTCAACATGTGGTGGGAGCGCGAGACGGACGGGCTGATGCGCCGCACCGCCTCCCGCCCGCTGCCCGCGGGGCGCATCGATCCCGATGCCGCGCTCGGCTTCGGCATCATCCTCGCCGCCGCTTCCGTGCTGCTGATGGGGCTGGCCGCCAACTGGCTGGCGGCCGGCGCGCTCGCCGCGTCGATCCTGTTCTACGTCCTGGTCTACACGGCGTGGCTGAAGCCGCGTACGCCGCAGAACATCGTCATCGGCGGCGCGGCCGGCGCGTTCCCGCCTGCGATCGGCTGGGCCGCGGCGACCGGGTCGTTCGACGCCATGCCGCTGGTGCTGTTCGCCATCGTGTTCCTGTGGACGCCCCCGCATTTCTGGGCGCTGAGCCTGTGGGCCCGCGGCGACTACGCCCGCGCCGGCATTCCGATGCTGCCGGTGGTGGCCGGCGCGAAGGAGACGCGCCGCCAGATCCTGATCTATTCCGTGGTGCTGGTCGCCGCCTCGCTGCTGCCATGCCTGTTCGGCGCCGGCCGCGTCTATGGCGTGGTGACGGGGCTGCTGGGCGCGCGCTTCCTGTGGCTTGCCTGGCGCGTGACGCGCGACGCGCAGGATGCCGGCGGCGAGAGCCTGACCGGCGATGCCCCGGCCAAGGCGCTGTTCGGCTGGTCGATCCTGTACCTCTTCGCCCTTTTCGCCGCCCTGCTCGCCGACCATCTGCTGCGATGATGGCGGCCGGGTTCGAGCACGAGCGGGTCTGGACCAAGGCGGAATCGCAGGCGTTCCGCCGCAAGCGCCGCGGCCGCAACCTCGCCTTGCTGGCCGCGCTCGCCGCGCTGGTGGTGCTGTTCTACGCCATCACGATCGCCAAGATGGGAGGCAACTGATGGCAGGCCGGGCTTCGAACGGACGCTTCGCCGCGGGCCTCCTCGTGATCGTGGCCGGCATGGTCGGCATGTCCTTCGCCGCGGTGCCGCTGTATCGCGTGTTCTGCCAGGTCACCGGCTTCAACGGAACGCCGCTGATCGGCGAGGCCGCCCCCGGTGCCCACGGCGCGCGCATGATCACCGTCCGCTTCGTGGCCAATACCCAGCGGGAGATGCCCTGGGCCTTCGAGCCGGGCCAGCGCGAGGTCCGCGTGCGCCTCGGTGACGAGACGGCGGCGTTCTACACCGCGCACAACAACGCCAGCACGTCCGTGCACGGTGTTTCGACCTACAACGTCACGCCCGAGCGGGCCGGGAAGTATTTCCACAAGACCGCCTGCTTCTGCTTCAACGAGCAGGTGCTGACCGCGGGCCAGGACATGCAGTTCCCGCTCTCCTTCTGGGTGGATCCGAAGATCGCCGAGGATCCGGAGACGCAGGACATCCATACCATCACCCTCTCCTACACCTTCTTCCGCAGCCTGAACGACGCCGACCGGGCGGGGGCGCTTGCTTCCGCGGGGCCGCATGTCGGCCCGGCCAGGGCGCGGAACTGACATGCGCGCCGCCACGGCGCATCTGCCGCCACCTTGCCGCTTGATCCGATCCGCGGTCCGGGGTTTTGTGCGGCGCGATCACGGCCACGCATCGGCCGAGCGGAGATAGGCATGGACACCCACGCGGCGGCCGCCCCGGTCGCCTCAGGGCTCAAGCAGCCCTACCACCTCGTCGACCCGTCGCCCTGGCCGCTGGTCGGCTCGATCGCGGCCGGAATGCTCGTCTTCGGGATCATCCTGGCGGCGCACGGTTCGACCTGGCTGGTGCTCTATGCCGGCATCGCGCTGGTGCTCGGGGTGATGTTCGGCTGGTGGCGCGACATCGTGAAGGAAGCGCGCACGCCGGGCCTGCACAGCGCGGTGGTGCGGATCGGCCTGCGCTACGGCATGGCGCTGTTCATCACCTCCGAGGTGATGTTCTTCGTCGCCTTCTTCTGGGCCTATTTCCACTACGCGCTGTTCCCGCAGCACGTCTCGGGCGCGGAGGTCGCGGTCTGGCCGCCGCAGGGCGTGCTGACCTTCGATCCGTTCGGCCTGCCTTTCCTCAACACCATGATCCTGCTGCTGTCGGGCACCACGATCACCTGGGCGCATCACTGCCTGATCGAAGGCGACCGCAAGGGCATGCTGCAGGGGCTGGCGCTGACCATCCTGCTCGGGCTCTGCTTCACCGCGTTCCAGGCGGTCGAGTATTCCGAGGCGCCGTTCAAGTTCGCCGGCGGCGGGATCTATCCCTCGACCTTCTTCCTGGCGACCGGTTTCCACGGCTTCCACGTGATCGTGGGCACGTGTTTCCTGATCGTGTGCCTGTTCCGCGCCTGGAAGGGGCATTTCACCCCGCAGCGGCATTTCGGCTTCGAGGCCGCCGCCTGGTACTGGCACTTCGTCGATGTGGTCTGGCTGTTCCTGTTCGTCTGCATCTACTGGTGGGGCGCGGGGGAGATCGCGCAGCACTAGCCTGATGCCGCGGCACGATGCCGCGCCGGCCGGACTGCTGAGGGAGAGGCGCCCCCCGTACCCGGCGGGCGCCTTTCGCGCATGAAGGCCCCCTCCCGGCCGCGCTGGCGGCTTGCGCTGGCGATCACGCTCGCCGGCATCGCGCTCACCGTCGCGCTCGGCATCTGGCAGGTGCAGCGCCTTGCCTGGAAGCAGGGCCTGCTGGCCGAGATCGATCGCGCCGAGGCAGCCCCCGCCATTCCCCTGCCGCCCGACCCGGTCCCCTTCGCCAAGGTGCGCGCCGAGGGACGGTTCGATGGCGCGCATGCCGTCTATTACGGCGCGCTGGTGCGCGGCGGCCGGCCGGGCGCGCGGCTGCTGGTGCCGCTGCTGCGGGACGGGGCCGCCCCGGTGCTGGTGGATCGCGGCTTCGTGCCGCTGCCCTGGGACGGCGACCCCGCCACCGCCGCCGCCAGCGGTGCCGTCGAAGCCTATGTCCGTCCGCCCGACACGGCAGGCTGGTTCACGCCCGCGGATGATCCGGCCGCGCGGCGCTTCTACACGCTCGATCCCGCCGCGATCGGCCGGGCCATCGGCGTGCCCGGCCTCGCCCCCTATGTGCTGGTCGCGCTCGGCTCCCCTGGGGGCGTGCCGGAACCGGCCCAGGCCCTGCCGCGCCCGCCCAACAACCACCTCGGCTATGCCGTGACCTGGTTCGGCCTCGCCGCTGCCCTGGCCGGGGTGTTCGCTGTCTATATCCGCAAGGAACTGTCCCGCAGATGACCGCCTATGCCCGCCTGACCGCCCGCTTCGCCCGCATCGCCACGGTGGGGGAGGCGGCCGCCATGCTGGGCTGGGATGCCTCGGCCATGATGCCGCCGGGCGGCGGGGCGGCGCGCGGCGACCAGATGGCTACGCTGGCGGGCCTCGCGCACGGGCTGCTCGTCGATCCCGCCACGGCGGACGACCTCGCCGATGCGGCCGCGCCCGCCGATCCGCGCGCGGAGGCCAATCTGCGCCTGATGCGCCACGCCCATGCCCGCGCCATGGCGGTGCCGTCCGATCTGGTCGAGGCGCAGGCGCGGGCCAGTTCGGCCTGCGAGAAGGTCTGGCGGGAGGCGCGTGCCGGCTCCGACTTCGCGATGGTCGCGCCCGCGCTGGCCAAGGTGGTGCGGCTGGCGCGCGAGCAGGCGGCCGCGCTTTCCGCCGCCCTCGGCCTCACGCCCTACGACGCGCTGATGGACGGGTTCCAGCGCGGCATCGGGGCCGCGGACGTGGCCCCGGTCTTCGCCGCCTACGAGGCCTGGCTGGCGGAGAACCTGCCGCGTGCGGAGGCGATCCAGGCCGCCCGCCCGACCCCCATCGCACCCGTCGGCCCGTTCCCGGCCGAGACCCAGCTCGCGCTGTGCCGCGAATTGTCGCTGCGTGCCGGGCTGGAAGGCGCGCACAGCCGGCTCGATACCTCGCTGCATCCGTTCTGCGGCGGTACGCCCACGGATGTGCGCATCACCACCCGCACCGCCGAGGACGACTTCGCCCAGGCGATCCTCGGCGTGCTGCATGAGACCGGGCACGCGCTGTACGAGCGCGGCCTGCCGGCGGACCTCGCCCGCCAGCCGGCCGGCGAGGCGGCCGGCATGGCCGCGCATGAGAGCCAGAGCCTGATCATCGAGATGCAGGCCTGCCGGTCGGATGCCTACCTCGCCTGGCTCGGCCCGCGCCTGCACGCGGCCTTCGGCGGCGATCCCGCGCCCTATGCGCCCGCCAATCTCGGCCTGCTCTGGCGCCGCATCCGCCGCGGCTTCATCCGCGTCGATGCGGATGAGATGACCTATCCGGCCCATGTCATCCTGCGCTTCCGGCTGGAGCAGGCGCTGATCGAGGGGCGGCTGGAGGTCGCCGACCTGCCCGGCGCCTGGAACGAGGGGTTCAAGCTGCTGCTCGGCCTGGACGTGCCGGACGACGCGCGGGGATGCCTTCAGGACATCCACTGGTATGACGGCGCCTTCGGCTACTTCCCCAGCTACACGCTGGGGGCGATGGGCGCGGCGCAACTGATGGCCGCCGCCCGCCGCGCGTTGCCGGACCTGGATGCGTCCCTGGCCCGCGGCGACCTCTCGCCGCTGGTCGGGTGGCTGCGCACGCATGTCCACGCCCACGGCGCGACGCTGGGCTTCAACGAGCTGCTCACGCAGGCGACCGGCAAGCCGCTCGATCCGGCGGACTTCACCCGGCATCTGCACGCGCGCTACCTGAGCTGATCCTGATTTCGTGGGGGCAGGCTCCCGGCCTGGGGCCTCGCTCCCGTCCCCGCCTGCCCGTAAGGTCCCCGCCCCATGCGCTACGTTTCCACCCGCGGGCAGGCGCCCGTGCTCGGCTTCGAGGATGTGCTGCTCGCCGGTCTCGCCGAGGATGGCGGGCTGTACATGCCCGAGACCTGGCCCGAATTCTCCGTCGCCGAATGGCGGGCGCTGCGCGGGCTGTCCTATGCGGACCTCGCCGCCCGCATCCTGCTGCCCTTCACGGGCGGCGCGATCCCGGCGGACACGCTGCGCGCGATCTGCCGCGACAGCTATGCCGGGTTCGGCCATCCGGGCATCGTGCCGCTGATCCAGCTCGACCAGCGGCTGTTCGCGGCCGAGCTGTTCCACGGCCCGACGCTCGCCTTCAAGGACATGGCGCTGCAGCTTCTGGGCCGGCTGTTCGACCATGTGCTGGCCAAGCGCGGCACGCGCGTGACCATCGTGGGCGCGACCAGCGGCGACACCGGGTCGGCGGCGATCGAGGCCTGCCGCGACCGCGACCGGGTCAGCATCGTCATCCTGCATCCGCACGGCCGCACCAGCGAGGTGCAGCGCCGGCAGATGACCACGATCCTGTCCCCCAACGTGGGCAACATCGCGGTCGAGGGCACGTTCGACGACTGCCAGGACATGGTGAAGGCGATGTTCGGCGATGGGCCGTTCCGCCGGGACATGCGCCTGTCAGCCGTGAACTCGATCAACTGGGCGCGCATCGCCGCCCAGATCGTCTACTACGCTTGGACCGCGCTGCATCTGGGCGCGCCCGACCGCCCGGTCGCGTTCAGCGTGCCTTCGGGCAATTTCGGCAACGTCTTCGCCGCCTGGGCCGCCGGCAGGATGGGCCTGCCGGTCGCCAAGCTGATCGTCGGCACCAACCGCAACGACATCCTGACCCGCTTCCTGACCGCCAACGACATGTCGGTGGCGGAGGTGCATCCCTCGCTGTCGCCCAGCATGGACATCCAGGTGTCCTCCAATTTCGAGCGGCTGCTGTTCGAGCTGCTGGACCGTGACGGCCGGGCCACCGCCGAGACGATGCGCCGCTTCCGCGCCGAGGGCCGCATGCCGGTGCCGGATGCCGCCTGGAAGCGGGCGAGCGGGCAGTTCGCGGGCTTCGCGCTGGACGACCACGGCACGCTGGCGGCGATCCGGTCCTGGCACGCCCGTGCCGGCTACACGCCCGATCCGCACAGCGTGATCGGGCTGGAGGCGGCCGTGGCGAACATGCCGGACGATCCCGCCGTGCCCGTCATCGCCATGGCCTGCGCCCATCCGGCCAAGTTCCCGGACGCGGTCGAGCGGGCCACCGGGATGCGCCCCCCTCTGCCATCGCGCCTCGCCGACCTATATCAGCGGACAGAACGCTTCACCGTCCTGCCCAACGAACTCACCGCGATCGAGGAGTTCGTCCGGGGCGTCGCCCTGAGGAATGCCGCGTGACCCATGAGACCGACGCGATCCGCGTCACCCGCCTGCCCAACGGCCTGACCGTCGCCACCGAGCGGATGGAGCGTGTCGAGACCGTCTCCTTCGGCGCCTATGTCTCCACCGGCACCCGCAACGAGACGGCGGCGGAGAACGGTGTCTCCCACTTTCTGGAGCACATGGCCTTCAAGGGCACGGCGACCCGCAGCGCGGCCCGGATCGCCGAGGAGATCGAGAATGTCGGCGGCCACATCAACGCCTACACCGCGCGCGAGCAGACCGCCTTCTACGTCAAGCTGCTGAAGGACGACCTGCCGCTCGGTGCTGACATCATCGGCGACATCCTGTGCCATTCCGCCTTCGCGGCCGAGGAGCTCGAACGCGAGCGCGGCGTGATCCTGCAGGAGATCGGGCAGGCCAACGACACGCCGGATGACATCATCTTCGATCACTTCCAGGAAGCGGCCTACCCAGCCCAGCCCATGGGAAGGCCGGTGCTGGGGACCGAGGCGATCATCCGTGCGATGCCGCGCGATGTGCTGACCGGCTACATGCGCCGCCATTACGGCCCGTCGCGCACCATCGTCGCCGCGTCGGGCGCGCTCGAACACGACATCGTGGTCGATCTGGTGAAGCGCCACTTCGCCGACCTGCCCACGGTCACGCAGGATGTGGCCGAACCCGCCGATTATCGCGGCGGTGAGTTCCGGGAGGCGCGGGACCTGGATCAGGTCCATATCGTGCTCGGCTTCCCCGCCACCGCGTACGACGATCCCGCCTATTGGCCGGCGCAGGTGCTGTCCACGCTGCTCGGCGGCGGCATGTCCTCGCGCCTGTTCCAGGAGATCCGCGAGAAGCGCGGGCTGGTCTATTCGATCTATTCCTTCCTCGCCCCCTACAAGGATGGCGGCGTGTTCGGCATCTATGCCGGCACGGGCGAGCACGAGGCGGCGGAGCTGGTGCCGGTGACGCTGGCGGAACTCGCCCGCGTGCAGCGCGACGTGAACGCCGACGAACTGGCCCGCGCCAAGGCGCAGTTGAAGGCAAGCCTGCTGATGTCGCTGGAAAGCACCGGTGCGCGCTGCGAGGCGCTGGCGCGGCAGCTTGCCGTGCATGGCCGCATCGTGCCCACGGCGGAGACGGTGGCGAAGATCATGGCGGTGACGGAGAATGACGTGCAGGCGGCCGCCGCGCGGTTCTTCCGGGCGCGGCCGACGCTCGCGGCACTGGGTCCGGCCGGCAAGGTGCCCGGCCTGCCGCAGATCGCCGAGAAGCTCGCTGCCTGATGAGCCTCGATCTTCTGGCCGCACTGGTCGCCGCCGCGAAGGCCGCCGGCGCGGATGCGGCGGACGCGATGTTCGTGGAGCGCACCGCCATCTCCGTGCAGCGGCGGCTGGGCAAGACGGAACAGCTCGAACGCGAGGAATCGCAGGAGGCGGGGCTGCGCGCCTTCGTGGGCAAGCGCTCCGCCATCGTGTCCACGACCCGGCTCGATCCGGCGGGGTTCGCAGCCCTTGCCGAGCGGGCCGTGGCGATGGCGCGCGTGCTGCCCGAGGATCCGTTCGCCGTCCCGCCCGGGGCGGCGGGGCCCGGGCCCGATGCGGCGGCGCTCGATCTCGCCGATCCGTATGAGCCTTCCGCCGAGGAACTGGTCACACGCGCGTCCACGGCGGAGGAAGCAGCCCTCGCGGTCGCAGGCGTGACCAACAGCGAAGGCGCGGGCGCGGGTTTCGGCCGCACGCATGTCGCGTTGGCCACGAGCGGCGGCTTTACCGGCAGCTATGTGCGCACCTCGCACTCCATCAGCGCCACCGCGCTCGCGGGCAGCGGCACGGGGATGGAGCGCGACTACGACTATGCGACCAGCGTCCACCTCGCGGATCTCGACGATGCCGCCGCCATCGGCCGGCGCGCGGGGGAGCAGGCGGTCGCGCGGCTCAATCCCACGCGGCCCCGCTCGGCCGCGATGCCCGTGGTGTTCCATCCGCGCGTGGCGGGCAGCTTCCTGGGGCACCTGTCCTCCGCCATCAACGGTGCTTCGGTCGCGCGCGGCACGACCTTCCTGCGCGACAGGTTGGGCCAGCGCCTGTTCGCCGCCGGAATCACCGTGCATGACGATCCGACGCGGAAACGCGGCCTGCGGTCACGCCCCTTCGATGGCGAGGGCATGACCGGCACGCCCCGCGCGATCATCGCGGACGGCGTGCTGACCACGTGGCTGCTGGACCGGCGCAGCGCGGCGCAGCTCGGCCTTGCCAGCACCGGGCATGCGGGCCGCTCCCCGGGTGGCCAGCCGAGCCCGTCGCCCACCAATCTGTGGCTCGCGCCCGGCAGGCTGACGCAGACGGAGCTGATGGCCGATATCGGCGAAGGGATGTTCGTGACCGAGATGATCGGCACCAGCATCAACCCCGTGACCGGCGACTACAGCCGGGGCGCGGCCGGCTTCATGATCCGCAACGGGACGCTGGCCGAACCCGTCAGCGGCGTGACCATCGCCGGCAACCTGATCGCGATGTTCGCGAACCTGACGCCGGCCAACGATCTGGTGTTCCGGCGCGGCACGGACAGTCCCACGGTGCGGATCGAGGGAGCGACAGTCGCGGGCGCCTGAACGAAACCCTCACCCTGTCCCTCTTCCGCTCGCGGGAGAGGGCGGGGGTGAGGGTCAGACCGCCAGCTCCACGCAGACCGGCACGTGGTCGCTGCTCTGCTTCCAGTCGCGCGCATCCTTCAGCACGGTCTGCCGCGCCAGCGTGCCTGTCATGTCGTGGCTGACCCAGACATGGTCGAGCCGCCGCCCGCGGTCGGAGGCGCGCCAGTCGCGGTTGCGATAGGACCACCAGGTGAAGATGCGGTCGGTCTCCGGCACGAAGTGGCGGACCGCGTCGTGGAAATGCGTGCGCTGCCAGGCCGTCAGTCCCTCCGTCTCCGGCGGGGTGTGGGAGACCACGTTGAGAAGCTGCCTGTGCGACCAGACATCGTTGGGCAGCGGCGCGATGTTGAGATCGCCGACCAGCACGCTGCGCGTCACCGCGGGCCGTGCCGCGAACCATTGCGTGGCCTCCGCCACGAAATCGAGCTTGTGGCGGAACTTCGGATTGGCGTCCGGATCGGGGATGTCGCCGCCGGCGGGGACATAGAAGTTGTGCAGCTCGATCGGCCCGCCCTTGGCGTCCACCTGGACCGAGAGATGGCGGCAGTCCCCGCGCGCGCACCAGTCTGGCGTATCGTCGATCGCCGCGATCGGACGGCGCGACAGGATGGCCACGCCGTTATAGCCCTTCATCCCGCGATGCAGGACATGCGGAAAGCCGAGCGCCTGCACGCCTTCCATCGGGAACAGCGCGTCCGGGACCTTCGTTTCCTGCAGGCACAGGATGTCGGGCTTCAGCGCCGCGTCCAGTTCGCGCAGCAGCGGCAGGCGCAGGCGAAGCGAATTGATGTTCCAGGTGGCGATGCGCAGGGACATGAAACCTCGGGCCGGGAAGCGGGGCGCGGCAACCTGCCGGGCGCGGGCGGTCGCGGCAAGCCGGACGGAAAACGCCCCGCCAGGGGGGTGGCGGGGCGCCTCGTCCTTCCGATCGGAATGTCCGCTTCCGGCAGGGGAGACCGGATCCGCGGATCCGCCGGCCCGTCCTTAACTTGCCGGCGTGGGCAAGTCTTAACCCAGCTTCAGGCCTTGTCTAGGGTGAATTGCACGTGAAACGTGCTCACCCGGCGGCGATGAGTTCAGTATTTCCCGTGCCGGTTGCGCGTGTCCGCACAGCATCCGCGAAAGCCTCGAAGATCTGGCGGCTCACCGGATCGGCGGCGAAGTCGTATTCCGGATGCCACTGGACGCCGACCACGAAAGGCGCACCGACGAGTCGGATCGCCTCGATCGTGCCGTCCGGCGCCGTTGCCTCGGCCACCAGGCCGGTGCCGAGACGGTCCATGCCCTGGTTGTGCAGCGAGTTCACCGCGATCGTGGAGGCGCGCGCGATCCGGTGCAGCCACGTGCCGGGCACGATGCGGATCTCATGCGCCTTGCCCTGGCGGATGCGCGGGTCCGGCTGCATCGGGGTGGAATGATCCATCCGGCCGGGCAGGTCCTGCAGCCGCTGATGCAGCGATCCGCCCAGCGCCACGTTCAGCTCCTGCATGCCGCGGCAGATGGCGAGCACGGGCACGCCCGCCGCGATCGCCGCGCGCACCAGGGCGAACACCGTGGCGTCGCGGGCATGGTCTTCCGGCGTGCCTTCCGGATGCGGGGGTCCGCCATACTGCGCCGGCTGCACGTTGGAGCGGCTGCCGGTCAGGATGATGCCATCGAGCCGGGCGGCCAGCGTCGCCGCGTCGCAGCAGGCGCCGTTGGCCGGCACCAGCACCGGCACGCCGCCGACCACCTCGTCCACCGCCCGGACATAGGTGTCGGAGGCCGCGTGCTTGGCCATGCCGAAGGCGCCAAAGGAAATGGAGCAGCAGGAGATGCCGATCAGCGGCTTCATCGCGAGCGTCATGCTGAGGCAGGAGTGTTGACGTTCCGCGCGGCAAAACAAGGATAATCGCGCGCATGGCTCATCCGCGACCCATGCGCCGGCGGGGACGGAAGGGTCAGTTTCCGTCGCCCGACGGGTTCTGGAACGTGTTGGGATCCACGAATTCGAACAGCTTCGAATCGAAGCTGCCGCCGAGCTGGATGTCCGACAGCGTGACCCGTGTCTCCTGCCGCTGGGCGTCGATGACCCGCCACTGGCGCAGCGCCATCGGGTTGTCGGCGAAGACCAGGAACAGCGTGCCCTCGGACGGGCTCGCGGTGCGGACGATCGAAATCTCAAGCCCGCCGGGATAGCGGCTGAGGCCGTTCACGGTGACGTCGCCGGACAGTTGCGTCTCCTCGCGCAGCAGGATGCCGAGCGGCGTGCGCGACAGCGGCACCGTGGAGACCTGCTTCAGCGAGCTGTCGTAGAAGGTGAACAGCCCGTGCCCCGCGACCAGCAGCAGCGGCGTCGGCGGGTCGTACTCGAACCGCATCCGCCCCGGGCGCTGCAGCCAGACCGTGCCGCGCGTGGTGCCGCCATTGGCGGCGAGCTGGAGGAAGCGCGCCTTCAGGCTGCGCAACCCGTTCAGGTAACCCTCGACACGCGCGATGTCGGCGCGGTCGCGGGCCGAGAGTCCCTGGGCCAGGGCAGGTGCGGCAAGGGAGGACAGCAGCAGGGCGCGTCGGTGCATGGATTTGGATGTGAGGCAGAGGACCCGCCGAAGCAACTGCGCGCCGGGGAGGAGAGTCATGAACTCTACTATGGATTGCTGAGTGCTCACCACAAATCAACGAACGGGCTTGCGAAGGTTTCGATTACAACTCGTAATATATTGTCCAGTTAGCATACATTGCTATCATGTTCCGTAATGTCACGGACCCAGGAACATGCGCGCCGCAGGGGCACAGGGGCATCTTCCCGCCGACCGGGGCGCGCTTCTGCATATCGGCAGCGGTGCGGCCGCGGTCGCGGCGGCGGTTGCGTTCAGCCTGTTCATCGCGCCGATCGGATTCCAGGGCGCGGATGACGCCCGCTACCTGGAAGGCGCGCTGCGCTGGCTGAGCGAAGGGCCGGTCGCTGGCCTGAACCATTGGCAGACGCGCACGCCCTACATCGCCCTGCTGGCGCAGGCCCTGCTGGCGCTCGGCATCGGGGAAGCCGCCCTGGCGGCGGTGCACGCGGTCGCCTTCGCGCTGAGCGTCATCGCCATCACCCGGATCGCCGAACGCGTGGCGGGCCCGCCCGCCGCGGCGCCGGCTGCCTGGATCGCGGCCTTCACGCCGATCTTCCTGCGGATGCCGTCCTACTATTATCCGGAGGTGCTGGAGGTCCTGCTGGGCGTGATCCCGGTCGGGCTGGTCCTGACCTGGCGCGACCAGCCGCGCCGGCATCTTCTTGTCGTCGCCGGTCTTGCCGGCGGGCTTGCGATCATGGTGCGCGAAACCGCGCTGTCGCTGCCCGTGGCCCTGGCCGCGTTCATCCTGCTGTGCGGACCGGGCCGCATCGCCGCGCGCCTGGCTGCCATAGGCCTGCTTGCCGCCGCCCATGCCGTGCCGCTTCTCGCCGACACGCTGTTCAACCTGGTCATGACCGGCGATGCGCTGTGGCGCGTGAAGGTGGACACAGCACATGTGCTGATCCCCAGCACGCATCTTGAAGGCGGTGTCTACAAGGGCGGCTCCCCCATCCTGAACTGGACCCTGGCCAGCCGCTGGCAGGTGCCGGGTGTCCTGTCGGTGCACTGGACCGTGGATGCCCTGCTGCGCGTGTTCACGACGCCCGGCACCGCGCTGCTGCCATGGCTCGCCCTGGCAGGCACGCCGGTCGCACTGGCGCGCGGCGGCGGGCTGCGACGCTACGCGCTGTTCGCGTGGGGGCTGCTGCTGCTGCAATACCTGCTCAACACCTTCGTCGTCGTGATCCCGCCGAACACGCGCTACTTCGCCCTGCCGCTGCTGCTGCTGGCGCCGCTTGCGGCCCTGCCCCTGCTGGCCTGGCTGCGGCCGGCCCTGCGCAGCGCGGTGCTGATCCTGGCCGTGATCGTGCCGGGCATGACGGTGGTGCTGCTGTATCCGCATCCGGGACAGTTGCCGCGCGTGGTCGCGGCCTGGGCGGGCACAATGCCGCCCATCCATATCACGCCCACGCAGCAGCGCCGGATGGCGCTCGCGGTCGCGGCGCGGCCGGAACTCGCGCTGGCGCTGCCGGTGGGCGAGGCGCCGGTCGGTGGCCTCGCGCTCTGGGACATGACCCAGCGCGGCGACGGATGGCTCGCGCAGCGTTGCGCGGATGGTGCCGCGCGGTGGGAGGAAGTGGCGCACTGGACGGCGGGCGACGGCATCTGGCGGGGGCTGGAACGCAGCCCGCTGGCGCGCCTCGCGCCCCGGTTCGTCGCCCGCGCCAGGCAGGTCGCCGTGGATTCCGCGATGCTCGTCCGCCGCACCTGCTGACGGATGTCAGGCCTGCGGCCCGCGCTCCGCCCGCGCGGTGGCGATCATCACCATCTCGCCGATGTTCTCTGGCGTCAGCAGCCCGACCAGCCGGTCCGCCCCGTCCACGACGCCGATCGCCGGCAGCCCGCCATCGCGCAACTGGCGCATCGCGGCCTCCAGCGATTCGCCGCGATGGACGACGGGAACATCCTTGCGCATCACGTCGAGCACCGGCGTCCCCGGCCCCTGTTCGCGCAGCGCGCGGATCATGTCGTCGCGCGTCAGCACGCCGCGCAGGCGGCCGCCGCCATCCACCACCGGAAAGTCGTGCTGCGTGGTGCGGATCAGACTCGCCGCCGCATCCTCGACCGTGGACAGAGGCGACAGCGATTCGAACTGCGTGATCGTGGCATCCGCCACGGTCAGCCCGCGCGACACTTCCCGCAGCTGGACCGCGTGCGCTTCCGCCCCCGCGCCGAGCCAGACGAAAAAGGCGATGAAGATCAGCACCGGATTGCCGCCGATCAGCCCCAGCATGCCGAGACCGAAGGCCAGCGCCTGGCCGATCGTCGCCGCGCGCTGGGTGCCGCGCGCATAGCCCATCCGCAGCGCGAGCAGGGCGCGCAGCACCCGCCCGCCATCCATGGGAAAGGCCGGGATCAGGTTGAACACGAGCAGGAAGACATTGGCGACGGCGAGCTGGGTCAGGATGTCCGCGCCCGGTGTCTGCAACTCCATCGCCCGCGTGTCCGGCCATCCGCCCAGCGCCAGCAGCAGCACGGCGGCGATGACGAGGTTCACCGCGGGACCGGCCAGCGCCACCACGATTTCCTGCGACGGCTTCTCGGGGATGCGTTCCAGCCGCGCGAGGCCGCCGATCGGCAGCAGCGTGATGTCCGGCGTGCGCACGCCGTAGCGGCGGGCGGCGAAGACATGGCCGAACTCGTGCAGCAGCACGCACAGGAACAGCAGGCAGATGAAGGTCACGCCGCCGATGGCCGCCGGCCAGCCGCCCTGCGCGTAGTAAGCGGTGCCGATCCAGGCGAGCAGCAGCAGGAAGGTCAGGTGGATGCGGACCACCGTCCCCTTCACGGTGCCGATGGGGAAGGACCAGGTCATGCGGGCGATGTCCCTGCGAGGTTGCGGCGTTGTCGCCTATGCGGGGCGCCGATGCCACCGTTCCGCGAGCAGGCTGATCATGGCGCCGGTCAGGATCAGTCCTGCCATCGGCAGCGCCGTGCCGTTGGCGAGCACCGCCGCGGCCCCGCCGGACAGCGCGCCCAGCAGGAACTGCTGCGTGCCCATGAAGGCTGATGCACTGCCCGCCCGCGCGCCCTGGTGGTGCAGCGCCTCCACAGCCGCGTTCGGCACCGTGAAGCCGAGCGAGGACATGCACAGCAGCAGCGGCGGCAGCAGCCACCAGCCATTCGCCGGCTTCAGCAGCGCGACGACCAGCAGCAGCAGCGCCGCGCAGCCCAGGCCGCGCACGCCCCAGCGCAGCACGCGGTCGAGCGGATAGCGCGCCAGGAGCCATGCGTTGATCTGGGTGGCGCCGATGAACCCGGCCGCGTTCATCCCGAACATCGCCGCGTAGATGCCGGGCGTCATGCCATAGTGATCGATGAACACGGCGGGGGAGGCGGCGATGTAGGCGAACATCCCCGCCATGCCGGCCCCGGAGGTGAGCGCGGGGGCGAGGAAGCGCCGGTCGGTCGCGATCGTCAGGTAGTCACGCGCGATGCCGCGCAGCCCCACGATGCGCCGCCGTTCGGGCGGCAGCGTTTCGGGCAGGAAGCACCAGACCGCGACCGCTGCCAGCGCCCCGTAGCCGGCCAGCAGCCAGAACAGCGCCCGCCAGCTTGAGATGCTGAGCAGCACACCGCCCAGCGAGGGGGCCAGGATCGGGGCCGCGCCCATCACCAGCATCAGCCGCGACATCAGCCGCGCCGCCGCCGTGCCGGTGGCGAGGTCGCGCACCACCGCGCGGGACACTACCATGCCCGCCGATCCCCCCAGCGCCGCCGCCGCGCGGAAGCCCGCCAGGCTCCACAGATCGGGCGCGAGGGCGCACCCTGCGCTCGCCGCCGCATACAGCAGCATGCCCCACAGGATCGGCTTGCGCCGGCCGAGCCGGTCGGCGAGCGGCCCCTGCATGATCTGCCCGACCGACAGCCCGGCGAAGAAGGCCGCGACCGTCACGGGGGCCTGGCCGGGCGCGTTGAAGGCGGCCTCGATCGCGGGGAAGGAGGGCAGGTACATGTCGATCGACAGCGGCGCGACCGCGGTGAGCGCGCCGAGCAGGACCGGCAACCAGACGGGGAACGGCATACCGCAGTTGTGCGCCGCAGCGCGGGCGGCTTCTAGCCTCTGGCGCCGAAAATCGCCGAACCGACACGCACATGGGTGGCGCCAAGCTCCACCGCGATGAGATAATCGGCGGACATGCCCATGGAGACGACCGGCAGGCCGAGCTTGGCGGCGAGATCGGCGAGGAAGCCGAAATGCGGGCGGGGGTCTTCCCCGGCCGGAGGAATGCACATCAGCCCGCGCAGCTTCGGGCCGAACCGCCCCATGCAGTCGCGCGCGAAGGCCGCGGCATCCTGCCGCGCGACGCCGGATTTCTGCGCCTCGTCGCCGGTGTTGACCTGCACCAGCAGGCCGGGCGCGCGGCCTTCCTTCGCCATGGCGTCGGCGATGGCGTCCGCGAGTTTCGGCCGGTCCAGGCTTTCGATCACGTCCGCGATGCGCACCGCATCCCGCGCCTTGTTGGTCTGCAGCCCGCCGATGACGTGCAGTTCCAGATCCGGATGCGCGGCGCGCAGGGACGGGAACTTGGCCGCCGCCTCCTGCACCCGGTTCTCCCCGAACGCCAGCTGGCCGGCGGCGAGGGCGGCCTCCACCGCCTCGGCCGGATGGAACTTGGAGACGGCGACGAGGGTGACATCCTCCGCCCGCCGTCCGGCGCGGGCGGCGGCATCCGCGATGCGGGCGCGGATGGTGGCGAGGTTGGCGGCGATCGCGGAGGCGGCGGGCTGATCCATGGACCATGACCTTGTCCGATGGGCGCGCGCGGTCAAGGCGCGACGGCGCCTTGCGCATCCGCCGCTGTGGCTGTTCGCCGATGCCGTGCGCGTGCCGGACCTCGCGGCGGCGGTGGCCGCGCTGCCGCGCGGCCTGTGCGGCGTGGTGTTCCGGCCGGAAGGATACCCGCCCGGGCTTGCGCCCCGGATCGCGCGCCTGTGCCGTGACCGGCGGCTGTGGCTCACCGTCGCCTCCGGTCCGGTGCCGGCGGGGGCCGGCCGGCATCTGCGGCGCGGGCGGGGCCGGGCCGGGGCGTTCGCCACCGCATCGGCGCATGACCGGGCGGAGGTGCTGCGCGCCCGCCGGGCCGGGGCGGCGCTTGTTTTCCTGTCGCCGCTGTTCCCCACCGCGTCCCATCCGGGTGGTGCCTGGCTCGGGCCGCTGCGCTGGGCCCGGGCCGCGCACGGGGTGCCGGCAGCGGCGCTTGGCGGGGTGGACGGGCGCAACCTGCGCCGTGTCCCCGGCGCCGTGGCGGCGGGGGCGATCGGCGCGTTGCTGCCTGACGGCCGGAAATGGGGCACGCCATCGCTGCCTCGTCCCCTCTCCCGCCACGCGGGCGAGGGGGGCGGTCCGTCCCTGTGGCCCCGGCGCCACAGTGCGGCGAAAATGCCGCGCTGGCCACGTCTGCGTCGTTGCGGGTGACGGGAAGCAAGGGCAAAACTCCGCTCGGGTCTGGCGGCAACGCCCATGGGTGACTGTGGGGATCCGAGGCGGGGCCCGATTAAGCCGCCGGCACGGCCGGCATGAAGAGAGGAATAGGAATGCGCAAGGTTCTTCTTGCCGGTGCCGCGATCGGTGCGGTCACTCTGGTGGGTGCGCCGGAAGCGTTCGCGCAGAAGGTTGAGTACGCGGCACCGTACGCCCCCACGAGTGCGAGCCCGGCTCTGCGCTCCACGCCCGGCGTGACGGTCCGCCTGGCTGGCCGGTACCGTTTCTACGGCAGCTATGTCGACCAGCAGGGCGAGAATGATCGCTCCCAGTTCGACTTCTTCGACTATGCCCGTCTGTGGCTGGGCTTCGACGGCCAGGCGGAGAACGGCCTGCAGTACGGCGCGACCCTCGAAGTTCGTATGGGTCAGGGCGCGAACACGGCCGAGGGCGACCAGCGCGGCAACCTGTTCTATCGCCGCATGTATGGTTACTTCGGCACCCCGACGATGGGTCAGATCCGGGTCGGTTCCGGTCAGGTCCAGGCGGTCGAGCTGATGACCACCGGCCACATGCACGGTCGCGTCGCGTCGGGCCTGTGGGACGGTGACTTCCAGGGCGCCAGCGCTCCGGTGCCGAATGCCTTCTGGTATTCTTCGTCCGGCGGCAACAACCGCACCGCGATCGGCTACTACTCGCCGAACTTCTACGGCTTCGACTTCGGTGTGTCGTACTCGCCGAACGACGGCAGCTTCAACTCCGGCACCAACGTCGACCGCATCATCGCGGCGAGCACGGATGCGGAAGCGGCCAAGGCCACCAACCAGTTCGATATCATGGCCCGTTACCGCGGCACGTTCAGCGGTGTCGGGATTGCGGTGTCCGGTGGTTATCGCGGATCCGACACGCCCCGCATTGCGGATGGCTATACGGGTGCAGGCTATGACGGCCTGAGCCTCGGCGTGTTCGGCGCCACGGTCAGCTTCGCCGGGCTGGAAGTTGGTGGTGTGACCACCTTCGGTAAGGCGAACACCGGTGCGGGCAACCCGCTGCAGAAGGGCCCGTACGACGACAACATGTTCTCCTGGCAGCTCGGTGCGAACTATCGCTTCGGCCCGATGGCCGTGGGCCTCGCCTACCATGAGGTCAAGTCCGAGGGGTCGGTGACCAACTCGGAGGACCGGAAGGAGAAGGGCTTCGGTCTCGGCGGTTCCTATGCCGTGGCGCCGGGCTTCAACATCTTCGCCGAGTATCTGTGGGGCGAGGTTGAGGAGAAGGGGACGATCATTGGCAACGGCCGCGATAGCGTCCGCACCAACGCGGTTCTCCTGGGTACCGCCTTCAACTGGTAAGTTTTCCTGATCGTCAGATCGGGAACGGGGCGGCGGGGCAACCCGCCGCCCCGATCGCTTTTTGCGACAGGTGTTGACCTTTTGCCGGGTTCGGGGCCATGCCGTGCGCCGCGCCCCGAGCGCGTCAGTTTGGAAGAATCCGATGATGGCCCGTCTGGTCCTGATCCTGTCCGTTGTCGTTCTCGCCGGTTGCAGCGGCCTGACGCCCAACACGAAGGACGACTACAACGACCCGCAGCGCACCTCGATCATGGATCAGCAGGGCGGGCTGTTCGGCGATGACGGGCTGACGCTGTTCGGCAACCAGCGTTCCGGCGACCGGCCTGGGGCCGATGGCGGCGGCGCGCTTGGCGTGAACGCCTATCTCTGGCGGGGCGCGCTCGACACGCTGTCCTTCATGCCGCTGGTCTCAGCCGATCCGTTCGGCGGCGTCATCATCACCGACTGGTATGAGCCGCAGGGCGCGCCGGGGGAGCGGTTCAAGGCCACCGCCTATATCCTGGGCCGCCAGCTCCGCGCGGACGGAATCCGTATTTCGCTGTTCCGGCAGGTCCGGCAGGGCAATGCCTGGGTTGATTCGGGCGTGACCCCCGGCACCCAGGCGGAGCTGGAGGACAAGGTCCTCGCCCGTGCCCGCGAACTGCGCGTCCAGGCCGCGAGCCGGTAGGCTATTGCCCTTTCCGCAACGTCCCCTCTCCCGCGGGCGGGAGAGGGCGTGCCGATGCTTCCCGCCCACCGCCCCGCGCACTAGGCTTGCCTGATGGCGGAAGCCCCTTTCTGGCGGACCAAGACGTTGGAGCAGATGTCGCAGGCGGAATGGGAATCGCTCTGCGACGGCTGCGGCCGCTGCTGCCTGCACAAGATCCGCGAGGATGACGGCAGCCTGTCCTTCACCAATGTCGCCTGCCGCCTGCTCGATCCCGCCACCGGCCTGTGCCGCGACTACGCCAACCGCAAGCGCCGCGTGCCGGACTGCGTGCAACTCACCGCGCGGGGCGTCCGGCGGATCGACTGGCTGCCGCCGTCCTGCGCCTATCGCCGCCTCGCCGAAGGCCGTGACCTGCCTTCGTGGCATCCGCTGATCACCGGCGATCCGGAAAGCGTGGCCCGCGCCGGCGCTTCCGTCCGCGGCCGCGTGCTGACGGAGCGCGAGGCCGGTCCGTTCGAACACCATGTCGTGGACTGGCCCGGCCGCATGCCGCGCCGGCCCCGTCGCGCCCAAGACCCGGAGGAGAGACCGACCCCATGATGAAGACCGCGCTCTATGGCGGCATCAACGCGGCTGTGCTGACCGCGATGAACGCCGACCTGTCCATCGACCTCGACCGCATGGCGGCGCACTCGAAGTGGCTGCTCGCCAACGGGTGCAACGGCCTGGGCGTGCTCGGCACCACGGGCGAGGCGAACTCGCTGGGCGTGTCCGAGCGTATCGACATCCTGGAAGGCCTCGTCGCGCGCGGTATCCCGGCGGCGAAGATGATGCCCGGCACCGGCACGCCCGCCCTGCCGGACACGGTGCTGCTGACCAAGAAGGCGAAGGAGCTGGGCAGCCCCGGCGTGCTGGTCCTGCCGCCCTTCTTCTACAAGAACCCGTCCGATGACGGGCTGTTCGCCTATTTCAGCGAGCTGGTGAACCGCACCGGCGGCGAGACGGCGATCTACCTCTATCATTTCCCGCAGCAGTCGGCGACGCCGTTCAGTCACGAGCTGATCGACCGGCTGATCACCGCCTTCCCCGGCGTGATCCGCGGCATGAAGGACAGCTCCGGCGATCTCGCCAATCAGCTCGCGGTGCTGGAGAAGTTCGCGCCCCGCGGGTTCGAGCTGTACACGGGCGGCGACGACCTGTTGCAGACCGTGCTGAAGAAGGGCGCTGCCGGCTGCATCACCGCGGCGGCGAACATCAACAGCAGTGCGGGTCGCGTGGTCTATGCCGATCCGAACGCGCCGGCGGCCGATGCCGCGCATCTGGTGCTGGCGGCCACCCGCAAGGCGGTCACGCGTTTCAACCTGATCGCCAGCCTCAAGGCTGTGGTGGCGCGCAACACCGGCAACCCGGCCTGGAACAACATCCGCCCGCCGCACCTGAAGCTGACCGACGCGCAGCAGGCGCAGCTTCTCGCGGATATCGACGCCTCGGGCGTCGAGCTCGCCCGCGCGGCGTAGGTGCCGCAGACCAAGCCACCGGGACCGTGGTCGAAGCCGGGCAGCCCCGGCTTCGGCGTCGCCCGCCCGCCCGCCACCGCGACGCCCCAGATCGAGAACGATCAGGTCCGCGTCATGCGCTGGGATTTCCCGCCCGGCGCGGAGACGGGCTGGCACCGGCACGGCTTCGAATACGTGGTCGTGCCGGTCACGCGCTGCGTGATGCGGGTTGAGCTGCCCGATGGCGAGGTGCTGGAGGTGACGAACGAACCTGGGGCCGCCTACACGCGGCTGGCGGGCGCCGAGCACAACGTCATCAACGCCGGCACCGAGCCGATGGCCTTCGTGGAGATAGAGCTTCTCACCCGCGCCGGCTGATGATGCGCTGACCTCTCCGCCGTGCCCCCTTTCCCGCGTGGCGGGAGAGGGGGCTTCAGCCGCCTACGCCGAAAGGCGGATCGGCTCTCCGCCCCCGTTCGCACTGGTCCAGCGCAGGCTGCCCGCAGCACCGCATTGCGGGCAGACCGGCATCCATGCCGGTTGCGGCGTGCCGCAGGCGCCGCACTGCCAGCCGGGGCCCGGTGGCGCGGATGCCGCGGCGCGCAGCGCATCCCGCTGCGCGGCCCGGCCGGCTTCGGTGTCGCCGCGATCGGCTTCCTCGATATCCGCCAGCAGCGTGAACAGACGCCGGTCGGAAAGTCCCGCGGCCTGCGCGGCCTCGGCATGGCGGCGGGCTTCCCCGACCAGGCCGGCCGCCAGCGCGGTCCCGGCCAGCAGCAGCCGGCTTTCCGGATGGTCCGGATTGCCCGAGGTCAGCCGCTCCACCGCCTGCACCCGCGCGAGTTCCTGCGTCACGGCGGCAAGGTAGGCGGCGGCGAGGTCGGGATGCGGCGCGGCCGTCCAGGCCTTGCGCAGCACTTCCTGCGCCCGCGCCTCCCGTCCCGCCGTGCGCAGCATGCGGGCATAGGCGAGCGCGGCCGGTGCCAGGGCGGGATCGGCCTCGAACGCCGTGCGCGCATGCCGCAGCGCCGCGTCGGGATCGCCGGCGGCCTCGGCCGCGGCGGTCGCGAAGGCGGCGCGGGGGGCATCCGGCGCGGCCAGCGACAGCGCATCGGCCCAGGCGCCGGTGCGGATGGCGAGCTGCCCGCGTTCCGCCTTCAGCCAGGTCGCGCCGGGATGGGCGCGTTCGGCGGCGGCGGCGAGGCGCGCGGCCTCCTCCCAGTCCTGCCGCGCCATGGCCGCCCGCAGCAGGCCGCGCAGGCCGAGGAAGGCCCCGTCCGGCCGGTCGGCGAGCAGGCGCAGCGTACTCTCCGCCTCGGCCGGCAGGCCGGCGAGCCGGCCTGCCTCGGCGGCCAGCAGCAGGGTCTGCGGCGTGTCGCCCAGCCGCGCGCGGGCGCGCGCCGCCTCCCGCCGTGCGGCCTCCGCCTCCCCGGCGGCGAGCGCGACCAGCGCCCGCGTCACGGCCAGGTCGCCCGCGACCCGGTCGCGCCGCGCCGACCAGGCGCGCAGCCGCCGGGGCAGGGCGATCGTGCCGCCGATCAGCCGCAGCAGCAGGTGCAGCACCAGGAACGCGGCGATGACCCCGACCGCGAGCACCGAGACCGGCGCCTCGAAGGTCAGCTCGCCGATCGTGACCTCGGCCGTGCCCGTCAGCGTCGCGAGCCACCATGCGGCCGCGATGGCGGCCGCCGCCGCGACCAGGATCAGCAGGACGCGGCGCATCAGGCGGCCGCGAGGCGCGCGAGGGCGGTGCGGGCGGCGAGCAGGGCCTTGGCCTGCGCCGTCCAGTCGGCCATGGCGGCCGCCGCCTTGGGGGGCAGCCGGTCGGCCGCGGCGACGGCGGCGGCGAGGTCGCCGGCCTCCAATGCGCGCCGTGCGGTCGCCAGCACGCCCGCGGCCGGGTCGCCGACCACCACCTCCTCGCCGCGGCGGACGGTGACCAGGGCCTGGGCCCGGTTCCAGGCGGATTCGAGGATGCCCTGGTCCTGCGTGTCCGGCGTGGAGGCCGCGCGCGCGGCGCGTGCGGCGGCGGGGAAGGCGAGCTTCAGCGCCGCCTCGGTCGGCGGGGCAGCGGTGGCGAAGCGGGTCAGTTCCGGCGGCGCGCCGGGAATCTCGCCAAGCGGCCGGCCGGCTTCCAGCGCGCTCCGCGCGGCCGCGAGGCGGGCCAGCCGGGCGGCGCGGTCCTCCACCTGCGGCAGCCGTGCCGCAACCCGTTCGGCCGCCGCCAGCCGTCCCTCCAGCGCGTCCAGCCGGCCGGACAGGCCGTGTTCGGCCGCGCCGATGCGGTCGCCCAGGCTGCGTTCGGCCGCGGCGATGCGCGCGCCCAGTTCGTTCTCGGCCTGCTGCTGGCGGGCGGCCAGCGCGTCCTGCCGCCCGGCGACCGTGTCCTGCCGTGCCGCCAGTGCTGCGAGGTCGCGGCGGCCGGCCAGGTCGTCCAGCGGCAGCGGCGGCGCGGTGGGGCGGCCTTCCAGCGTGGCGACCCGGTCGGCAAGCGTGGCCAGCCGCTGTTCCAGCGGCCCGAGATCGGCGGGCGGCGGCGCAGGGGCCGGATCCGGGCGCGCCTCGATCGCCGCGATCCGGCGGTCGAGCGGGGCCAGCCGGGGTTCGATCTGTCCCAGCCGTGCCTCCAGCGCCGCGACGCGGGCCGGATCGACCGAAGGCGCCGCCGCCACGGGTAGCGGCGCCGGCCGGGCCCACAGCCAGATCACGGCCACCGCCAGGGCCACCAGCCCGGTGGCGAACAGCAGCGGCACCGGATCCGGCCGCTTGCGCCGGGGCGCCGCGCCGTCGGGCGGCGGCAGGGCCAGGGTGGGTTCCGGGGTCGGCGTCTCGGTCATTTCGGCAGCATGTCCAGCAGCGCGTCCTGCGTGGGTTCGGCAGCCACTCGTATCAGGCGCCAGGGTAGCCCGGCCAGCGCTTCGGCGGCCGGTTGGCCGATCGTGAGCGCTCCGACGGATGCGGTCGCACGTTCCAGTTGCGCCCGTGACAGGGCCGCCCGGAAGGCGCGTGCCGTGGCGGCGGAGAAGAACAGCGCCCATCCGATCTCCCCCGCGCGCAGCGCGGCGCGGGCGGGTGCGGGCAGGTCGCGCACCGGATGCGCGGCGTAGGCCACGCGCCGGCGCACCCGGAATCCGGATGCCCGCAGGGCGGCCGCGAGCCATGCGCCCTGGCCGGCGCCGGAGGCGAGCAGCAGCGGTCCCGCCCGGGGATCGAGCGTGGCGGCCGCCAGCGCGGCGAGGCTGACCGCGTCCCCGGCGGCCGCGCGGACATCGCCGAAGCCGGCGGCCCGCGCCGCCGCCGCCGTGGCATCGCCCACCGCGAGCACGGGCCGGGCGGCGCGCGGCAGGGCCGGCACCGCGTTGGCGGAGGTGACGAGGATCGCCTGGGCGCGGCCCAGGGGGAGCATGGTCCCCGGTTCTATGACGAGCGCGGGGGCGAGGACCGGCCGGTAGCCCATGCGGAGCAGCCGCGCCGCCGTCTCGGCCGCGCCCGTCGCCGGGCGCGTGACCAGGACGCTGCCCCCCTCTCCCGCAAGGCGTAAGGGGGGGCGGGGCGGCGGCGTCACGCCGGGGCTTTCCCGATCACACGAAGATGTCCGGTGGGCTGTCGCGGCGCAGTTCGGCGCCGAGCGCGCGGCCCAGCCGCTCCGCGTCCGCCGCCCGCCCGTGCGTGCTGCGCTTGAGCAGGAACGATCCGTCCTCCCGCGCCACCAGCCCGGTCAGGTGCAGCCGCCCGTCCGGCAGCAGCCGGGCATGGCCGCCGATCGGCGTGCGGCAGGATCCGTCCAGTGCCGCGAGCAGCGCGCGTTCGGCCGTGGCCACGGCGCGGGCCTCCGGATCCTCGATCGCGGCCAGCATCTCGCGCAGTTCCACGTCCGCCTCCCGCACCGTCACGCCGACGATGCCCTGGCCGGCCGCAGGGACCATTGCCTCCGGATCCAGCACCGCGGCGGCGTGATGGGCGAGGCCGAGCCGCTTCAGCCCGGCCAGCGCCAGCAGGCTGGCCGCCGCGTCGCCGGCGGCGAGCTTGGCCATCCGCGTCTGCACGTTGCCGCGGATCGTGGTCACCCGCAGGTCGGGCCGCGCGTGCAGCACCTGCGCCTGCCGCCGCACCGAGGAGGTGCCGAGCACGGCACCGGCCGGGATCGCGGCGAACGGATCGGCCGGGTCGGGCATGTCGCAGCCGGGGCCGAGGATCAGCGCGTCGCGCGCGTCCTCCCGCTTCATGGTGCAGGCGAGCACGATGCCGGGCGGCATCGCCGTCTCCAGGTCCTTGAGGCTGTGGACGGCGAAATCCACCTCCTCGGCCGCCAGCGCCTCGTGGATCTCCTTGGCGAACAGGCCCTTGCCACCCAGCTCCGCGAGGCGCCTGTCCTGGATGATGTCGCCCGAGGTGCGGATCGGGTGTTCCTGGAACGCCTCCATCTGCCGCAGCACGGGGCAGAACGTGATGAGCCGTTCGAGGAAGGCGCGGGTCTGGATCAGCGCGAGCGGCGAGCCGCGCGTGCCCACCCGCAGCGGCAGGGCGCGGGTATGCGGCCGGACGCGGGCAGGCTTCGCGCCAGCGGGGTGGGCGGCTTTCATCTTCGCGTCCTATGACGGCCCCCGACGAAAGGAAAGTGATGGTGGCGTGGGCAAATTGTCCCGTCCTGGGAATCGAGACCAGTTGCGATGAAACGGCCGCCGCCGTGGTCACGGCCGACGGCACGGTGCTGGCCGAGGCGGTGCTGAGCCAGACCGGCGAGCATGCGCCCTATGGCGGCGTGGTGCCGGAGATCGCGGCGCGCGCCCATCTGGCCCATCTGCCGGGGATGGTCGCGGATGTGCTGGCGCGGGCGGGCGTGGCCGGCGGCGATCTCGCGGCCGTGGCGGCGACGGCGGGGCCGGGGCTGATCGGCGGGCTGATCGTGGGCACCAACTACGGCAAGGGCCTGGCGCTGGCGCACGGCCTGCCCTTCGTCGCCGTGAACCACCTGGAGGCGCATGCGCTGACCGCGCGCCTGCCGGGGCTGGTGCCGGACGGGGCGCCGTTCCCCTATGTGCTGCTGCTGCTGTCGGGCGGGCATTGCCAGTGCATCGCGGTGGAGGGCGTGGGCCGCACCACGCTGCTGGGCCGCACCGTGGACGATGCGGTGGGCGAGGCGTTCGACAAGGTGGCCAAGCTGCTCGGCCTGCCCTGGCCGGGCGGGCCGCATGTGGAGCGGCTGGCGGCCTCGGGCGATGCGCGGCGCTACGCCTTCCCGCGCCCGATGAAGGGGCGGGCGGGGTGCGATTTCAGCTTCTCCGGCCTCAAGACCGCGGTGGCGCAGGCGGTGGCGCGTTTCCCCGAGGGACCGCTGCCCACGCAGGATGCCGCGCATATCGCGGCTGCCTTCCAGGCCGCCGTGGCCGAGGTCCTGGCCGACCGTGCCGCCCACGCCCTGGCGCTGCGGCCCGATGCGACGCGGCTGGTGATCGCGGGCGGGGTGGCGGCGAACGGGGCGGTGCGTGCGGCGCTGGGCGCGGTCGCGGCACGTGCCGGCGTCAGGCTGGTCGCCCCGCCGGTCCGGCTCTGCACGGATAACGCGGTCATGGTGGCCTGGGCGGCGCAGGAGCGGCTGCGCCTCGCCGCGGTGGACGATGCCGATGTCGCGCCACGGCCGCGATGGCCGCTCGCGGAACTTGTCCCCCCCGGCGCATGAACTACCGCCACGGCTTCCATGCCGGGAATTTCGCCGACTGCATGAAGCACGCGCTGCTGGTCTGGCTGCTGCGGGCCCTGCAGCGCAAGCCGGGCGGGATCGCGGTGCTGGACACGCATGCGGGGCGCGGGGACTATGCGCTGTCGTCGCCGGAGGCCGAGCGCACGGGCGAATGGCGGCGCGGCATCGCGCGTCTGGCCGATCCGCCGCCAGCCCTGGCGGAATACGTCGCGCTCGCGACCGGGCAGCCCGGCCGCTATCCCGGCTCCCCCGCGCTGGTGCGTGCGATGTTGCGGCCGCAGGACCGGCTGATCGCCTGTGAGCTGCATCTGGAGGAACACGCGGCGCTGCGCCGGCATTTCGCCCGCGATCCCCAGGTCGCGGTGCATCGGCGCGACGCGTGGGAGGCGCTGGGCGCGCTGCTGCCGCCCGCCGAGCGGCGCGGCCTGATCCTGGTCGATCCGCCCTACGAGGCGCCGGACGACCGCGCCCGGCTGGTCGCCGGACTGCGCACGGGTCACGCGCGTTTCGCGACCGGCGTGTTCGCGGCCTGGTATCCGGTCAAGGATCGCGCGGCGCTGCGCGCGCTGCACGCGGACCTCGCCGCGTCCCGCCTGCGCGACGTGGTCGCGGCCGAGCTGCTGCTGCGCGCGCCCGTGGATGCCGCGCGGCTCAACGGCTGCGGCCTTGTCGTCGTCAATCCGCCCTTCGGGTTCGAGACGGCGGCGGAGGCGATTCTCGCCGCGCTGCTCGCCGCCTTGTCCGATGGCGAGGACGGGGCGGCGTGGCAGGTCGCGCGGCTGGTGGACGAATAGTCCAGCCCCAGCCGAACCCATGGCGGGGTGCGGCGTTCGGTCCTGTAGCTGCAACCAATAACGGGAGCATCGCCATGCATCACCGTCTGCTGTTGGCTGCGTCCGCGGCGGCTCTTCTCGCTGCCGGGCCGCTTGTGGCGCAGACCGCCGCGCCGGATCCCACCACGCCTCCCACCGCGCGCACCGCGCCGCCGGTGCCCGATACCGGCGCGCCGCGCAGCGACGTGAACCAGGAGAACAGCGTCCATGTGACCATCGACGGCGGCCAGGGGATGCGTTCGTCCCGGCTGATCGGCGCATCGGTCTATGATGGCATCGGCGACGACGCGACCAAGATCGGCAGCCTGGACGATATCATCCTCGGCACCGACAAGAACGCGCGCACCGCCATCCTGTCCGTGGGCGGGTTCCTCGGCGTGGGCGCGAAGCTCGTCTCCGTGCCGTTCGACCAGCTCCAGGTCGAGACCAATGGCCGCGTGGTGCTGCCCGGCGCCACGGCGGACAGCCTGAAGGCGCAGCCGGACTTCACCTACCGCGTGGCCGGCCGCGGCTGAGCCGCACCTAGCTACCGGCTAACCGGCTAGCGGCGCGGCGGGACGGGCGGCATGGTCAGACCATGCCGCCCGATCCGTCATGTTCAACGCCGCTCGGCATCATTGGCGGCGGCGCCTGGGGCCGCGCCCTTGCCGTGCATGCGCAGCGCGCCGGGCAGGATGTGCGTGTCTGGACCCGGTCGGCGCAGACCGATCTCGCGCCCTGCGGGCTCGTCCTCGTTGCCCTGCCGGTGGCGCATGCGCGCGCGGTGGTGCTGCGCCTTGGTTTGGCGGGCCATCGCCTGCTGTTCGCCTGCAAGGGGATCGCCCCGGACGGGCGCTTCCCCGCCGAGGGATTCGCCCGGGCAGGCGTGCTGAGCGGCCCCAATTTCGCGCATGAGATCGCGGCCGGCCTGCCGGCGGCATCGGTCGTCGCGACCCCCAACGAGGCCCTGCGGGCGGAAGCGGTCGCGCGGCTCGCGACCCGCGACTTCCGCCTCTATCCCAGCGACGACCTGATCGGCGCCATGGCGGGCGGTGCGGCGAAGAACGTGATCGCCATCGCCGCCGGTGCGTGCATCGGCGCGGGCCTGGGCGAGAACGCGCGCGCGGCCCTGGTCACGCGCGGCGTGGCGGAGATCGGCCGCTTCGCGGTTGCCTCCGGCGGCCGGGCGGAGACAGTGGCGGGCCTGTCGGGCATGGGCGACCTGATCCTGACCTGCACGGGTGCGGCGAGCCGCAATTACAGCTTCGGCCTCGCGCTCGGCCGGGGCATGCCGGTGGCCGATGCGCTGGCCGCCGCCAGCGGGGTGGTGGAGGGCGCGCCGACCGCCGCCGCCCTGGTGCGCCGGGCACGCGCCGTCGGCGTGGAAATGCCGATCTGCGAGGCGGTGGCCGCCGTGGTCGGCGGCACCGCCACGCTGCGCGATGCGATGGACCGGCTGCTTGCACGGCCGGTGCGGGCGGAATAGGGCGCTCCACCCACGGACAAGGGCCCAATCCTTGCGCGACGGCGCCGCGGCGATGAGCATGCGCCGCTGCGATCCAGCGACCTGCCTCTCAGCCCAAGCAAGGCACCGTCCGACATGGCCGATTTCCCGCTGCGCCTGACTTCCGCCGACTACGCACGTGTCATGCCCCTGGCCGCCGGGCAGGTCCGGGTGGAGGGTATCGCGCTCGACCTCGTGCTGGGGCGCGACGGGTCGTGGCCGCTGCGGGCGCAGATGCTGTCGCGGGCGCTGTCCGACCCGGATGTGCAGGGCGGGGAAGGGTCGATGGGCCAGCATGTGCGCCGCGTCGCGGCGGGCGACCGGTCCCATGTCGCCCTGCCCGTTTTCCTGCTGCGCGGCTTCCTCCATCGCGACCTGTACGTGCGCAAGGGGGGCGCGGTGCGCACGCCGGCCGACCTCGCCGGCAGGAAGGTCGGCATGTACAGCTGGTTCGCCAGCGGCTCGATCTGGTACCGGCAGGCGCAGGCCGACATGGGTGTGCCGGTCGATCAGGTGGAATGGGTGATCGGCGATATCGAGACCGCCGCCCCCGCCGATCCGGCCGGCCTGCCGGCCCATGCCCGCCCCGCTCCCGCCGGCCGTGCCGTGGCCGATCTGCTCGCGGCCGGTGAGATCGATGCGATGTGGAGCCCGCCGCGCCCGCGCCTGTACCACCCGCTGAACGGCCCCATTGTGCGGCTGCTGCCCGATTTCCGTCCGGTCGAGCGCGACTACTGGGACCGGTTCCGCTTCTGGCCCGCGATGCATCTGCTGATCGTCCGCCGCGCGGCGTGGGAGGCGCATCCGCGGATGGGCCGCGCCCTGGTCGATGCGTTCAACGCCTCCGACGCGCAGTGCGAGGCCTCGCAGCTCGGCTTTCCCGTGGCCACGCCCTGGCTGGAGGCGGAACTGGAGGAGACCGGGCTGCTGATGGGTCAGGGCTATGGCCGCCACGGAGTCGAAGCCAACCGCGCCATGCTCGATCTGTTCTGCGCCACGGCCTTCGAGCTGGGGCTGACCGCGCGGCGTGTGACGGTTGAGGAATACTTTGCCGAATATCTCGCGGCGGGCGGCGTCTGACATCCGCGCTGTGGCGCATGTCACAGCGCCGGTCCTGATGCGGCTTCAGCCTGGGCCGGACGCGCACAGGGACCGCCGCCCATGACCGAGCCTCAGCCCCCATCCGGAGACGCGACCGTCGCCGCGCTGGCCCCGCGGATCGCCGGGGACGTGATGTGGTTCGTGCCGCCCGACGAGAAGCACATCGACGGCATGGCCGTGGCGACGCTGGCCGCCGCGGCGCTGAAGGATGCGTTCCTCGCCGCGCTGACGAAGGATGTCGCCGCCCGCGCCATGAACTGGCTGGTCGCGCGGCTCGGCAGCCTGTTCGATGCGAAGCCCGCCGAGAAGCCCGCCGACGTGGCCGCGGCGGCGGTGGCCGCGCCCAAGGCGCTGTCCGACTTCACCGCCCGCACCAGGGCTGCGGTGGATGCCGAAGCGGCCCTCGTCGCGGCCCTGCGCAGCACCATGCCGGAAGCCGAGGCGCGCCGCGTGGCCGCGGCGGTGCGGGAGGAGGCGTTGCGCCATGCCTTCGCTCCGGCTTGACCTGACGCCGGCCTATCCGTCCGCCATCGCGGCAGCCGCGGCGATCCAGGTCCACGCCCGCACCCCGTTTGCCGCCACCTCGATACTCTGGGACCGGGCCAACCCCGCGCCGCGGACCGATCACGGCTGGACCGTGAAGCAGCGGGCGGACGGGAAGCTCTGGTACACGCATGTCATCCGCGATCCGTTCGGTTTCCCGGCCTCCGGGCGCAGCCAGCCGGACCCGCCGGACGGCATCGACCCGGCGACCATTCCGCTTCTGGTGGAGCAGCCGGACCCGCAGGCCATCGCCGGCCGGCTCGCGGACGCGCTGCGGACCGTGCGGGCCTTCAGGGCCGGCGGCCCCCTGGGCCTGATTCCCGACAGTCTCATCGGCGTGCCTGCCGCCGACCTGGGAAGCGAGGCGCGGCTGGCGGCGCTCTACCGGCTGGAGCAGGCGCGCGGCACGCTCGCGGCCGGCCATCGGAAGGAGTTGCTGGAAGGTTTCCTCCAGGCGCTGGCGGATACCGCGCCGCTGCCCGGCAGGTCGCGGGATATCGCGCCGCTGCGGGCGATGGCCGCCCATTTCGTGGAGGCGGTCGGTCGCGAACGCGAGGACCTGACGATCGATGCCCCGGTCGCCGCGCTGATCGAGCTGTTCGCGACCGCCATCGCCCGGCTCGACGACACCGGGGCTGCCATCGTCGGTGCCGGCGTGGCGATGTGGCTGCCGATGGCCAAGGGCGATCCGATCGCCCTTATCGATCACGTGATGATGATGTGCCGCAAGAGCGGCCAGGTCGGGCTGCTGGAGGCCATCGCCGCCGAGGTGCTGGACCGCGCCGGCACGCTGATGGGCAGCGCGCTCGCGGCGCTGGATGCCGCGGGCTATGCGCGGGACATCGCGGGCGCCTGCCACGCCGCGTGGCTGGCCGACCAGCTCCACCGCCATCTGGAACGCCACAAGGACGGCGTGCCGGGACTGGTGCGCGATCCGCTGTTCGCGCGGCGGCGCAACGTGGCCGAGGAACGGCTCGTGCGGAGTTCCGAGGCGGCGGTGCTTTGGCTGGAGGCGCTGCGGGGTGCCGCCTTCGCCGTTCACCGGCTCGACGTGCTGCGGCGTGCCAGGATCGGGGGCCGGCAGGCGGCCGAGGCCTGGGCGACCGATCTGGTCGAGACGTATTTCTACTACCCGCGCATCGTCCGGCCGATCCTCGCCGCCGCCGACCCCGACGCGGCGACGGAGCCGGAAGCCGATGGCGGCATCCCGCCCGCGGGGATCGCGGCGAAGGCGGAATTGCTGCGCGCGCTGGGCCTCGCAGAGGCCGGGTAAGGGAGGACCTATCCGGCCGCGCCGCGCAGCGCGGCCGCAGCGGCGGGTGGTGCCAGCGTCGCGGACAGGGCCAGCACCGCACAGAGCAGCAGCAGATGCGGCCGCGGGCTCTCCCCCATGCCGGCCGCCTCGGCCGCGGCGACGCCGAACACCAGCACCGGTACCATCAGCGGCAGCACCAGCAGCGGCAGCAGCACGCCGGGCCGCCGCGCGCCCAGCGCGATCGCCGCCCCCGCCGTGCCGAGCAGCGACAGCGCCAGCGTTCCGGGCAGCAGCCCGAGCAGCAGGGCCGGAACCGCCGCCGGGTCCATCCGCAGCAGGATCGCGGCCGGGATCGCGGCCGCCAGCAGCGGCAGGCCGGTGGTCAGCCAGTGCGCCAGCGCCTTGGCCGTCGCGATCGCGCCCGGCGACAACGGTGAGAGCAGCAGCAGGTCGAGCGAGCCGTCCTCGGCCTCGGCCGCGAAGATGCGGTCAAGCGGCAGCAGTGCCGCCAGCAGCGCCGTCACCCACACCACGCCGGGGGCGATGCGGGCCAGCGTCTCGGGCGCCGGGCCGACCGCGAAGGGAAACAGCGCGGCCGCCACGGCAAAGAACAGCACGGCGGCGAGCGTGTCCGTGCCGTGGCGCAGCGCGAGGCGCAGGTCACGGGCGACCAGGGCGAGGAATGCGTTCACGCCAGCCGCAGCTCCGCCGCGTCCGGCAGCGGCAATGGCAGATGGGTCGCGGCGATGATCAGTCCGCCGCGCGCCCGATGCGCGGCCGCGATCTCCCCGAACCGGGCGACGGCGGCGGCATCGAGGCCGAGCGTCGGCTCGTCCAGCAGCCACACTGCACGCGGCGCGAGTGCGAGCCGGGCGAGTGCCACCCGCCGCCGCTGGCCGGTGGACAGCATCCGCACCGGCAGGTCCGCCACGGGGCGGAGCGCGAAGGCATCGAGCCCCCGTTCCACGGTCCCGTCCGTCATGCGGGCATGGAATTGCAGCGTTTCGGCTACCGTGAGGCCGGGCTTCAGCGCATCCAGCGGGCCGACCCAGGCCAGCCGCGCCGCATGGGCCGCCCGGTCCGCCAGCGCGTCCGCACCCTGCCACAGCAATTGCCCGGCATCCGGCCGCAACAGGCCCGCCAGCACGCGCAGCAGCGTGGACTTGCCCGCCCCGTTCGGGCCGGCGAGCAGCAGCGCCCCGCCAGCCGGCACGGCGAAGGACAGGCCGGCGAACACCGCCCGTTCCCCGCGGACCGCCGCAAGTTCCGATGCTTCCAGCACGCACCCAGCCAATGGACCGTCAACGCCCGGTATGGTTTAAGCCCGACGCGAAGTCACGCGGGTGCCGGCATGCGCCCGCCCCGGACGCCCCGGTTCGACGAAGGGAACCCGTATAGATGCGCATGATCGGGCAGGACAGCCTGAAGACCCGCCGGACACTGACGGTGGGGGGGAAGCGGTACGAATACTTTTCCATTCCCGAAGCCGCGAAGACGATCGGCGATGTCAGCCGCCTGCCCGTGACGCTGAAGGTGGTGCTGGAGAACATCCTCCGCTTCGAGGACGGCCGCTCCTACTTCGTGAAGGATGCCGAATCCATCGCCGAATGGCTGAAGAACGGCGGCACCTCCACCAAGGAGGTCCCCTTCCGCCCGGCCCGCATCCTGATGCAGGACTTCACCGGCGTGCCCGCCGTGGTCGATCTCGCGGCCATGCGCGACGGCATCCTCAAGCTCGGCGGCGACCCGCAGAAGGTGAACCCGCTGGTGCCGGTCGATCTGGTGATCGACCACTCGGTGATGGTGGACGTGTTCGGCCGCGCCGATGCGCTGGACAAGAACGTGGACATCGAGTTCGAGCGCAACGGGGAGCGCTACACCTTCCTGCGCTGGGGCCAGACCGCGTTCGACAATTTCCGCGTCGTGCCCCCCGGCACCGGCATCTGCCACCAGGTGAACCTGGAATATCTCGCCCAGGCGGTCTGGACCACGAAGATCGACGGCGAGGAGATCGCCTATCCCGACACGCTGTACGGCACGGACAGCCACACCACGATGGTGAACGGCATGGGCGTGCTGGGCTGGGGCGTGGGCGGCATCGAGGCGGAGGCGGCCATGCTCGGCCAGCCCATCGCCATGCTGATCCCCGACGTGATCGGCTTCAAGCTGACCGGCAAGCTGCCCGAGGGCGCGACCGCGACCGACCTGGTGCTGACCGTCACCCAGATGCTCCGCAAGAAGGGCGTGGTCGGCAAGTTCGTGGAGTTCTACGGCCACGGCCTCGACGACCTGGCACTCGCCGACCGCGCGACCATCGGCAACATGGCGCCCGAGTATGGCGCCACCTGCGGCTTCTTCCCGGTCGATAAGATCACGCTGGACTACATGCGCCTGTCCGGCCGCGATGAGGGGCGGATCGCCCTCGTCGAGGCCTATGCCAAGGCGCAGGGCATGTGGCGCGACACGAACACGCCCGACCCGGTCTTCACCGACACGCTGGAACTGGACATGTCCACGGTGAAGCCCTCCCTCGCCGGGCCGAAGCGGCCGCAGGACCGGGTGCTGCTGTCCAATGCCTCCACCGCGTTCCGGGAGGAACTGACCAAGAGCCTCGGCGTGCCGGCGAACGACGTGGGTGCCAAGGCGCAGGTCGCGGGCAAGAACTATTCGATCACCCATGGCGACGTGGTGATCGCGGCCATCACCTCCTGCACCAACACCTCCAACCCGTATGTGATGATCGCGGCGGGGCTGGTGGCGCGGAAGGCGAACGCGCTGGGGCTGACCGCCAAGCCCTGGGTCAAGACCTCGCTCGCGCCCGGCTCGCAGGTCGTGACCGAATACCTGGACAAGTCCGGCCTGACCCAGGACCTGGACGCGCTCGGCTTCCAGACGGTGGGCTATGGCTGCACCACCTGCATCGGCAATTCCGGTCCGCTCGACGACGACATCGTCGATGCGATCGAGGGATCAAAGCTGGTCGCGGTGTCGGTGCTGTCGGGCAACCGCAACTTCGAGGGCCGCGTGCATGCCAACGTGCGCGCGAACTACCTCGCCTCGCCGCCGCTGGTGGTGGCCTACTCGATCCTCGGCACGATGAACGAGGATATCACCACCGCGCAGATCGGCACCTCCAAGGACGGCAAGCCGGTCTACCTCAAGGACATCTGGCCGACGAACAAGGAGATCGCGGACGTGGTCGCCACCTGCGTGACGCGGCCGATGTTCGTGGAGCGCTACGCGGACGTGTTCAAGGGTCCGAAGCAGTGGCAGGAGATCTCGGTCGAAGGCGGGACCGAGACCTATCGCTGGTCGCCGACCTCCACCTACGTGAAGAACCCCCCGTATTTCGAGGGGATCACGATGGAGACGCGGCCGATCGTGGACATCAAGGGCGCGCGCATCCTCGCCGAGCTGGGCGATTCCATCACCACCGACCACATCAGCCCGGCCGGTTCGATCCGCAAGACCTCGCCCGCCGGCGAGTACCTGCTGGAACGGCAGATCCCGCAGAAGGACTTCAACAGCTACGGCGCGCGGCGCGGCAACCATGAAGTGATGATGCGGGGCACCTTCGCCAACATCCGCATCCGCAACGAGATGGTGCCGGGCATCGAGGGCGGCATCGCCAGGCACCTGCCGTCCGGCGAGACCATGCCGATCTACGACGCGGCCATGCGCTACCAGAAGGAAGGCGTGCCGCTGGTGGTGATCGGCGGCAAGGAATACGGCACCGGCTCCTCCCGCGACTGGGCGGCGAAGGGCACCATGCTGCTCGGCGTGAAGGCCGTGATCACCGAGAGCTTCGAGCGTATCCATCGCTCCAACCTCGTCGGCATGGGCGTGCTGCCGCTGGTGTTCCGCCAGGGCATGGACCGCAAGACCGCCGGCATCACCGGCGAGGAGATCCTCGACATCGTCGGGCTGGAGGCGGGGCTGACGCCGCGCATGGAGCTGACGCTGCGCATCCATCGCCCCGACGGCACCGTGGACGAGCTGCCGCTGCTCTGCCGCGTCGATACGGCGGACGAGGTCGAGTACTACCGCCACGGCGGCATCCTGCCCTACGTGCTGCGGGGCATGGCGGCCTGAGACCGGCGCGGGCCGCACCGATCCCGGTGCGGCCCGCTTCGTTTCCTTATTTCAGCCCGAAGCCCAGCGCGTTCAGTACCGCGCGCATCCGGTCCCGGCCCGACAGGCTGGCACCCGAGCCGACCCGGTTCAGCATCCGCGGCGCCCAGGCGGTGCGTCCCATCCCCGCCCGCTCCGAGAACGCGGCCAGCGTCTCGTCATAGTGGGCGATGTCGTCCGCCGCCTCCGTCCGGTATGCCTCCCGATGCAGCACCAGCGTCTGCGGCAGGCGCGGCTTCACCGCGCTCGGCACCGCCGGATCGGGCCGGCCGACCGTGAGGCCGAACACCGCGACAGCGTTGGGCGGCAGGTCCAGTTCCCGCGCCACCGCATCCGGCCTGTTGCGCAACGCACCGACATAGCAGGTGCCGAGCCCGAGCGATTCCGCGGCCACGACCGTGTTCTGCGCGGCGAAGGCGGCATCCGCGAGCGCGACCATGAAGCATTCCAGGTAGTCGAGCCCTTCCAGTCGTCTGCCATGCGCCCGGCCCAGCCGGTCCAGCCGCGACAGATCCGCGATCCAGCACAGCAACAGCGGCGCCTGGCGGACGAAATCCTGGTTGTTGGCGAAGGCGGCGAGCCGGTCGCGCCGTGCTGCGTCCTCCACCGCGACCACGCTCCAGGCCTGCATGTTGGAGGAGGTGGGCGCGGACTGGGCGGCGGCGATCAGCGTTTCCAGCGTGCCGGAAGGCAGGGGCGCGGGAAGGTAGGCGCGCACCGAGCGGTGGTTGAGCATCGTCTCGATCACCGCGTTGGGCGCCAGCGCCGCGAAGGGCACGGACTTCAGGCCGTAGCGTTCGGCGATCATGTGCGGTGCGGGTTCGACATCCATCCTCGGCTCCCAGGACCAGCCTACAATTCAGGACCTGGAACCCGAGGAATGGTCAAGCGATGCGGCCTGCCGGAACCCGGCCAGTTGGACGCAGCGTCCGCTTCTAGGCGGGCCGGACGCTGCTGAACACGGGACCGCCGGTCGAAACCTGCGCAAGGCTTGTCCGCCACGCGGTGGGACGCCGGATCAGGCCGAGCGGGATGAACGGAACCTGGTCCCACAGCGTGAGCTGCATCTGCGTGGCGATGGCCTTCTGCTGGTCGATATCGGCCGCTGCCATCCACGCATCGCGCAGCTCCTCCAGCCGCGGAATGTCCGGCCAGCCGAACCACGCCTTCGCCCCGTTCCCCCGCAACGGGACGTTGGTGGCTGGGTTCAGCATGTCCGCGCCACCGAAGCCCGAATGCATGATGTGCCAGCCGCCCTTGTCCGGGGACTCGCGGGACGCGCGGCGCTGCACCACCGTGCCCCAGTCCAGGACCTGATGGTCGAGGTTGAGCCCGGCCCGTGTCAGCGCATCGGCCGTGACCTGGGAGATCGCCTGCAGTTCCGACACGTCGGCGACGCCAAGGAAGACGATCCGTTCGCCGTTATAGCCAGCCGCCGCGAGATCCCGCTTCACCCGGCCGAGGTCGCGCGGGCCTGTCATCACCTCAAGCCCCGCCTCGGTGGCGAAGGTCGTGCCCGGCGTGAACGCACCGCAGCGGTCATTCCACATCGCCGTGTCGGTGCCCCCGGCCGCGGTCATCGTGTCGGTCTGGCTGATCGCGCCGAGCAGTGCGCGCCGCATGGCGACGTTGTCGAACGGCGCGACCGTGTGATTGAAGCGCAGGAACTGAAGCGCGCCGAGCGGATCGAGCACCGCCGTCCGGATCGCACGGTTGCGCCGCAGAAGGGGCATCAGGTCGGGTGTGGGGCGCTCCCACCAGTCGATCTCACCGGCGGCGAGTGCTGCCGCCGCGGTCGCGGGGTCCGGCATGATGCGCCATTCGACGCGATCGATCGCGGCCGTGCGCGGTCCGGCGAGGTAGCTGGTGGTGCCGTCCGTGCGCGGCACGTATCCGGCGAAACGCTCGTAGACAACCCGATCGCCCTGCCGCCATTCATCCGCCTTGAAGCGGTAGGCACCGGACCCGACCATCTCCGTCACCCGTGCCGTCGGCGCCGCCGCGGCGATCCGTGCGGGCATGATGGCCGGCAGGTTGGCGTTGGCCTTGCCCAGCGCATAGGGCAGCAGCGGGAACGGACGCTTCAGGCGGAAGCGGATGGTGCGGTCGTCGGGTGCGGACAGTTCCTCGGTCGCGGCGAACAGCGCGAGGCCCAGCGTATCGCGCTGGCCCCATCGTCGGAGGCTCGCCACGCAGTCACGCGCCAGCACCGGCTCGCCATCATGGAAGCGCAGCCCCTCGCGCAGCGTCAGCCGCCAGTCGCGACCATCGGGTGACACCGTGTGCCCGGCGAGCATCTGGTGGCGCGGCTGCAAATCCGCGTCGACCGCGAACAGCGTCTCGAAGATCGTCTGCGCATGCAGCGACGTGATGTAGGCGGTGGTCGCGATCGGATCGAGGATCGCGAGATCCGCCTGGGGAACGAAGCGCAACACGCGCGCGTTCGCCCGCGCGAGGCGCGGCGCGGCAAGACCGGCCGCGCCGGCGGCGAGCAGATGGCGGCGATGCATCATGGCGCAAGCCTCGACAGGAAAACCCATTCCTCGGTGGAGAAGCGGTGGATCAGCCACGCGCCATCGCGCTTGACCAGGCTGGCGCGGCCGATGCCGACCGATGGCGGGCGGCGCAGTCCGACCGGTCCGGACACCGGCGTCCCGTCGTCATGGGAATAGGTGGTGAGGAAGAAGGCGGCGTCGGCGCTGTCGTCCGTGAAGTGTTCGATCACGACGTTGGTGACGGCATGCATGGTGACGAGGCTGGGCGGACGCTTCTCAAGCGTGGCGACGATCCGCGCGCGGCCTTCAAGCAGCTCGCCCTTGCGCAACCACGCACCGTCCTCCGCGAAGCAACCGGCCTCCGCGGTGAAGTCGCGTGTGTCATGGAACTGGAAGACGCGCGCGATGAGATGCTGCGCGGCAAGCAACGCATCCTGGCATGCCGGATCGTGCACGTGGATATTCCCCCGAAGTGCCGGCGAGCCTATCGGGCCGGATATGGTGGCGCAATGTGACAGGATCGCTGTTCTGCACATGCACGAACGAGATCATCGTGTACGAAGCAGGATCACGCGCGCAGTCATATCCGTCCTGGAAAGGGTCACGAAGCGGGGCGGCGACCTTGCGGCACCGGCCCGGTTATGGTCCATCGCCCGCCCCTCCTGACGCGGCCATGCATCGCGCCAGCCGCAGCGCAGCAGGCACCGCGAGCAGGCACATCGCCGCCATGGCCCAGAAGGCATGTCCCGCGAAGGCGGCGTAGAGCGGACCCGAGGCGAGGCTGGCCGCCATCATCCATGCGCCCACGCCGAGCGCGGACAGCAGCGTCTGCCCGGTTGCCGCCCGCACGGCGGGCACGTGCTCCTGCACGAACCGCATGGAACCGAGATGCATCGCGCCGAAGGTCAGCCCGTGCAGCGCGCAGGACAGGGCGAGCGCGGGCAGCCATACCGTCTCGGCCAGGATGCCCCATCGCAGGATGCCGGCGGCCGCCGCCAGCAGCGCGAGCCGCACCGTGCCGATACGCTCCGCATACCGGCGCGCCAGGAGGAAGACGAGGATCTCGATGACAACGCCCTCGGCCCAGAGCAGGCCGACGATGGTCGCGTCATGGCCATGCGCGAGCCAATGCACGGCGGAGAAGCCGTAGAACAGCGCGTGGCTGCCCTGGACCAGTCCCGACACCACGAGCAGCGCGCGGATATCGGGGCGCCGCAGCAGCCCCAGGAAGCCCGCGCCGGGCGGCGTTGCGGCGGCTGTCGCGGCCGGCGTGCCGTCGTCGGGCAGCCATCGCGCCGTCAACGCGCCGGCCGCGCACGCTGCCAGAAGCAGCCACGCGACGATGCCGGTCCCTGCCGCATCGACCAGGATGCCGGTTGCGATCACGGCGACCAGATAGGCGAAGGAGCCGGTCGCGCGGACGAAGCCGTAATCGAAGCCGTGGCGCCGCGCGGCGCGGATGGTGATCAGCTCCGACAGCGGTCCTATCGGCCCGAAGCAGAGTCCCTGCAGGAAGGCGACGAGGACGAGTGCCCACGGCGTCGGCGCGACGGGGTAGAGCGCCACGGCAAGCGTGGCGAGGAGGCAGGCCGCGCGTAGCACGCGCTTTCGGTCGCCAAGCGCATCCGCGATCCGGCCGGCCATCGGTCCGCCGAGCAGGCGCGCGCCGGCCCCAAGCGCGAGGGAGACGCCAAGCAACTGGGGATCCAGCCCGTTCGCCGACAGCCATTTCGGCATGAACGCCATGCTGACCGCGAGCGCGGTGAAGGTGCAGGCGAGGAAGACCGAGGTGGCGGCGGCGGGGGACAAGGGGCCGGGACGTTAGACCGGCCGCGGAAGGAAAGGCAGGGGGCAAACGCGGTGCCGGACCAGCCTCCGCGCGCGTCCCGTCAGGCCGGCCCGAAGAAGCGGTTGAACTGCGCCAGCACCTCCTCCGGTGCTTCCTCCGCGAGATAGTGGCCCGAGGCCACCGGCCCGCCCGATACCTCCGCCGCCGCGTAGCGGCGCCACAGATCGAGCGGGTCGTACCACTGGCCGACCCGCCCCTTCGCGCCCCACAGCGCCAGCACCGGGCAGGCGATCTTCTCGCCCCGCGTGCGGCTTTCGCGATCCTGCTCCAGGTCGATGCCGACCGCGGCGCGGTAATCCTCGCAGATGCCGGTGATCGTGGCCGGGTCGCGCAGCGCGTCCAGGTAGTCGGCCAGCGCGTCGGGGGCGAAGAAGTCGCGTCCCTTCGGTTCGCGCGAGGTGTGCAGGAAGAACCACTCCTCCGGATTGGCGCCGATCATCGTCTCCGGCAGGGGGGCGCGCTGGGCGAGGAAGAACCAGTGCCAGTAGCCGAGCGCGAAGTTCATGTCCGTGCGTTCGAGGTGCTCGATCGTCGGCACGATATCGAGCATCGCAAGACGCTCGACCCGCTGCGGATGATCGAGGGCGAGCCGGTGCGCCACGCGCGCACCGCGATCGTGGCTGCCGATCCGGAACCGGTCGAAGCCGAGTTCTGTCATCAGCGCGACCAGATCGGCGGCCATGGCACGCTTGCTGTAATGCGCATGGTCCGGCGTGGCCGGCGGCTTGTGGGAGAAGCCGTAGCCGCGCAGGTCCGGACACACCACGGTGAAGCGCCGGGAGAGCGCGGGTGCGACGCGATGCCACATCGCATGCGTCTGCGGATTGCCGTGCAGCAGCAGCAGGGGCGGGCCGGAACCGCCGATGCGCAGCCGCATCTCGCCATCCGGCACCTTCACGCGGCGCAGGTCGAATCCTTCGAAGAACATGGCGTGCACCTCAGCAGGTCCGGTCGAAGGCGACGGCGCGCGTGCCGGTTTCGGCGCGGCGCCAGCATGCGGCGGTATCGAAGGCGGCGAGCAGCGGCGGCGTGGTCGCGCGGCTGTCCGCGTCCACCTCGATCAGCGCGACGACGGCGCGGCGGAAGGCGGCGGCGTCGTTCAGCACGCGCGCCAGATCCTCGTCGCGCCGGACGATGCGCAGCCGCAGCCAGTCCGGCGATTCGGTGACGAAGGGGGCCGGCACGCCGACGCCATCGTTGCCGAAGGGGATCAGGACGAGCCCGTCCGGCCCGACGAGGCGCGCGGCTTCCCGCGCCGTGGCGCGGGGCGGTTGCATGGTGGCCGGATGCAGCATCATTCCGGCGAGCGATGCGGCCTGGAGCGCGAAGGTCGCGGCGATCAGCGGCCCCCGCCAGGACAGGGTCGCCAGACCGCCGGCGGCGAGGATCGCCGCGAAGGGGGCGGCGAAGGCGAGGTAGCGCAGCTCGATCGGCGTGTTGTTGAACGCGAAGCCCAGCGCCAGCAGCCCGCACGGCGTGGCGGCGAGGGACATCAGCAGCAGCCAGCGTCCCTCCCGCGTGCCGATGCGCGACCAGCGCCACGCGACGATCCCGGCGAGCAGGGCGAGGAGGCCGGTCACCGCCGCCCCCACCACCGCACGCACGATGCCGTCCACATACAGCGGCAAACCGCCGAATAGCGCGGCGATCCCGTATTGGGCGAGCCGCATCAGGCTCGGCAGCAGGGCGAAGGGTGGAAACTGTCCGGTGCGGCTGTCGCGCTGCGCGAGGAAGAAGAACAGATCCGCCCCGATGAGCAGGACGAAGCCGATCCCGGCCGCGAGCCATACCGCCCAGGCGCGCCAGCGGGCCAGCAGCCGCCACGCGAGTGCCGCGGCCGCGGCGAAGGCGGTCAGGTAGTTGGTGAAGGTCGCCGCCCCCAGCGCCAGCCCGGCGCCGAAACCCGCGCGTGGCCCGCGGGCACGCAGCAGCAGCAACGTGCCGGCGAGGAGAAGGAGCTGCGCCAGCGCGAAGCCGCGCGCGATGGCGCCGGTATAGGTGAAACCGTAGGTTCCCAGGCACAGCAGCATCGCGGCGGCCGGCGGCACCTGCGCGGAACGTGCGAGCATCCCGAGCACGGCGAGCGCCGCCACCGCGAACAGCACCGACAGCATCCGCGTTTCCAGCAACCCGGTCCCCGCCAGCGCCCGCCAGCCCGCGGCGGCCCAGAAATAGAGTGGCGGGTGGACATCGGTGTGCCGCAGATCGGTCGCGATGGAAGCGGGCGTGCTGTGCCCCGCGAATATCCCGCGCATCGTGCCCGCGGCGAACACGCCCGCGGGCCATTCGGGCCGCGGCGTGCCGGCGGCGAGGAAGACGGTATAGTTCTCGTCGTACTCGGTGGAGCGCAGTACGGCGGTCGCTGTCAGGAGAACAGCCGCCAGCGCGAGAATCGCGGCCAGCAGCCTCCGGGGCGGCGCGTAGGAGAACAGCATGCGCGGGCTGCGGTAAAGCGCTGCACCGCACACTGCAAGCGTGTCGTGGCGGCGCGCCGGATTCAGAAGAACTTGTTGTTCACCGCGGGGAAGGCGGTGATGATCGGCTTGTCGCCGTCCCCCGCTCCGCGCGCGCCGATCCAGATTTTCTGGGATCCCCCATTCTTGGCGCCGCACGTTGCCAGCCCCACCCAGCTTAAATTGTATTTCTTCTTTAAGCTGTCATAGATATTCGAGGACGGGCCGGCGCTGAAGGTGTGCCAGTCGCGCCAGGCATCCGTCACCGCCGCCTTGACCTGATCGATCGACCATGTGTCCGGAAAGAACGTACCTGTCTTGGTCGCCCCGGAGATGGTGACATCGGCCATGTACACGTCCGGAAACCGAAGATCCTTGACGACGTTTGCCTTTTCGGGGGCCTTTCCGGCCGCGATCGTTGCGCTGAGGCAGTGCAGCCCGTTGATCTGCTTGCCGTGAAATTCACCTTGCATCACGTGCTTGTGGAAGGTGTTGGCGAAATTGGGCGACCCTGTTTCGGTCCCGCCCTTCGGAAGATTCTTCTTTTCCGGCACGGACATCCGCTCCTGTCGTCTGCGGATCATAAGCACGTCCCGTTTCCAACGGCAGGGTGAGGGCGCATCGGCTGTGATTTCGGTCACGTCAGGCGCATCCGCGGCGTGATCGGCGCAGCGGCCATGTCCACCGGGGCGGTGCCTTGCATCGCGCCGGGCCGCGGCGCGGAGAGGGCGGCAAACTGGTGCTATTGATGCGGCGATACTGCTAGCGTCGTCACCGTCGATTGCCGCCTGAATCGCACATTGTGAGCCCGCGCATGTTGCAGACCCTGACCGCCACCACGCCGCCACCGGTCTTTTCCGTCGTGGTGCCGGCGTACAACGAGGAAGAGGGCCTGAGGGCGCTGCAGGCGCGGCTGTCGGCGGTGATGAACGCAATCGGCGAAAGCTGGGAAGTCATCTACGTCAACGATGGATCGACCGACACGACACTCGCCGTGCTGCGCGCCATGCGCGCCGAGGATCCGTCGGTGGCGGTGGTCAATCTCAGCCGCAATTTCGGCAAGGAGATCGCGACCACCGCAGGCCTCGACCACGCCACGGGCCAGGCCGTGATCGTGATCGACGCCGACCTCCAGGACCCGCCCGAGGTGATCCCGGAACTTGTCGCGAAATGGCGGGAAGGCTTCGACATGGTCTATGCCCAGCGCCGCGAGCGTGAAGGCGAGACCTGGCTGAAGAAGGCCACGGCTGCGGCATTCTACCGGATGATGGCGCGCACCGGCCGCGTGCGCCTGCCGCGCAACGTGGGCGATTTCCGCCTGATGTCGCGCCGGGCCACGGACGCGCTGCTGCAACTGCGCGAACATCACCGTTTCATGAAAGGCCTGTTCGCCTGGGTCGGCTTCCCGAGTGCGGCCGTGCTGTACGATCGCGCGCCCCGGCATGCGGGCACCACGAAGTGGAACTACTGGAAGCTGTGGAACCTCGCCATCGAGGGGATCACCAGCTTCACGGTCATGCCGCTCAAGGTCGCCACCTATCTCGGCCTGATCGTGGCGGTGTTCGCCTTCCTCTATGGCGCGCAGATCGTGCTCAAGACCCTGCTCTTCGGCAATCCGGTCGCCGGCTATCCGAGCCTTCTGGCGGTGATCCTGTTCCTCGGCGGCGTGCAGCTCATGACGCTGGGCGTGATCGGTGAGTATCTGGGCCGCGTGTTCAACGAGACCAAGGCGCGTCCGCTTTATATCGTCGAGCGCCACGAGCCGAGCCGCGTCAGCGCGCCGCAGCCGGCCGCTTCGGGGACCACCGTATGATCGGACGTCGTTCCGCCCTTGCCCTGCCGTTGCTCGCGGTCGCGCCCAGGGCGCGGGCGGCGCTCCCCGGAGATCGCGCGGCGCGGCTGCGGCGCGGCCTGAACGTCACCAACTGGTTCCGCTTCCCGCGCGCGATGAGCCCGGAATTCTTCCGCACCTACGTCTCGGACGCGGAGATCAGGCAGTTCCGTGCCTGGGGCTTCGACTACATCCGCCTGCCCGTGCAGCCGGAGCTGCTGCGCGACGGCAATGGCCGGTTCCTGCCGGAACGCTTCGCCGCCGTCGTCACGGCCGTCCGCCGGTTGCAGGCCGGTGGATTGGCGGTGATGGTCGAGCTGCATCCGCATCGCTGGCAGCTTGAGACGCAGGAGGCGCATCGCCGCGCGCTGACCGCGACGTGGCGCGCGCTCGCGGAGCGGCTGGCGCCGCTCGACCCGGATGCGACCTTCGCGGAGATCCTGAACGAGCCGGTGTTCGACAAGGCCCCGGACCGCTGGCAGGCCCTGCAGGCGGAGGTCGCGGCTGCCATCCGCGCCGCGATGCCGCGACACACGATCATCGCCACCGGCCATCACTGGAGCAACCTGGACGGGTTGCTGGCGCTGCGGCCGCTTCCCGATCCGAACGTCGCCTACACGTTCCATTATTACCGCCCCATGTTCTGGACCACGCTCGGTGCCGCGTTCGGCACCCGCGACAAGGACGCGGTGGCCCGCATCCCCTGGCCGCAATCCGACCCCGAGGCCTGCAAGAACGCCGGCCAGACATCGGTCGAGCAGACGCGCAAGCAGATCGCCTTCCATTGCAGCGGCAAATGGGATGCCGCACGCCTGCGGGCAGAGATGGAATCCGCGCGCAACTGGGCGCAGCGTCATGGCGCGACCGTCATCGCCAATGAGATCGGCGTTTCCGGGCGCATCGCGGCCGCGAGCCGGGAGGCGTATCTGCACGACGTCCAGGCCGCGCTGGCCGCCAACGATATCGGCTGGGCGCTGTGGGGCTACGAGGACGCGATGGGGCTGGGGCGGCAGAAGGACCGGCGCGGCCGGGTCACGGTGGCGCGGGACGTGCTGCGCGGCCTGGGGCTGAACCTCGGCTGATACTTGTGCTGCCCCCGCCGGTCGCATGGTGCGCGGAGCTGGAGGGGCGGGCGCGCCCCGAACGAAGAATCGTCATTGTTGCGCCGCAGCATCCGTCTTGCGGCGGGGGAGGGGCGCGGCTACATCTCACTTTGAACGATGCGTGCGCCGCATTGGCACGTGGCCGCAACCCCTCGGAGCAGAGCATGGCGAAGAAGCCCGAAACGCCGTTCGAATTCGATTTCACCAAGCTCCTGTCCGAGTTCAAGCTGCCCGCGGCGCCGGATATGGAAGCGTTCCTGGGCTATCAGCGCCGCAACATGGAAACGCTGTCCCAGGCCAACCGGGTCGCGCTGGAAGGCGCGCAGGCGGTGGCCAAGCGACACATGGAGATCGCCCAGCAGGCCATGGCGGAACTGACGGAGGCGATGAAGGCGATCGCCACCGCCGACGCGCCGCAGGCCAAGGCGGCCAAGCAGGCGGAGCTGGTCAAGACCTCCTACGCCAAGGCCGTGTCGAACATGAAGGAGATCGCCGACCTGATCCAGCGTGCCAACAGCGAGGCGCTGACGCTGATCAACCGCCGCTTCGCCGAGGCGATGGACGAGGTCAAGGCGATCGCGGAGAAGTCCGGGCGCTGACACGTTCTCCCCGCGCGGCCCGGCGGCCGCGCGGAATGACGCTCAGCGCGCCGCGAAGGTGTCGCAGGCCTGCACGTTGCCGCTGTCGAAGCCGCGCTTGAACCAGGTCATGCGCTGCTGGCTGGAGCCGTGGGTGAAGGTCTCCGGCCGCACATAGCCCTGCTGCTGCCGCTGGATGTGGTCATCGCCCACCGCCGCGGCGGCGTTCAGCGCCTCCTCCAGGTCGCCGGCCTCCAGGATGTTGCGCGCGCGCTGGGCGTTGTTGGCCCAGACGCCCGCGAAGCAGTCGGCCTGGAGTTCGAGCCGGACGGTCAGGGCGTTGCCTTGTGCCTCGCTCACCTGCTGCCGCATCCGGTCGAACTGCGGCAGGATGCCGAGCAGGTTCTGCACGTGGTGGCCGACCTCGTGCGCGATCACGTAGGCGGCCGCGAAATCGCCCTTCGCGCCGAGCTGGCCGAGCATCTGCGCCATGAAGTCGAGGTCGATGTAAACGCGCCGGTCGTTCGGGCAGTAGAAGGGGCCGACCTGCGCCTGCGCGGTGCCGCAGCCCGAATGCGTCGCGCCGCTGAACAGCACCAGCGTGGGCTTTTCGTACTGGCGGCCCGCGCGGGCGAACTGGGCATCCCAGACACGTTCGGTCTCGCCCAGGACCTGGGCGACGAAGCGGCGTTCGGCATCGTGCTGGCCGGCGGTCTGCGGCTGCGTCTGCTGCGGGGCGACGCCCGGGTCACCGCTGCCGCCGACGATGCCGGACAGGTCCACGCCGAAGAACAGGCCGATGAGCAGGATGGCGATGCCGCCGATTCCGCCGCCGATGCGGATGCCGCCCCCGCGCCGCATCCCGCCGCCGAATCCTCCGCCGCGCCGGTCCTCGACATTGGTGCTCTCGGGGCCTTCAAGCCGCATGATCGTTCTCCTTGGCGGAGAAGATAGACCATTTTCCCCGGCGCTACAGGCCGCGCGATTCGAACCGGTCGCCGGGGGCGAGCATCTCCGCCCGCAGCAGCGACATCCGCGCCGCCGGATCGTCCAGCAGCACGGCGCGCAGGAAGGCCGCGCAGAGTGCGGCGGTGCGCGGATGGTAGGTGGGGTCGGCCCAGCGCGCGCCGGCCGCGGGCTCATCTGCGAAGGAGCCGTGGGCCGCGCCGTCCAGCACCGCCAGCGCCGCCGGGACGGTGGAGCTGCGATAGGGGATCTGCCGGTCCTCCGGCGTCACGCCCTCGACATAGCCGCGATCCTGGGTGCCGGTGACGTAGAGGATCGGCGCGGCCATCCGCGCGAAGGCGAGCCGCGGCGGCAGGCCGAGCGCGCCCGTGGGCGACAGGGCGATGCCGGCCGCGAGCCGCGGATCGGGAAGCGGCGGCAGGTCGTCACGCACGCCCGGCAGCCGCTGGCCCAGCATGTGCTGCACGGTCCAGGCCCCGAAGGAGTGCCCCGCGATGGCCGCGCGCTGCGCATCGACGCGCCCGCGCAGCTCCGGCCGGGCGTCGAGCGTATCGAGCACGAAGCTCGCGTCATGCAGCCGTGCGACGGCGTTGCCGACATCGAGCATCGCGGTGGCGAGCGCGATCCGGCGGTCCGCCGCATCCTGCCAGACGGCGGCATCCGTTCCCGGATGCTGCAGGTGGATGGCGACGAATCCGGCCCCGGCGCAGGCGCGGCCCAGATAGCCCAGCCCCGCGCGGGAGCCGCCGAGCCCGTGCGAGATCAGCACCGCCGGGGCGGGCGCATCCTGCTCCGGCAGCCGCACCAGCACGGGCAGGGTCCGGTCGCGCCGCGCGTCGCGCCACATGGCCGGCTGCGCCCGCGCGCCACCCGCCAGCGCGAGCGCGGTCAGCAGGGTGCGGCGGCGGATGGAAGGCATGGCCCTATCGCAGGCGGGATGCCTCCGCCGGGCAAGGCACAACCTTGTCAGGTGGCGCAGTGCAGCCTCATCCAGCCGCGGATCGCGCGGCCGGGGGCGAGGGGGCGCATCGGGCCGTAGGCGGTAAGGTCGGGCCGGTTGGCGACGTTGGGCACATGGCTGACCGGCTCGACGCAGACCACCGGATCCTGCGCCGGCACATAGACATGCAGGTTTCGGAACGCGCCGCCCGCGGTGATGGCGAGGCCGTCCAGCCGTGCCCGACCGTCCCATCCCGCCCAATGCCCGTCATGGCCCAGTCGCGCCGCCAGCCTGCCGTGCATGCCGGTGGCGGGGGCGGCGGTGGTGGGCAGGGTGCGGGCATCGGCGCCGAAGGCGGCCGTGGCGGCGAAGCGCAGCGTCGAATCCGGCCGGCGCGGGAACCACGGATGCAACCCGATCCCGACCGGCACCGCATGACGGCCGCGGTTGACCACGGAAAGCGTCATCGTCGCGGCCCCGGCCGCGAAGCCGATGTCGAATGTCGCGGCGATCCGCCAGGGCGGCCGGTGCGCCGCCACGGCAAGCGTGATGCCGCCCGCGCGGCGGCGCACCACCCGCCATGGCATGTCGCGCAGGAAGCCATGGATGGCGGTGCGGTCCTCCGGCCGGTTGATCGGCAGGCGCCAGGTCCGGCCGCGGGTGCGCAGCCTTCCGCCGTCCAGGCGGTTGGTCCAGGGCGCCATCAGGAAGCTGCCGGAACCGGAGGGGTGATGCGTGCGGATATCCGCCTCCCGGGCGGGGCGCAGCAGGTCGCGCCCCTGGAAGGTCAGCGACGCGATCCCCGCCCCGGATTGCGGCAGCAGCACCGCCCGGAAGCCGCCGCCCGCGACGACGGCCCGGCGCATCAGCCGAAGAGTTTCGCGGGCGAAGGCTCGGACCGCGAGTACTCCATCGCGCAGTATGCGCCGCCCTGGTAGCGTTCCTCGACCGGATCGCCGCTGACCTGGCCTTCGAGCTGCCCGGCAAAGGGATCGGCGCTGTCCTGGGGCGTCCAGCCGACCAGATCGCGCGAATCCGTGCGCCAGAAGCTGCGGGAATTGGCCGACGCACCCCAGACCACGGCCGTGCCCGTGCGCGGCGCGAGCACGCAGCGCGCGACCAGCCGGCAGAGATCGGCATAGGACAGCCAGGTGGACAGCATCCGCGCGTTCACCGGCTCCGGAAAGCAGGAGCCGATGCGGATGTTCACGTTCTCCACGCCGTGCTTGTCCCAGTACATCCGGCCCATCAGCTCGGCATAGGCTTTCGACAGGCCGTAATATCCGTCGGGCCGGAACTGGCAGTCGTGGTCGAGCGGTTCCGTGCGCTCATGGAAGCCGATGGAATGGTTGGAGGAGGCGAAGATGACGCGCGCCTTCTCCCGCCGGGCGGCTTCGTAGATGTGATACAGGCCGCGGATGTTGGGGCCGATCACTTCCTCGAACGGCTTTTCCACCGACACGCCGCCGAAATGCAGGATCGCGCCGCAGCCTTCCGCCTGCCGCAGGATCGCCGGGCCGTCGTTCAGGTCGGCCTTCACGAAGCTGGTGCCCTTGGGCAGCGTGTCCGGATACGGGACGATATCGGTCAGCCGCAGCGTCCAGCCCGCGCCGGCGAGCACGGGGGCGAGCTGGCGGCCGAGCGCGCCGGACGCGCCGGTGAGCAGGACGGGCTTGGAGGGAACGGTCATGGCGCCTCTCGATCTTCGATCGGGGAAGTGTAGCGTGCCGGGCGGCCGGACGCGTCAGTGGATCTCCGGTTCCGGCGTGGGCGCGGTGCCTTCCAGGAAATCGTAGTCGCAGCCTTCGTCCGCCTGGCGCACATGCTTCAGGTGCAGCGCGGTCCAGCCGCGGGCGAAGCGTTCCGGCGGCGGCGTCCAGGCGGCGCGGCGGCGGTTCAGCTCATCGTCGGGGATCTTGAGGTCGATCCGCCGTCCCGGCACGTCGAGCGAGATGATGTCCCCGTCGCGCACCAGGGCAAGCGGGCCGCCGACATGGCTTTCGGGCGCCACATGCAGCACGCAGGTGCCGTAGGACGTGCCGGACATGCGCGCATCGGACACGCGCACCATGTCGCGGATGCCGGCGGCGAGCAGCTTCTTCGGCAGCGGCATCATGCCCCATTCCGGCATGCCCGGTCCGCCCTTGGGCCCGCCGCTCTTGAGCACCAGGACGGAGTCCGGCGTCACGTCGAGATCGGGGTCGTCGAGCTTGCGCGACATCTCGTCGTAATTCTCGAACACCACGGCCGGGCCTTCATGGCGCAGCAACCTGGGGTCGGCCGCGCTGTGCTTGATGACCGCGCCGTTGGGCGCGAGCGATCCGCGCAGCACCGCGACGCCGCCTTCGGTCTGCAGCGGATTGTTCAGTGGGCGGATGACCTGTTCGTCATAGACTTCCGCGCCCGCCACGTTCTCCCCCATCGTGTGGCCGGTGACGGTGTTGGCCTCCGCATCGAGGAAGGGCAGCAGCCGGTTGAGGAAGGCGCGCGACCCGCCCGCGTAGAAGAAATCCTCCATCAGATAGGTGTCGCCGTTCGGCCGGACGTTGGCGATCAGCGGCACGCGGCGGCTGATCGCATCGAACCGGTCGAGGTCGAGCGACAGCCCGCCGCGGCGCGCCATGGCGATCAGGTGCGGGATGGCGTTGGTCGAACCGCCGAAGGCCATGGTCGCGGCCACGGCATTGTCCACGCTGCCCTGGGTCAGCATGCGCGCGGGCGTCAGGTCCTCCCACACCATGTCCACGATGCGGCGGCCGGCGGCAGTGGCCATGCGGCCATGATTGGCGTCGGCGGCGGGGATGGAGGACGCGCCCGGCAGCGCCAGGCCCAGTGCCTCGACCGACAGCATCATCGTCGCGGCCGTGCCCGCCGTCATGCAGGTGCCGTAGCTGCGGGCGATGCCCGTCTCCATGTCCTTCCACTGCGTCGGCGTGATCACGCCCGCGCGCAGGTCGGCATGGTACTTCCATACATCCGATCCGCTGCCGAGCTTCCTGCCCTGCCAGTTGCCGGACAGCATCGGCCCGGCCGGGACGAAGATGCAGGGCAGGCCGGCGGACAAGGCACCCATCACCAGCCCGGGCGGGGTCTTGTCGCAGCCGCCCAGCAGCACCAGCCCGTCGCAGGGCTGGCTGCGCGCCAGCTCCTCCGTCTCCATGGCCAGCAGGTTGCGGTACAGCATGCTGGTCGGCTTCATGTACTGCTCGGTCACCGGATGCGCGGGCAGTTCCACCGGGAAGCCGCCCGCCTGCCACACGCCGCGCTTCACCTCCTCCGCCCGCGTGCGGAAATGCGCGTGGCAGGGGGACAGGTCGGACCAGGTGTTGATGATGCCGATCACCGGCTTGCCGCGGAAATCCTCCTCCGCGTAGCCCATCTGCAGCATGCGGCTGCGATGCCCGAAGGCGCGCAGGTCATCGACACCATACCAGCGATGACTGCGGAGTTCCTCCGGCCGTTTGCGTCTTGCCATGACCCTTGCGTTCCCCTCGCGTTGCCGGTGAGGCTGCCACGTGATACATCACCGGACAATGGCCGCACGCGGGAGGAAGCCGGGCGTGTTGAAGCCGGTGCCGGTTTCGCCGATTCCGGCGGAGGAGGCGCTGCCGCTGGCCGAACGCGTCTATCGCCGTATCCGCGATGCCATCGCGACCGGCGCCCTGCCGCCGCGCGGGCGGCTCAGCGAACGCGAACTCGCCGATACGCTCAATGTCTCGACCAGCCCGGTGAAGGCGGCGCTGCGGCGGCTGGAAGCCGAAGGCATGGTCGTGACCGAACCGCGCCGCGGCACCTGGGTCGCCTTCGCGCCGGAGAAGCTGCACGAGATGGGCGTGATCCGCGCCGCGCTGGAAGGCGTGGCTGCGCGACTGGCCGCGGAGCGCATCACGGATGCGCAACTGGCGGAGCTGCGCGGCGTGCTGGAGGAGCTGCGCCGCGCCACCGCCGCTGGCCGGACGGCAGCGCTCGCCGAAGCCAATGACCGTTATCACGGGCTGATCCTGGAGGCGGCGGACAACGTGTTCCTGTCGAACGCGGTGCGCGCGCTGCAGGGCTACTACCGGATGACCCGCAACCGCATGCAGTCCGTGCCGCTGGAAGCGGCCAGGGCGATGAAGGAACACGTCGCCATCTTCGAGGCTGTCAGGCGGCGCAACCCCGCGGGCGCGGAAGCGGCGATGCGTGCGCATATCGCGCGCTCCGTGGACACGCTGTGGGGCATGATCGGTGCCGCGAACCGCAAGGAATCCGCATGAACGAGGACACCCGCCGGAAGCTCGCTTCCGTTTCGACCGCAACGCTGACCACGGTTCTGTTCAAGCGCGGCTTCCGCAACGTGTTCCTGCAGGGGCCGGTGCCGCTGAACCCGGACGCGCCGCGCATGGTGGGGCCGGCCTACACGCTGCGCACCATCCCGGCGCGCGAGGACCTCGACGTGCTCGACGTGTTCAAGGATCCCGCGCATCCGCAGCGCAAGGGCGTGGAGGAATGCCCGCCGGGGTCCGTGTTCGTGATCGAAAGCCGCGGCGATGCGCGCGCGGCGAGCGCGGGGGGCATCCTGGTCACGCGGCTGATGCGGCGCGGGGTGGCGGGCGTGGTCACGGATGGCGGCTTCCGCGACAGCCCGGAGATCGCGCAGATGGACTTCCCCGCCTACCACCTGCGCCCGTCCGCGCCGACGAACCTGATCCAGCATCATTGCGTCGCACTCGACGTGCCGATCGCCTGCGGCGGCGTGGGCATCTTCCCCGGCGACATCATGGTGGGCGATGGCGAGGGCGTGGTCTGCATTCCCGCCCACCTCGCCGACGAGGTCGCGGAGGAGGGATTCGAACAGACCGCCTATGAGGATTTCGTGCAGGACCGCGTGGGCGCGGGCCACACGATCCGCGGCCTCTACCCGATGACCGATCCCGCCAACCGCCCGCTGTTCGAGGCGTGGCGCAAGGACAACAAGCGCTGACCCTCACGGAGGCAACGGCGCCTGTCCCAATCTGAGGAGAGAGACGTCATGACCGTTCGCCGGCGTGCGCTGCTTGCCGCCCCCGCCCTGCTGACCATCGCCCGCGCCCAGGCGCAGGCGGCCTTCCCCAACCGCCCTGTCCGGTTCGTCGTGCCCTACACGCCGGGCGGTGTGTCCGACATCACCGCGCGGCTGATCGCCGAACCGCTCGCCGCCGCGTGGTCCGTGCCCGTGCCGGTGGAGAACCGCGCCGG